>ENA-UERM01001431-UERM01001431.1-human-gut-metagenome-genome-assembly--contig:-NODE-1431-length-12890-cov-8.671818_pt1 | contig 12890 bp, 8 predicted proteins | sample MGYA00242983_ERZ507983 | MGnify/ENA primary metagenome ERZ507983 (study PRJEB26167, sample SAMN06115432) | human gut metagenome | host: Homo sapiens | place: China:Shanxi | collected 2015-04-29...
AGTAGATTGTACGGTAGGGGTCGCCGCGTGGGCGACCCGCTGGGCCTTTGGAAACGCTCTTCCCGAGTTGGAAAATCGCTCATATTCTGGGGCGGGCTTGCCACGTGCAAGCCCCTACGAATCGAACTGCGGACAGCGGGCCGCCTTACCAGGCGGCCGATGCCAACCTCTACCGAAGAACCTCTCAGACCGCCGTTGGCGGCCAGCTCCCCTATGAAGGGGAGCCTTTGGGCGTTCCTGCGCCTGATTTCCAGAGTCTATTGCGGCAAAGCCGCTTCTGAGTCCGAGCAAACAGGTCCCTACGGTGCGGCCATGAGGCCGCCAAGCGAACTGCGGACAAGCGGGACGCCCGCCTCTGCTGTCCGTTCTGGCAACCGTCCTGCACCTCCCAATGGTCGGCACCTGACGGGCCAGAAAGGCTTTGGGCGTCCCCTACGAGGCGGCCATAAGGCCGCAAAAACGAACCACGAATCACTAGCCACGAGCCACGAACATTAAAACAGCATCTGGAAGTGGATGCGGGTCATTTCGTGGGGGTCCGGGCTGCCGGTCTTGGCCTGGCTGGCGAAGGATTGCATGACGCTGAATTTCAGGTTCTTGGCGACGATGTAGTCAGCGCCGATGCCCCAGCTGCGCTGGTTGTCCATGTCGCTGGAGAAGCGCCATGTAAAGGGGTTGCCGCCCATGAAGGAGCCGTCGTCGAGGTCGAGGTATTCCAGCCAGGCATCCCAGCTGCCGGGCGTGTGGAAGTCGGCTTTGCCGTACTGGAGGGTTCCCATCCAGGCGTCGCCGTAGTCCTGGCCGTCGACGTTTTTGACACCTGCGTTGAAGCCGATGTGTTCGTAGTTGGCCAGGGCGCTCCATTTGCCGTAGTTGCCGCGGACGAAGTAGCCGGCTACGTATTTAGCGAAATATTCTTTATCCGTATTATCCGGATTATGGTTGGTCTGATGGAGGCGGTTGTAGTAGACGCCGGCTTCGGAACGGGCGGCCTTGCCGCCGCCGAAGAAGGCATCGATTTCACCGTAGCCCGTCTTCAGGCCATCGGTGCTGAAGTGGTCCGAATGGGCGTCGGAAATCGGCTTCACCGTATCGACGCCGGGTTTCTTGCCGTCTTTGAATTTGCCGTAGCCTGTGGTGATGGCCAGCTTGTCGTTGTGATAGCGCAGTTCGGCGCCGTCGAGGGCATCGAAGTACTGCAGGCCGTAGGCGTCGCGGCCGATGCGGTAGACGTCATTGCGGCCGACGCTGAGTTCCCAGTTCTTGCTGCCGAAGTTGTAGTCCACTTTGGCCAAATCGACATAGGGATTATTGCTTTCATCAGACGCTGCGCCGTTGCTGGCGAAAGGGCGGAAGCCCGTGCTGACGCCGGCCGTGACCTTGGTGCGGTCGTTGACCTGGCCCTGGGCGCGGATGCGGAAGCGCGTATCCCAGGAGCTGTCGTCCTTCTTGTTGCCGTTCTGGTAGCGGTAGCGGACGAAGACGTCGCCGAAAACGCGCGTGTTGCCGACGCGGTTTTCCAGGTTGGTCACGCGGACGCCGAGGCTGTTCAGTTCGTCGGCGTATTCATCGGCCAGCTTGTTGATCAGGGCCCGCTGTTCGACGGAAGCCTTATCCATATGGGCCATGGCTTTGGCGACCATTTCAGCCGCTTCGTAGCGGGTGATGCTGCGATGGCCCTGGAAATACTGACCATCGACGCCCTGGATGATGCCGGCGTCGGCCAGTTCGACGACGGACTGGTAAGCCCAGCTGTCTGACGGGACGTCGACAAAGGGATTGGCGGCGAAAGCAGACAGGGAAGTGACAGCCAAGGCGGTTGCCAGGGTACAGACTACTTGTTTCTTCACGAATAAAAGACCTTCTTTCTTCTCATTCTTTTTGCGTATACAGAAAAGTGCATAAAATTATACATTGCCTCTAGTATACTACGATGTGTTATGACTGTGTGTCAAATGAGAAGAAAGTTTACCCTTTCTTTATAATTTTACGTGGCTGAAGACTTCGCCAATCGGGTCGTGGAGGACCAGGTCGGCGGCGCTGTCCATGTCGGTACTCGACTTGTTGATGAGGACCAGTTTATGGCCGCGGTAGTAGCGGACCAGGCCGGCGGCGGGGTAGACGACGAGGCTCGTGCCGCCGATGATGAGCATGTCGGCGTGGCTGATGTAGTACAGGGACTGTTCGATGACGTCATTGTCCAGGCCTTCTTCATAGAGGACGACATCGGGCTTGATGGTGCCGCCGCAGGCGTCGCACTTGGGGATGCCTGTGGAATTCTTCATGTATTCGGCGTCGAAGAATTTGTTGCAGTGCATGCAGAAGTTGCGGTGGACGCTGCCGTGCAGTTCCAGGACATTCTTACTGCCCGCTTTCTGGTGCAGGCCGTCGATGTTCTGGGTGACGATGGCTTTCAATTTGCCGGCTTTTTCCAGTTCGGCCAGCTTGATGTGGGCCATGTTGGGCTGGGCGTCGAGGGCCAGCATCTTGTCGCGGTAGAAGCGGTAGAATTCTTCCGTGTGGTCCATGAAGAAGGAGTGGCTGAGGATCGTTTCGGGCGGGTATTTATAGTGCTGGTTGTACAGGCCGTCGGTGCTGCGGAAATCGGGGATGCCGCTTTCCGTCGATACGCCGGCGCCGCCGAAGAAGACGATGTTATCCGAATTTTTTACCATGTCGACGAATTTTTCAATATTTGTCATCGTAATTACCCCTTTCATACATTATATGTGTCTTTCAATAACTGCAGGCCCGACGGGGTGCGGAACACCTTGTCGCGGAAGGTGGCAATGGCTTCCGGTTTCAGCTGGTCTTCATAGGCGTTGACCAGGAAATCGGCTTCCAGGAGTATCTGGTAGTCCAGGCCGTCGACACCGTCGTAGGTGTGATGGTGGGCGATGAGGAAGCAGACCCGGTCGATGAGCTTTTCGTCAGCACCGAGTTCTTCCAGGATGGCCCTGGCCGGGGCGGGGCCTTCGATTTCCTGGTATTTGCCCGACGAGGAACCGTATTTTTCTTCGGCTGCGTGGATGCCGATGTCGTGGAGGACGGCAGCCGTGCACAGGATGTCCTGCTGGTCTTCGGGCAGTCCTTCCAGGCGGCCGATGGTGTCGGCATAGGCGTAGACCTTGAGGAAATGGTGGATGCGCCGGGCATCGCCGTGGTCGAAGGCGATGGCCTTCTGTATTACTTGTTCAATAGCTGTCATGTAAATCCCTGCCTTTCTGTTTCATTATACTACAGGGCCGGGAAGATAGGAACGGCCTGATACAAACCATCCATAGCCTATTGACAGATTATCACATCATCCTTTATCATTTTTAGAGAACGCTTTTATTTATTTTATAATTTATTGTTTTATGGTAAGGATGTGATTCTATGATTATGGCTGTCCTGAACTACCTCGATGATGTCCTTTATTATCCTATCTTAATGGTCATCCTCATTGCAGCCGGCCTTATTTTTTCCTGGAAGACGCGCTGTGTCCAGCTGCGCCTGTTCCCGGAAAGTATCCGCGTCGTCATGGAAAAACCGACGGAAGCCGGGAAAGTATCGTCTTTCCAGGCTCTCATGGTTTCGACGGCATCCCGTGTCGGTACGGGCAATATCATCGGCGTCTCGACGGCAATCTGCCTGGGCGGTCCCGGTGCCGTTTTCTGGATGTGGCTTCTGGCCATCATCGGTGGGGCTACGGCCTTCATCGAAAGTACGCTGGCCCAGATTTACAAGCGCCGCAATCCCCTGGGCCACAGCTACGGCGGCCCGGCCTATTACATTGAAACGGCCATGCACAAGCGCTGGCTCGGCGTCCTCTTCGCCTTTTCCCTGATTTTGACCTACGCCGGCGGCTTCAACCTGCTCTGCTCGTTCAACATGCAGTCGACGTTCCTGGTCTACAGCTTCTATGACCCGACGACGACGCCGTGGATCATCGGTGCCGTCTTTGCGGCCCTCGTCGCTTACTGCCTCGTCGGCGGCGGCCAGCGCATCATCAAGGTCACGTCCATCCTGGTCCCGGTCATGGGCGGCATCTATATCCTGGCAGCGCTCATCGTCATCGTCTTCCACATTACCAGCCTGCCTCAGGTCTTCGCCATGATCTTTGCCGATGCCTTTGACTTCCAGTCCATCCTCGGCGGCGTGTCCGGCTCCTGCATGATCTACGGCATCAAGCGCGGCCTCTATTCCAATGAAGCCGGTATCGGTTCGGCCCCGAATGCGGCAGCTGCGGCTGACGTCAGCCATCCGGTCAAACAGGGCCTGGTCCAGATGCTGTCGGTCTTCATCGATACCCTCCTGGTCTGCAGTGCCACGGCTTTCATGGGCCTCTTCTCGGGCGTGCCCATTACCAAGGAAGTAGCTGGTGCGGCTTATGTCCAGAACGCAGCGACGGCCGTCTTCGGCGGCTTCGGACCCCTCCTGATTACGGTATGCATGCTGCTCTTCGGTTTTTCTACGCTCATCGGCAACTTGTTCTATGTCGATAACTGCATCCGCTTCATCCACAAGGGCGCGCCGTCCCACGGTTTCGTCAATATTTTCCGCATTGTCGCTATTCTCGTCGTCTTCGTCGGCGCCGGCATGTCCATGGCCGCTGTCTGGGATATCGCCGATATCCTCATGGCCGTCATGTGCTTCATCAACATCCCGGCCTGCTTCATCCTGGGCAACACGGCCGTCAAAGCCATGCGGGACTATCAGCAGCAGAAGAAGGAAGGCAGGAACCCTGTCTTCAAGGCGGCTTCCATCGGTATTGATGAAAGTACGGTCCAGTATTGGAAGTAAGCCTCTTGACAAATGGGGGAGAAGCCTTTACAATACGTCTATGTACAAGTAATTGTCATAAAAAATGAAAAGCGATGAACAAGACGGCCAGTGTCGTCACTGCCTTTTCAGCGAACCGGGGATAGTGTGAGCCCGGAAAAGGCCGTATGCTGGCGGATCACTTGGGAGCTGCAGCTGCGAACCAGCTGCCGGGTCGCGTCGTTATTGCGCGTCAAAGTGGCTGCTCCGGCAGTCAATAGGGTGGTACCACGGTGATTACGTCTTCGTCCCTTTTGGGACGGAGACGTTATTTTTTTTCACAGATTCAGAGGAGGAAACACAATGGATTACGGTAAGACTTTACATCTGCCTCAGACCGATTTCCCCATGCGCGGCAACTTGCCGAAACGGGAACCGGAATTTTTGAAATTCTGGCAGGACAACAAGATTTATGAAAAACGCTTGAAGAAACGGGACGGTGCGCCCAAGTTCATTCTTCACGACGGTCCTCCGTATGCCAATGGCAAGATCCACATCGGCCATGCATTGAATAAAGTATTAAAAGACATTATCCTCAAATATAAGACCCAGCAGGGCTGCTACACGAAATACGTTCCCGGCTGGGATACGCACGGCCTGCCTATCGAACACGCCGTCATCAAAGATACGGGCCTCAACCGCCACGAAATGGCCCCCCTCGACTTGCGTGCCAAATGCCGTGACTACGCCCTGGCCCGCGTGGAAGAACAGAAGAAAGACTTCATCCGCCTCGGCGTCCTCGGTGACTGGGACCATCCGTACCTGACGCTGCGCAAGCCCGTCGAAGTCGCTCAGATCGGCGTCTTCGGGGAAATGGCCAAGAAAGGCTACATCTACAAAGGCCTGAAGACCGTTTACTGGTGCCCGCACTGCGAAACGGCCCTGGCTGAAGCTGAAATCGAATACAAGGATGATAAATCCTTCTCCATTTACGTCAAATTCAAGTCCGTCGACCTCAACTGCCATATGCCGAAAGACGCCGATCCGGACAAGGTCTTCGCCCTCATCTGGACGACGACGCCGTGGACCATTCCCTGCAACGTCGCCATCAGTGCCAACGAAAACTTTGAATACGTCTGGGTCCGCATTGGCGATGAATACCTGCTCATGGCCAAAGACCTGGTCGAACCGACCATGAAAGCCGGCAAAGTCGACGACTACGAAGTCCTGCCCGACGTCATGACGGGCAAACAGCTCGAAGGCCTGGCCTTCAAGCATCCCTTCTATGACCGTAAAGTCCCCATCATCCTCGGCGACCACGTCACTCTCGAAGCTGGTACCGGCCTCGTCCATACCGCTCCGGACCATGGCCAGGACGACTTTGATGTCTGCAAGAAATACGCTTCCTGGGGCCTCAAGCCGCTGGGCACGGTCGACGGCACGGGCCGTTACACCGACAAGGTCCCCGGCTTTGAAGGCCAGTTCGTCTTCGATACGAACGTACCGGTCATCAAGAAACTGGCTGAACTGGGCGCCCTCTTTGCCAAGAGCACGTTCCGCCATCAGTATCCGCACTGCTGGCGCTGCAAGGAACCGATCATCTACCGCGCTACGGAACAGTGGTTCGCTTCGGTCGACGGCTTCCGCCAGAAAGCCCTCGATGCCATCGACACGGTCAAATGGATTCCGTCCTGGGGCCATGACCGCATTTACAATATGATCCACGACCGCGGTGACTGGTGCATTTCCCGTCAGCGTGTCTGGGGCGTGCCGATTCCTATCTTCTACTGCGAAGACTGCGGCGAACACATCATCAATGATGAAACCATCGCTCATTTACAGAAGATGTTCGCCAAAGAAGGCTCCGATACGTGGTGGATGCACGACGTTAAGGAACTCATGCCGGAAGGCTATAAATGCCCGCACTGCGGCGGCACGCACTTCCGAAAGGAAACGGATATCATGGACGTCTGGTTCGACAGCGGCTGCACCCATCAGGGCGTACTGAAAAATGACCCGGACCTCGATTATCCCTGCGAAATGTACCTGGAAGGCTCGGACCAGCATCGCGGCTGGTTCAACAGCTCTCTTCTCACGTCGGTTGCCGTCAACGGCTATGCTCCGTACAAATCGGTCCTGACCCACGGCTTCACGGTCGATGGCGAAGGCCGCAAGATGAGTAAATCCGTCGGCAACACCGTCGCTCCCCAGGAAGTCATCGAAAAATACGGCGCTGACGTCCTGCGCCTGTGGGTATCGTCGGCTGACTACCAAGGTGATATCCGCTTGTCGCCGAAGATCCTGAAACAGCTCTCCGACGTCTACCGCAAGATCCGCAACACCTTCCGTTACCTCCTGGGCAACCTGGCCGACTTCGATCCGGCTAAGGATACGATTGCTTACCAGGACATGACGGACCTCGATAAATGGGCTCTCCTGCGTCTGGAACAGGTCTTTGAAGAAGTCACCGATGCTTATGAAAACTACCAGTTCCACGTCATGTACCACGCTATCCACAACTTCTGCACCGTCGATTTGAGCGCCATGTACCTGGATGTCATCAAAGACCGCCTGTACACGGAAAAGGCTGATTCCCATATCCGCCGCAGCGCCCAGTCGGCTATGTACATCATCCTCGATACGCTGGTCAAGATCGTCGCACCGGTCCTGTCCTTCACGGCCGAAGAAGTATGGCAGAACATGCCCGCTGTCGAAGGCAAGGAAGAAAGTGTCCTGCTCACCGATTGGCCCAAGGCTCACAAAGAATACCTCGACGCTGACCTCGATGCCCGCTGGGCTCAGTTCCTGTCGTACCGCCGCGATTTGACGCGTGTCCTCGAAGGCGCTCGTAAGGAACACAAGATCGGCCATGCCCTGGACGCAGCCGTCACCATCTATGCCGATGGCGAAGACTACGATTTCCTCAGCCAGTGGCAGGATCAGCTGGCCACGCTGCTCATCGTCAGCGAAGCCAAACTGGTCAAAGGCGAAGCCCCGGCTGAAGCCGTTGCCGGTGAAGACCACGGCGACATGAAAGTCGTCGTCGCTCCGTCGACAGCTGAAAAATGCGAACGCTGCTGGATCCACAGCGACACTGTCGGCTCGGATCCGAACCATCCGACCCTCTGCGCCCGCTGCGCTGCCGTATTAAGTGAATAAAAGTTTGATATATGAAAAAAGGGACTGTCGCACGTGCGACAGCCCCTTTTTTTAGCAGTCAGCGGCTAGCAGTCAGCAGCTAGCAGATGGTTTTAAATTTAGCGCTATCCACTAAAAACTACAAATGCTGAGAAATCAACCTCTCAGACCGCCTTTGGCGGCCAGCTCTCCTATGAGGAGAGCCTTTCGTCAAACATCATACATCAAAGGCAAAGAAAACCTGCGTGATAACAAAAAGCTTTACATGAGATTTCTTTTTTTTATTGAAAATTTACGGCTTTTGCTTTATAATAAACAAGTGTATTCATGCATTATACATTTGTAACATGGAATTAGGGTAGGAGGTTTTATTTATGCATAGTTTATGGAATGCATTGAACCGCATCAGCCTGATCAAGCAGATCATCATCGGCTTGGTCATCGGTATCGCCGTGGCTATGGCTTTTCCTGCAGCAGGGAAAGAACTGGCCTTACTCGGCGTCATCTTCGTCGGGGCCTTGAAGGGCATCGCTCCGGTATTGGTATTCGTCCTGGTCGCCGCTGCACTGAGCCGCAAACAGGAAGACCATGAATCGAACATCAAAGATGTCATCATCCTGTATCTCATCGGTACTTTTTTAGCGGCTTTCTTTGCCGTCATGATCAGTTTCGTCTTCCCCCTGACGCTGCAGCTCGACGTATCGGCTGCCAGCAATAAGGCACCGGAAGGCATTGCCGAAGTCTTGACGACGCTCCTCAAGAACATCGTCGACAACCCGGTTCACGCCCTGATGACGGGCAACTACATCGGTATCCTCGGCTGGGCCTGCCTGTTCGGCGTTGCCGTCCGCCGCGTCTCCGAATCGTCGAAAGCCGTCCTCGATGACTGTGCCGACGCTGTCACGACCTGCGTCCAGTGGATTATCCGCCTGGCTCCGCTCGGCATCATGGGCCTCGTCGCCGACTCCGTTTCGTCCAACGGCATCGGTGCCCTTATCGGCTATGCTAAATTGCTCTGTCTTCTCTTAGGGTCGATGCTGCTCTTCGCCTTCGTCATCAACCCGATCATCGTCTACGCCAAGATCCGCCGCAATCCGTACCCGCTGGTATGGAAATGCGTCAAGACGTCTGGCGTCACGGCCTTCTTTACGCGCAGCTCGGCCGCGAATATCCCGGTCAACCTGTCCCTGGCCAAGGAACTCGGCGTCAATCCCGATACGTATACCGTCACCATTCCGCTCGGTGCGACTATCAATATGTCCGGTGCAGCCATCACCATTTCCATCATGACCCTGGCTGCCGTCCACACCCTGGGCATTTCCGTCGACTTCCCGACGGCCCTCTTGCTCAGCGTCCTTTCGGCCATCGGTGCCTGCGGTGCTTCCGGCGTTGCCGGCGGCTCGCTGCTGCTGATCCCCATGGCCTGCAGCCTCTTCGGTATCTCCAATGATATCGCCATGCAGGTCGTCGGCGTCGGCTTCATCATCGGCGTCCTCCAGGACTCGACCGAAACGGCCCTCAACTCGTCGACAGACATCCTCTTCACGGCAGCTGCTGACTTTGCTCAGCGCGGCTATCCGGAACACCTGGGTGGCGGCCACGAAGTCAGCCATCAAGGGTAGGAACGCCCTTGTAGGGGACGCCCAGAGGGCGTCCCGCCGGTCGCAGACCGCAGTTCGCGGTCCGCGTGTAGGGCGCCACGGATTATGACGAATAACGCAGGCCGCCGTTCGCATGTAGGGGCGCCACGTGGGGCGCCCGCCACGGATTATAATGAATAACGCAGTCCACGGTTCATGAATGGAATCATGGCCCATAATCCGGAACGGGCTCGCCACGTGCGAGCCCCTACAACGAGCCGCAAGGCATCCCACCAGCCGCCGTTCGCATGTAGGGGCGCCACGTGGGGCGCCCGCCACAGATTATAATGAATAATGCAGTCCGCCGGCCGCAAAAGGACCCTCGCATGACGGTATTCGTCATCATGCGAGGGTCCTTTTCTTGGTCAAAAGCAACCTCTCAGACCGCCTTTGGCGGCCAGCTCCCCTATAAGGGGAGCCGCTAGCCACGAGCCACGAGCCACGAGCCACGAGCCACTAAAAAAGCGTTGTCCGTCAGGACAACGCTTTTTTATACCTTATTTCCCGCTTTCAGCGATGCAGTCATTGAGGTCAGCAATGAGTGCGTCGACGTCGATGCCGTGGGCACCAGCGCCCTGGCCGATGGTTTCAAAGTGAGCAGCCATGCAGCCAATGCAGCCGAGGCCGTACTGCTGGAAGATTTCAATGATCTGCGGATATTTCTGAACGGCTTCAATGATACCCGTGTCTTTTGTAATCTGTGCCATTATTTTTATTCCTCCTTGTCAATTCGTATCCGTACCGTTTTGAAGGAACTTCCGGATTGCATCTATTATATCATACTTTTTTTCATTTGTGCGAGGAAATACTTTTTTCCTCCAAGAGTTGGCCGTCGGGCAGGAAGCTGCGGAAGGTCAGGCTGTCGTCCGTCGCTTCCAGGGTCATGTAATTGTCCGTTTCCGGCTGGGGTGCGACGTATTCGTCGAGGCTGTGCTGTTTCCATAATCCCGGATACTGGACGTTGCCGGCGACGCCGGTGATGAGGTACAGCGGACCCGATTCATCGCGCTGGAAGTTCCTGATATGGCCCCGGTCGCGGTAGGTGTGGAGATGGGCCGAGAGGACGGCATCGACGCCGTACTGGTCGAAGAGGGGCATCCACAGCCGGCCTTCGGGCGAGAAGCCTTCTTCCCGGGGCTGGGGCCGGTTGGCGAAGCCGTACTGGAGCGGGTCCTTGTGCATGAGGACGATTTTCCATTTCTTCGTCGTCTTGGCCATGTCTTCCTTGAACCAGGCCACTTCGTCTTCGTCGAGGCTGGGCTCGAAGTCAGCCAGTTCCTGGGACTGCGTGTTGAGGACGACGAAGTGGACGTCGCCGTAGTCGAAGGAGTAGAACTGGTTCTGGTATTTTTCCCTGTCGATACGAGGCAGGGCGAAGAGGTGCAGGTAGGCTTTGGGCATGCGGACTTTCCAGTCCTTGTCATACGTTTCGTGGTTGCCCAGGAGGGGGACGACGGGGATGCGGGCGATCATGTCGCCGACGACGTCGAACCAGGCGTTCCACTGGTAATGGTCCTGGCCGTTATCGACGAGGTCGCCCATGTTGATGAAGAACTGGGCGTCCTGGTTGCGCTGCCAGGCAGGCTGGGCTGTGGCGGCCCAGACGCTGTAGTCGCTGGACTGGGAGTCCGGGAAGATGAGGGCCTTGAAGTCATGGCCCTGGGCCGTATGGAAGGACTGCCAGCTGCTGCGCTTGTCGCCGGCGCCGACGCGGTATTCATAGGCCGTACCCGGTTTTAGATCGCTGACGGCTGCCGTGTGGATGTACGTCGTCACGCCATCGTCGCTGAAGGCGTCACTGGAAGCGGGGAGCTGCATGATCGTCGTGTCGTCACCGGCTTGGCGGTATTCGACGACAGGATTTTCTTCGGCGTAGTCCGACTGCCACATGAAGGTCCGCGACGTCGTGCTGTCGGCTGTGATGACCTGGCGGATGTTCGAGGCATCGACAGCATCCGTCGACAGGTAGTGGGCCGCCGCGGCTTTGGTGGCCTTGACGCCCTGTCTGGCGACGGTCTTCGTACCCGGCAGCCAGGTATAGGCACTGACGGCGGCGATGACGGCAGCGGCCAGGGAAAAGGCGATGATTTTTTTATATTTGGCTTTCATAGAATTCCTCCTGTTTTTTTGGGATATAAGTCATTATAAGATATGGAGTCAACTCCAAGTCAAGCAAAAAAGAAAAACTTGACAAGGCCTTCGCTTCGATATAAGATAGATGCATCAAAAGTGATAGAGAACGTCCATGAACGGGAGCAAGTACCGTCATGATACCCTTGACAGCGAGCCGGTGGCAGTGGAAGTCCGGTGAAGAGGCCATGAGCGGGAATGGGCCCGGGAGATGCAGGCTGAACGCGAGTAGGTCCTGCCGGAACTTTCACCGTTACCAGGAAAGAATGCATCTACGTGTGCATATGAGCCGGGCAGTTTTGCCAACCAGGGTGGTACCGCGGAAATGACTTTCCTTTCGTCCCTAATGTGAGGGATGGAAGGATTTTTTTATTGAACTAGGGAGGAATCCATCATGTCTATTATTTTTTCTGGCATTCAGCCGAGCGGCAATTTGACTTTAGGCAACTATTTAGGCGCACTGCGCAATTTCTCGAAGATCCAGGACGGCAACGAATGTTATTACTGCGTCGTCAACCAGCATGCCATCACGGTCCCTCAGGATCCGCAGCTTTTGCATGAACGTACTCGGAAACTGGCTGCCATCTACCTGGCTTCCGGTCTGGATCCGGAAAAATCGACGCTCTTCGTCCAGTCGGAAGTCCCGGAACACGCACTCCTGGGCTGGATGATGATTACCTTGTCCTATGTCGGCGAATTGGAACGCATGACCCAGTATAAGGACAAGGCTTCCAAACGGGGCGATTCCATCCCGGCCGGCCTGTTGACCTATCCGCCCCTCATGGCTGCGGACATTCTCTTGTACCAGACCAACTTCGTCCCCGTCGGCGACGACCAGAAGCAGCACATGGAAATCACCCGCAACCTGGCCCAGCGCTTCAACCGCCTCTACGGCGAAGTCTTCACCATTCCCGATATCTATCTCGGCCAGGACGGCACGCGCGTCATGAGCCTCCAGGAACCGACCAAGAAGATGAGTAAATCCGACGACAATACGACGGCGACGATTTACCTCCTGGACGAACCAAAAGCCATCGAAAAGAAAATCAAGCGGGCCCAGACGGACAGTGAAAATTCCGTCCACTACGATAAGGAAAACAAGCCGGGCATTTCCAACCTCATTGAAATCTTCTCGGCCCTGACCGACCAGACCCACGAACAGGTCGAAGCGGCCTATTGGCGGCAGAAGGGAAATGAACAGGACTGACATTTTTACGTAATTTTGACGGAATTCACAAA
>ENA-UERM01001471-UERM01001471.1-human-gut-metagenome-genome-assembly--contig:-NODE-1471-length-12570-cov-6.801809_pt1 | contig 12570 bp, 9 predicted proteins | sample MGYA00242983_ERZ507983 | MGnify/ENA primary metagenome ERZ507983 (study PRJEB26167, sample SAMN06115432) | human gut metagenome | host: Homo sapiens | place: China:Shanxi | collected 2015-04-29...
CGGCGAAACGTTCCAGAAATGGACGCGTACCGGTTCGCTTTCAAACTTTCATGAAGCAAAGCGCGTTGGTCTGAATGGTTTTTCAAAGCTGGATAAAGTACCGGAAGGTGCGGAATATAAATACATCACCACCAGCGATAAAGGTGTACCTATTGCGCTGGCCACGTACGGGAATATTTTTTCCGTTACCCGTCAGGCCATTATCAACGATGACCTGACCCAGTTAACTACAATCCCCATGGCGATGGGACGCGCAGCCGCCAGAACAGTTGGCAATCTGGTTTATCTCCTGTTAACCAGCAACGGCAAGTTTACGGATGGTAAAGCGTTATTCCATGCCGATCATAAAAATCTTATTGCGAAGGATATGGACATGGTGGGGCTTGATGAAGCCCGTAAGCTGATGCGCCTCCAGGAGGATGCTAACGGCGACTCACTGAATATTACCCCTGCTTTTGTTCTGGTCCCTGCCGCGCTGGAATCTGCCGCGCGTCGCGCCATTCTGTCATCGTCATCAGTCTTTCCGGTTGGTGATGAGGGCACTATCAATCAGAACCCCGGCATCATTAACGTTGTGAAAGATATGGCAGAAGTAATTGTTGAGCCACGTCTTGATAAGGCCAATAGCAAGGAATGGTATGTAGCCGCAGCTAAGGGGATGGACACAATAGAAGTCGCTTATCTTGATGGTATGGATACGCCATATCTTGAGGAGCAGGTGGGCTTTACTGTTGATGGTGTCGCCTGGAAGGTGCGCATCGATGCAGGTGTCGCGGCCCTCGATTATCGTGGATTGCTGAAATCGAATGGAGCATGACAACAAGGCGGTACTTTGAACACGTGGGGCGGCGAGCTGCCGCACCATATTCCTGAACAACTGAGCAAACGAGAGAGGTATACCGACAAATGGCAGCGACGCACACACTCCCTCTGGCGTCACCGGGCATGGCACGCATCTGCCTTTACGGGGATTTGCAACGATTTGGCCGCCGCATCGACCTTCGTGTGAAAACGGGGGCCGAAGCCATCCGGGCGCTGGCCACACAGCTCCCGGCGTTTCGTCAGAAACTGAATGACGGCTGGTATCAGGTGCGCATTGCCGGGCGTGATGCAGGTGAAACCGAATTATCTGCCCGTCTTAATGAGCCGCTGGCAAATGGTGCCGTGATCCATATCGTGCCGCGTCTGGCGGGAGCTAAAAGTGGCGGTGTATTTCAGGTGGTGCTGGGGGCGGCGTTGATTGCGGTGGCATGGTGGAACCCTGTGGGCTGGCTGGGTGCCGCGGCTGTATCGGGCATGTATGCGGCAGGGGCCAGTATGATCCTGGGCGGTGTGGCGCAGATGCTGGCACCGAAAGCCAGGACGTCCACGGCAGCCAGTACAGATAACGGCAAACAGAACACCTATTTTTCCTCACTGGATAACATGGTTGCTCAGGGCAATGTTTTGCCTGTTCTGTACGGTGAAATGCGTGTGGGGTCGCGGGTGGTTTCTCAGGAGATCAGCACGGCAGACGAAGGGGATGGTGGTCAGGTTGTGGTGATTGGTCGCTGATGCAAAATGTTTTATGTGAAACCGCCTCCGGGCGGTTTTATCGTTTATGGAGCGTGAGGAATGGGTAAAGGCAGCAGTAAGGGGCATACCCCGCGCGAAGCGAAGGACAACCTGAAGTCCACGCAGATGCTGAGCGTGATAGACGCCATCAGTGAAGGGCCGATTGAAGGTCCGGTGGACGGATTAAAAAGTGTGCTGCTGAACAGTACGCCAGTGCTGGACAGTGAGGGGAATACCAATATCTCCGGTGTCACGGTGGTTTTCCGGGCAGGTGAGCAGGAGCAGACACCGCCGGAGGGATTTGAATCCTCCGGCTCCGAGACGGTGCTGGGTACGGAAGTGAAGTACGACACGCCGATTACCCGGACCATCACGTCTGCAAACATCGACCGTCTGCGCTTTACCTTCGGTGTGCAGGCACTGGTGGAAACCACCTCAAAGGGGGACCGGAATCCGTCGGAAGTCCGCCTGCTGGTTCAGATACAGCGTAACGGTGGCTGGGTGACGGAAAAAGACATCACCATTAAAGGCAAAACCACCTCACAGTATCTGGCATCGGTGGTGGTGGGTAACCTGCCTCCGCGCCCGTTCAATATCCGGATGCGCAGGATGACGCCGGACAGCACCACAGATCAGCTGCAGAACAAAACGCTCTGGTCGTCATACACCGAAATCATCGATGTGAAACAGTGCTACCCGAACACGGCACTGGTCGGCGTGCAGGTGGATTCGGAGCAGTTCGGCAGCCAGCAGGTGAGCCGTAATTATCATCTTCGCGGGCGTATTCTGCAGGTGCCATCGAACTATAACCCGCAGACGCGGCAATACAGCGGTATCTGGGACGGAACGTTTAAACCGGCATACAGCAACAACATGGCCTGGTGTCTGTGGGATATGCTGACCCACCCGCGCTACGGCATGGGGAAACGTCTTGGTGCGGCGGATGTGGATAAATGGGCGCTGTATGTCATCGGCCAGTACTGCGACCAGTCAGTGCCGGACGGCTTTGGCGGCACGGAGCCGCGCATCACCTGTAATGCGTACCTGACCACACAGCGCAAGGCGTGGGATGTGCTCAGTGATTTCTGCTCGGCGATGCGCTGTATGCCGGTATGGAACGGGCAGACGCTGACGTTCGTGCAGGACCGACCGTCGGATAAGGTGTGGACCTATAACCGCAGTAATGTGGTGATGCCGGATGATGGCGCGCCGTTCCGCTACAGCTTCAGCGCCCTGAAGGACCGCCATAATGCCGTTGAGGTGAACTGGATTGACCCGAATAACGGCTGGGAGACGGCGACAGAGCTTGTTGAAGATACGCAGGCTATTCTCCGTTACGGTCGTAACGTTACGAAGATGGATGCCTTTGGCTGTACCAGCCGGGGGCAGGCACACCGCGCCGGGCTGTGGCTGATTAAAACGGAGCTGCTGGAAACGCAGACCGTGGACTTCAGCGTGGGTGCAGAAGGGCTTCGCCATGTACCGGGCGATGTCATTGAAATCTGTGATGATGACTATGCGGGTATCAGCATCGGCGGGCGTGTGCTGGCGGTGAACAGCCAGACGCGGACACTGACGCTCGACCGTGAAATCACGCTGCCATCCTCCGGCACCACGCTGATAAGCCTGGTTGACGGACAGGGGAATCCGGTCAGCGTGGAGGTCCAGTCCGTCACCGACGGCGTGAAGGTGAAAGTGAGCCGGGTTCCTGACGGCGTTGCAGAATACAGCGTGTGGGGGCTGAAGCTGCCGACGCTGCGCCAGCGCCTGTTCCGCTGCGTGAGTATCCGTGAGAACGATGACGGTACGTATGCCATCACCGCCGTGCAGCATGTGCCGGAGAAAGAAGCCATCGTGGATAACGGGGCGCACTTTGACGGCGACCAGAGCGGCACGGTGAATGGTGTCACGCCGCCAGCGGTGCAGCACCTGACTGCCGAAGTCACCGCAGACAGCGGGGAATATCAGGTGCTGGCGCGCTGGGACACGCCGAAGGTGGTGAAGGGCGTGAGCTTCCTGCTCCGTCTGACCGTGGCAGCGGACGACGGCAGTGAGCGGCTGGTCAGCACGGCCAGGACGACGGAAACCACATACCGCTTCAGGCAACTGGCGCTGGGGCGTTACACGCTGACAGTCCGGGCAGTAAATGCGTGGGGGCAGCAGGGCGATCCGGCGTCGGTATCGTTCCGGATTGCCGCACCGTCAGCGCCGTCGCGGATTGAGCTGACTCCGGGCTATTTTCAGATCACCGCCACGCCGCATCTTGCCGTTTATGACCCGACGGTACAGTTTGAGTTCTGGTTCTCGGAAAAGCGGATTGCGGATATCAGGCAGGTTGAAACCACAGCCCGCTATCTTGGCACGGCGCTGTACTGGATAGCTGCCAGTATCAATATCAAGCCGGGCCATGATTATTATTTTTACATCCGCAGTGTGAACACCGTTGGCAAATCGGCATTCGTGGAGGCTGTTGGCCAGCCGAGTGATGATGCATCCGGCTATCTGGATTTTTTCAAAGGAGAGATAGGGAAAACCCATCTGGCTCAGGAGTTGTGGACGCAGATTGATAACGGTCAGCTTGCGCCTGACCTGGCGGAAATCAGAACGTCCATCACGGATGTCAGTAATGAAATCACGCAGACCGTCAATAAGAAACTGGAAGACCAGAGTGCAGCGATCCAGCAGATACAGAAGGTTCAGGTTGATACAAATAATAACCTGAACAGCATGTGGGCTGTGAAGCTGCAGCAGATGCAGGACGGACGCCTTTATATCGCGGGTATTGGTGCCGGTATTGAAAACACCCCTGACGGCATGCAGAGTCAGGTGCTGCTGGCGGCAGACAGGATTGCGATGATTAATCCTGCGAATGGCAACACAAAGCCGATGTTTGTTGGTCAGGGCGATCAGATATTCATGAACGAAGTGTTCCTGAAATACCTGACGGCTCCCACCATTACCAGCGGCGGTAATCCTCCGGCATTTTCCCTGACACCGGACGGGCGGCTGACGGCGAAAAATGCCGATATCAGCGGTAACGTGAATGCGAACTCCGGGACGCTCAACAACGTCACGATTAACGAGAACTGCCGGGTTCTGGGAAAACTGTCCGCGAACCAGATTGAAGGCGATCTCGTTAAAACAGTGGGCAAAGCTTTCCCCCGTGACTCCCGAGCACCGGAGCGGTGGCCATCAGGGACCATTACCGTCAGGGTTTATGACGATCAGCCGTTTGACCGGCAAATTGTTATTCCGGCGGTGGCATTCAGTGGCGCTAAGCATGAGAGAGAGCATACTGATATTTACTCCTCATGCCGTCTGATAGTGCGGAAAAACGGTGCTGAAATTTATAACCGTACCGCGCTGGATAATACGCTGATTTACAGTGGCGTTATTGATATGCCTGCCGGTCACGGTCACATGACACTGGAGTTTTCGGTGTCAGCATGGCTGGTAAATGGCTGGTATCCCACAGCAAGTATCAGCGATTTGCTGGTTGTTGTGATGAAGAAAGCCACTGCAGGCATCACGATTAGCTGAATTTTATAACCCAGATACGGGCGCCAGAAATGGCGCCTTTTTTATTGCAGAAAAGCGAGAGGTAATTATGCGTAAATTATGTGCTGTTATTCTGTCCACAGTAGTCTGGCTGGTCGCCGCTGGTACGCCAGCGAGCGCAGCAGAGCATCAGTCCACACTAAGCGCCGGGTATCTTCAGACCCATACTGATATGCCAGGCAGTGATGACCTGAAGGGCATTAACGTGAAATACCGTTATGAATTTACGGACACGCTGGGGCTGGTGACGTCATTCAGTTATGCCAATGCCAAAGATGAGCAAAAAACGCATTACAGCGATACCCGCTGGCATGAAGATTCAGTGCGTAACCGCTGGTTCAGCATGATGGCGGGGCCGTCTGTACGCGTGAATGAATGGTTCAGTGCTTATGCGATGGCAGGTATGGCTTACAGCCGTGTTTCGACTTTTTCCGGGGATTATCTCCGCGTAACTGACAGCAAGGGGAAAACGCACGATGTGCTGACCGGAAGTGATGACGGTCGCCACAGCAACACGTCTCTGGCGTGGGGGGCTGGCGTGCAGTTTAACCCGACCGAATCCGTGGCCATTGATATTGCTTATGAAGGCTCCGGCAGTGGTGACTGGCGCACTGACGGTTTCATCGTGGGTGTCGGTTATAAATTCTGATTAGCCAGGTAACACAGTGTTATGACAGCCCGCCGGTTCAGGCGGGCTTTTTTGTGGAGTGGATATGGCAGCAGTAAAAATCTCAGGTGTGCTGAAAGATGGTGCGGGAAAACCAATACAGAACTGCACTATTCAACTGAAGGCAAAGCGTAACAGCACCACGGTACTGGTGAACACGGTGGCTTCTGAAAATCCGGATGAAGCCGGACGTTACAGCATGGATGTTGAGTATGGCCAGTACAGCGTCACCCTGCTGGTTGAAGGTTTTCCGCCTTCACATGCCGGGACCATTACCGTCTATGAAGGCTCCAGACCAGGTACGCTGAATGATTTTCTCGGTGCCATGACGGAAGATGATGTCATGCCGGAGGCATTGCGTCGTTTTGAGGCAATGGTGGAAGAAGTGGCACGCAACGCCGAAGCCGCCTCTCAGAGCGCAGCGGCGGCAAAGAAATCCGAAACTGCAGCGGCATCATCGAAGAACGCGGCGAAAACCTCAGAAACGAATGCAGCTAATAGTGCACAGGCGGCAGCGACCTCAAAGACTGCATCGGCAAACTCCGCGACAGCAGCCAAAAAATCAGAAACCAACGCGAAAAATAGCGAGACAGCCGCAAAGACGAGCGAAACCAACGCAAAGTCCAGCCAGACGGCAGCGAAAACCAGCGAAACGAATGCCAAAGCCAGTGAAACTGCGGCAAAAAACAGCCAGGTTGCAGCAGCCCAAAGCGAGAGCGCGGCAGCCGGTTCTGCGACTTCAGCAGCTGGATCAGCAACTGCTGCGGCTAACAGCCAGAAAGCTGCGAAGACGAGTGAAACTAACGCAAAGTCCAGCCAGACGGCAGCGAAGACCAGCGAAACGAATGCCAAAGCCAGCGAAACTGCGGCGAAAAGCAGTCAGGATGCAGCAGCCCAAAGCGAGAGTGCCGCAGCTGGTTCTGCAAGTGCGGCGGCTTCTTCTGCCTCTGCATCAGCCAACAGTCAAAAAGCTGCAAAAACCAGTGAAACCAACGCAAAGGCGAGCGAGACTGCGGCGGCTAACTCAGCGAAAGCATCGGCAGCAAGCCAGACGGCTGCAAAAGCAAGTGAAGACGCAGCCAGAGAGTATGCAAGCCAGGCTGCGGAGCCGTATAAACAAGTTTTGCAGCCGCTTCCCGATGTGTGGATACCGTTTAACGATTCTCTGGATATGATCACTGGCTTTGCTCCTGGTTACAAAAAAATAACTGTTGGCGATGATGTGATCACAATGCCATCAGATAAGGTTGTCAACTTTAAGCGCGCATCCGGTGCAACTTACATAAATAAAGCTGGCGTGCTTACTATTGCAGATGTTGATGAACCTCGATTTGAAAAGGATGGTTTACTGATCGAAGGTCAGAGAACTAACTATTTCATAAATTCAAACTCACCGGAGTTATGGAATCCAAACCCAGGGCTTGAAATAAGCAAAACAAAGACCGATCCATTAGGCTTTAAATATGCAACATTCAAGCCAGGAGAATTTTCTGGTGGTGCTGGTGCATATACTGTCATTGCAGGACTGACACCAAATAAAATACCAGTTGTAAAAAATGATATGGTAACTATATCTTTCAGAGCGAAAGGGAATAATGTTAGATTTGGTGCAAGATTTGATAAGGGCGATCCTCTATCTGCTGTAGCAATTGCATACATTGATTGCGATAGTCTAAATATTCATTTGTCCGGTGGCGATATAGAAAATATTGTTGCAAAAAATGCGGTTCGTGTTGGTGAGTGGGTTTTTGTAGAGGTTGTGTATAAAATAACAGATGAAACAACTCATGTTAGAGGTGTTATTACAATTGCCAACAAAACAGGTGGTGGTATTCTTGATGAAACTAGCTTTATGGATCTTACAACCCCTCAGATTGAGGTTGGCTCGTGTGCATCATCATTCATAATAACAGAAGGATCACCAACAACAAGAGCTAGCGATCAGGTGATTATCCCAATTCCTATGAACTGGGCAACTCCACCGATATGCGCTCTTATGGAAGTCAATGTTAATTGGGGTGCTGTCAATAAGATGCCGAACATAGAAGGTTCAGCAAGGCTTCTTAACGTGTCAATAACTGGCGCAACAACGGATGTTGCTGATGAAAGTTATATGTATTTTGGTTTTACCTCTGGAGGAAACAGATTAATTATTACAAACGGTAAGGGAACAAAAACAGAATATAAAGCATATGGGAATAGAGAGAAAAGGAAATTTGTTACTGGCTTTAAGTTTACAGAAGATAAAAAGTTGCAGGTTGTTGTTGATGGGATTTTAGGTAGCAGCTCCCCGTCTCTGCATACATTGCAACGTTATACTGCCGGTAATATTAATATCGGTGGACAATCCTCCAGTGGCAACAGACACCTGTTCGGTCATGTGAAAAATTTACGCATTTGGCATAAAGAATTAACTGAGGCACAAATGGGGGCGAGTATTAAATGAAAGATTTAACACTCAAATTTGCAGACAGGGCCGACTTTTCGGCCTTTATGGAGAGTATTGGCTATTATGATGACGAGTCGATGCAGGATGATATTCTTATTGACGTGATAGGTAACGTGTACAAAGAAACCGGAGAACTGACTGAAGATGGCGAACCGGTATGTGTTAAGGAAGACGGATATTTTGTAAACGTGCGCATCATTAATGATGTGAAAACACCGTCATTATTCGATGAATACGCGGTTGCTGTTGAGCATCAACTTCGTGGCTGGATGTGAGGAAGGAAAATGGCTACATCGACAGTAATTCCTGATGATATCAAAACGCTAAAATCCGACGTTAGCAAATTAAAAACCGATCAAGGAAACTACGCAACAAAATCATATGTAGACAGCAAAAATGAAACCGTTAATGACTGGTCTGCTGCATGGTATCAGCAGGTACTGCCAACTAGCGGAGCTATATTTGGGCGAAAACTTCGCTCAACTCACAGGACGGCAGGTGTTGAGGATGCGTATTGCGAACTATACCTTAAAAAATTGATAGACAGCCCAGGGAACGCAATGGCGCGCCTTAACCTGAACGATAACGGTGAAAATATTTGCTGGGACTTTACCAACCTTTATGGCGGTACGATGATTTTTCCCGGTGACAGCGGATACCTCAAAATGGGTAACTGCCTTATGTCATACAGCAAGCGTGGAAGTAACGCGCTTATTAAGTTTGATTACACCGACACATTACAGATCAAATATGCCAATCATGGGTCAACCATGACATTAAACACACAGGGAACCGCTTATGCTGGTGTTACTGCTCAATTGTGGGGCAACTCCAGTCGTCCAGTTGTTTATGAAATTAGGGATGATGGCGGGCTTTTTTTGTTTTATGCACAAAGGAACCCAGATAAAACCTATCAGCTTGAGATAAACGGGCCATGCAAGGCTACATCATTCGACCAGGTGTCGGACAGAGATCTTAAAGAAAACATTCAGGTTATTGATAATGCCACTGAGCGCATCAGATTAATGAATGGGTATACTTACCGTCTCAAGTCTAATGGTATGCCTTATGCTGGCGTTATTGCGCAAGAGGCACTTAATGCAATCCCTGAATCAGTTGGTAGCACAATAAAGTACAAGAGCGGGGACAATGGGTCTGATGGAGAAGAGGGAGAAAGATACTATACCGTCGATTACTCAGGCGTAACGGGTTTGCTTGTTCAGGTAGCCAGAGAGTCAGACGACAGGATAACAGCACTGGAAGAAGAAAACGCAGAATTAAGACAAAGATTATCTGCAATTGAGGCGGCGCTTGCGTCTAAATAATATTAAGGGGCCGAGCGCCCCGTTTTATTGGGTAGGATGAAAATGGATATAACACCTTTCCTTCATGCGCTTTGTGCTGTGGCTGCGCAGCTACTGATTGGTCTTTTTACCGGGAACTGGGTTTACGGGGCGATAGCCGGTTGTACGTTCTTCATTGCGCGTGAACACACCCAGGCAGAATATCGCTGGATTGAAATGTTCGGGCATGGCAAGCGTATGAATATGCCGTGGTGGGGCGGTTTTGATCCGCGCGCTTGGGATGTAGCAAGCCTGATGGATTTTGCTGTGCCGGTGGTGGCGTGTTTACTTGTATTTATATTTTTTGAATAAAATTAAGACCCCATCTATAACTGATGGGGTCTATTCTATTTTCTGCTATTAGTTATTTTTTACATCGGAAGAATTTCCAAACGCCTCCTCAAGAATAGATTCAATTTTACTCATTAGGTGCGATGGTATTTTTCTGTTATCTAATTTTAATGTTGTGAAATTTTTCCCATATTTCGCCACAACACCGTCTCCATATTTCTTTTCCCTTTTCTCTCCATGTGAATTGTTTTTCTCAACAATAATGAAATCATGAAGAGCCTGTATTATTCTTTGCGCATCTAAACTTTCACCTGATTTTTTCATCCTCAGCAACTGAGATGCAGCATTTTTCATGGCTGCTTCCTGTCCCTGATATGCTTTAAAAAGAGCGTCTCCTGCTCTGGCTGATAACTCACCAGGATGGTTAAATATTGCCAATATATCTTTAGGTAAACCGGCTGTATTAATACATCGGCTGATAATATTTCTATCCACGCCTTCGGCTTCAGCTAAAGATTTTACGTTACCGTCAAATTCATGGAGCCTTCGCAGGTATCTTTTCCCCCTTTCATAGGCGCTGATAGGTCTATAGTCGTTGCCTATCTGCGATAACCATTGCATTTGTTCATCATCTAAATCGCCAATAAGAACACGATAATCGCATCCAGTTATAATGGCTGCTTTACGTCTTCGAGAACCATCAGCTACTTCAACAATACCTGACACTTTTCTTGCGAAAGCCGGATTTTGTTGCCCAGAAGTTAGAAAAGATGGAATTAAATCAGCTAGAGAAGATTCATTTAATAAATCTTGATCACGCTCATTACCTAGCCATACCATTGTTGCCATTTCTACTTTATCTGCGGGGATCGTCTCTAACTTAAAGTTAACATTACGTCCGCATACTGGCAAAGTTATGCTATTACCGGTTAATGAACTCAGTTGACGTTTTAAATCACCAACCATAGGTGATACCGGCTGATGTTCAGGTGCATGATGATTATTACTCATAATGCGATTAATATCCGGAGCATTTTTTAGAAGAGAGCGTTGTTTCATTCTTCGTTCTCCCAGCGAGGTTTTATTAGATCATCAAAAATTTCTCGACAAACAGGGTCCCATATAGAGACGGCATTTCTCCATGCATTAAGTGTTGAACGCTGGTTTGCCGCTTGTTCAAATACTGTTCGCATTTTTATCTGACCTTTACCTACTTCATCGGTAACGCGTACAACCTGACGTAATACCATTGATCCCCATGTATTTCTTATTTGCTCTTCCATCCATCGTGATTGATTTCCTGTAGTGAGACTATATTTAGTCAGAAGCAAGCGAACGGTCGGCTCAAATCCGCCTAGGTCAACGCTTTCTAGGAGATCGAGAAGCATTGTGAAAAACTGTAGAACAGAGGCGTAATCAAATAATTCTGCAGGGGTAGCAACAACGATAACGTCAGCTGCGCAAACAACGTTAATGGTTCCTGTACCGAGGTTTGGAGCACTATCTATAACGATAACATCGTAGTTATCCCAAACTGATTCTATAGCTGCGCGTAGCATCAGGTGAGGAGGGTGAGGCAATTTACCCTGAGCATGATATTGCATGAGATCTGTTTCTATACGGTGTAAAGCTAGGCAGCTAGGAATAATGTCCAGTCCAGGCCAGCATGTTGGTTTTATAGCATATTCAGCGTTATCGCGTTCGCCCAAGTAAAATGGCAGTAAAGTATCCTCGGCATGTATATGTAAATCAGGTACATAACCGTGATACATGGAGGCTGTTCCCTGAGGATCGTTACCTTCAACTAAAAGAACACGATGACCTTGTAATGCTAGCCATTGTGCCTGATGTACTGCAGACGATGTTTTATAAACGCCGCCTTTGTGTGACATAACAGCAAGCACAACTGGGTTTTTATCTTGTGGCCGTTGGTTTGGGTTGCCAAAAACAGCTCGCATACTATTGATTTGATCTATGGTATAACCGGCACGACGTTCAACTCTTCCTCTCATTTCAAAGTCAGGTGCAGGTAAACGCCCGTTCTTCTCAGCATCTCTTATTGCTTGAGGAGTTACACCAATTAAATCTGCTACTTCAGTTATCCCCCATCTACGCGTGATACGCCGAGCTTCAGGACTATCATCACCGAATTGAGCTATAGCAATTGCTTGGGTCATTTCTTGACCGCGCGTAACACAATCTTGTAATAACTTTTTCAAGGACATACTGTCATCTCCAGCTTATAACTTTGCTTAATAATTATTGCTTTGCATATTTCTAGCAAATTGACATAGAAAAAGCAAAGTAAAACAAAAAAGGCAAAGACGAAGATTTGAGCAAAATCATCTTTTGTTTTATCCCTTAAATGCAAAAAAAAACAACGACAAGCTCATAACAAATTGATAATAAAGGATTTTTTAAAAGAAAGGAAATCGTATAAAACTAGTGAAACATGATGAAAATCATCAATGAGATACGTTTCCTCTATTTATTCTCCTAATCCTCACCAACAAAAGAACACAATCAAAGATCGTAAAACAACAATAATAATTCACACAAAATAAAGAACACAAATACAGAAAACAACAACACAATAAAAACAAGAGAACACAAGCTATAAATATTACATCAATAGAGAACACTAATCAAGAACATATCAGAACATAATTTCCCATTATACGCGCGTATAATGGGAAATTATGTTCTGA
>ENA-UERM01001473-UERM01001473.1-human-gut-metagenome-genome-assembly--contig:-NODE-1473-length-12556-cov-16.983973_pt1 | contig 12556 bp, 7 predicted proteins | sample MGYA00242983_ERZ507983 | MGnify/ENA primary metagenome ERZ507983 (study PRJEB26167, sample SAMN06115432) | human gut metagenome | host: Homo sapiens | place: China:Shanxi | collected 2015-04-29...
GTAAACAGAAAATAAGTAAAGATAAAGCAGCTGGTGTTGTAAGTGACATCAACAATGATTGGGTTGAACCATAAAGAATAGATAATGTCGAAACAACACTTTCCTTTGCCATAAAGCCTGAAATAAGGGCTGTTGAAATGCGCCAGTCACCAAATCCTAATGGATTAAAGATTGGAGCAATATAACCAGCAAGAATAGCTAGAATACTATCTTTTGATTCAGTAACAATATTAAATCTTAAATCAAAAGTTTGTAAGAACCAAATAACAATGGTTGCAACAAAGATAACTGTAAAAGCTCTTTGTAAGAAATCTTTAGCTTTTTCCCATAACAGTTGACAAACATTTTTAGCACCAGGCATACGATAATTTGGAAGTTCCATAACAAAAGGAACAGGTTCTCCTTTAAACAAGGAACCTTTTAAAATAAGAGCAAAGATAATTCCTGTTAAAATACCAAAGACGTATAAGAAAATCATAACTAATGCGCCCTTACCTGGGAAAAAGACAGAGGTAAAGAAAGCATAGATTGGAAGTTTTGCTGAACATGACATAAATGGTGTTAGAATGATTGTCATTTGTCGATCTCTTCTTGAAGAAAGTGTACGACTTGCCATAACGCCAGGTACTGTACAACCAAAGCCAATCAACATAGGGACAATACTTCGTCCAGAAAGTCCTATTTTTCTAAGCAGTTTATCCATGATAAATGCCACACGTGCCATATATCCACTATCTTCTAGAATTGATAAAAAGAAAAATAAAGTAACGATAATTGGTAAGAAACTTAAAACAGTTCCTACCCCATTAAAAATCCCATCTATAATCAAAGAATGCAAAGCAACATTAATTTGAGCATTTGTGAGTAAAGTGTCAACATAATTTGTGACAACAGTCACCCCACTTTCTAAAACTCCTTGTAAAAAAGCTCCAATAACATTAAATGTTAGAAAGAAAACAATTCCCATGATTCCAATAAAAGCAGGAATTCCTGTATATTTTCCTGTTAAGAATTGATCAATTTTTTGACTTCTTAATCTTTCTTTACTTTCATGTGGTTTTTTTACAGTTTGTTTACAAATATCTGTAATATAATGAAATCTATTACTTGCTATAGCAGCAGAACAATCAAGATTACTTTCTTCTTCTAATTGAATACGAATATGTTCTAAAGTTTCTTTTTCATTTTGACTCAGATCAAGTTGTTCTAATAAAAGTTCATCTTTTTCAACAAGTTTACTTGCTGCAAAACGTAATGGAATCTTTGCGTTTGAGGCATGATCTTCAATTAAATGTTCAATCGCATTTAAACAACGATCAATCGCTTTGTTTTGTTGATTGTCTATATGTTGATAGAATTGAGGTCTTTCTTGATAATAAGCAACATGTAAAACATGGCTGACGAGTTCATCAATACCTTCCCCTTTAGCAGCTGAAATAGGAATAACTGGAACACCGAGATATTCTTCTAAATCATTGATTAATACAGTTCCTCCATTACCTAACATTTCATCCATCATATTTAAAGCGACAACCATTGGCATATTAAGTTCTAAAAGTTGCATTGTAAGATATAGATTTCTTTCAATGTTTGTAGCATCTACAATATTAATAATAGCTTTAGGTCTTTCTCTTAATAAGAAGTTTCTTGTGACGATTTCTTCACTACTATAAGGTGACATAGAATAAATACCTGGTAAATCAGTAATCAGAGTATTTTGATACCCTTTAATTCTTCCATCTTTACGATCAACAGTAACTCCAGGAAAGTTACCAACATGTTGATTTGAACCTGTAAGTTGATTGAATAGTGTGGTTTTACCACAGTTTTGATTTCCTACTAAAGCAAATGTGAGTAAATCACTTTCATGATAGATTTGATGATCATTCATTTTATGATAACTTGATTCACCATAGCCAGGGTGATCTTTATATTGAAAAATGAATGAATCATTTTTATTTTCTGTTTTTTTAGTTATTTCTTTAATTTCAATTTTATGAGCATCTTCTTTCCTTAAAGTAAGCTCATAATCATGTATTTTAATTTCCATAGGATCACCCATCGGTGCATACTTTACCATGGTAACCTCTGTACCTTGAATTAATCCCATATCTAAAAAGTGTTGTCTTAAAGCTCCTTCTCCGCCAACAGAGAGAATAACAGCACTTTTTCCAATAGCCAATTCCTCTAATTTCATAATTTTCCTTCTTTCCTTTATAAGGATAACTTTTTAATAAAAGAGTTGCAATGATGAAACACTTTTTTTAACATAATTATTCCATTTTATGTTTGCGGTCTGTGTGCTGATGCTTTTAAGCAATTTTGGAGTCATAGGGATTGCAGGCAGTGCGATCTCTTCTGTACTCTTTGGTTTTTTCGGAGTGATGGCATATATTCTGCCGTTTCTCTTATTTGGCGTGGTTGCTTTTGGAATTTCGAATAAAGGCAATACACACGCCTACATAAAAATTGCAGCATGTGTGGCCTTATTGTTTGCAATCTGTGCATTTTTCCAGCTGGTGATGCATCCTTTTGATGCCAAAGAAAGTCTGTGGAGCTATTATCAGTATGCCAGTGATTACAGAAAAGCGGGCGGTCTTACAGGGGGCTGTCTGGTGAAGATTCTGTGTCCGTTTATTGGTGTGGTAGGCGCTTATGTGGTACTCGTTGTACTTATGGTAATCTGTGTGATTCTGATCACAGAACGTTCTCTGCTTGCACCTCTTGGAAAAGGAAGCAAAAAGGCGTATGCAGATATGAAGCGCCGGCAGGGAGAAGCATCTGCCCGGCGTGCGAAGAACAGAGAAGAAAAACGAAGACAGGCAGAAGAAGCAAAGACAGAACCGAATGATTCTTCCAGAAGAAGTGATCATAAAGTATCGGGTGTTTCTTTTGCAACAACGCTGCAGGCCCAGGAAAGTGAAGTGCCAAAGGAGACAACAGCGAAAAAGCGTAAAAAGAATTCTTCAGGAAAAGATCCGGATATGCGGGAACTGACTGTTTCACAGGAATCGGATTTTTCAGAGCCACTGCCGTCTCCATTTGAAGATTTTGTGATCAATCGTCCGGAAAGCACGGCGTCGGATGCGAGCGCAGTGGATACTCCATTATGGGAGAATGAACCGGAACCGGCAGAAGAGGGCAACATGACGCAGGAGGATGTTCCGGAAGAGTCAGTCCGTACAAGGAAGAAGACCAAGGCGAGTGCGGCAGCTGTGGAAGCAGAGACTGTTCAGGTAGAACAGAGTATCAAAGAGCAGGAGCAGCAGCCGAAGAAAGTGTACAAGATTCCGCCAATGAATCTTCTGACAAAAGGGAAAAAGGGCGGCGGAGACTCGGATGCCCAGTTGCGCGCCACGGCCCAGAAACTGGAGCAGACCCTGCAGAATTTCGGGGTTCGCGTTCATGTAACAAATGCAAGCTGCGGACCGTCTGTGACGCGGTATGAGCTGCAGCCGGAACAAGGTGTGAAGGTAAGTAAGATTGTAGGTCTGGCAGATGACATCAAATTAAATCTGGCAGCGGCAGATATCCGGATCGAGGCGCCGATTCCGGGAAAAGCAGCCGTTGGGATTGAGGTCCCGAACCAGGAGAATACGGCAGTGATGCTTAGGGACCTGTTAGAATCCGGGGAATTTAAAAATTCCACAGCGAATATTCCGTTTGCCGTGGGAAAAGATATTTCAGGAAAGACGATGATCGCAGATATCGCAAAGATGCCGCATTTACTTGTGGCAGGAGCGACAGGATCCGGAAAGTCGGTATGTATCAATACGCTGATCATGAGTATTTTATACCATGCAGATCCGGAAGAAGTAAAACTGATCATGGTGGATCCCAAAGTAGTGGAACTAAGTGTCTATAATGGAATTCCGCACTTGCTGATCCCGGTCGTGACGGACCCGAAAAAAGCAGCAGGCGCTCTGAACTGGGCAGTCGCTGAGATGATGAAGCGGTATCAGCTGTTTGCCCAGCAGAATGTCCGGGATCTGAAAGGATACAATGAAAAGATTGCGCAGATGACAGAAGAAGGAGCTCCGAAAAAACTGCCGAAGATTGTGATCATTGTAGATGAGCTGGCGGATCTGATGATGGTGGCGCCGGGGGAAGTAGAAGGCGCGATCTGCCGTCTGGCGCAGCTTGCCAGAGCGGCGGGACTGCATCTGATCATTGCAACACAGCGGCCTTCGGTGAATGTCATCACAGGTCTGATCAAGGCCAATATGCCGTCCAGAATCGCATTTTCTGTCTCATCAGGAGTAGATTCCAGGACGATCATTGATATGAATGGAGCGGAGAAACTGCTTGGAAAGGGAGATATGCTGTTTTATCCGACAGGATATCCAAAACCGGTCCGTGTGCAGGGATCCTTTGTTTCAGATAAAGAAGTGCAGAAGGTTGTGGACTATCTCATCGAACACAACGGAAATGCCTCCTACAGTGAAGAAGTGGAGGAGCACGTAAATTCCGATCTGCCGTCACCGGTTCCTGGGATACAGGGAGCCGGGGTGCAGGATAATGCAAATGAGCAGGATGCATATTTTGCAGATGCAGGACGGCTGATCATTGAAAAAGAAAAAGCATCCATTGGAATGCTCCAGAGGATGTTTAAAATCGGCTTCAACCGGGCAGCCCGGATTATGGATCAGCTTGCCAGTGCAGGAGTGGTCGGAGAAGAAGTCGGAACAAAACCAAGAAAAGTACTGATGACAAAAGAAGAATTTGAACAGTACATTCAGGAAAATTTATAATGCAGTGGAGGAAGAAATGATGAAAACAGATATTCAGATCGCACAGGAAGCAGAATTAATGCACATCAAAGACGTGGCAGCGTCTATCGGAATTTCAGAAGAGGAACTGGAGTTTTATGGAAAGTACAAAGCGAAGCTCTCCGATGAACTCTGGGAGAACGTAAAAGACCGCAAGGATGGAAAACTGGTTCTTGTGACAGCCATCAATCCGACCCCGGCAGGAGAAGGAAAGACCACGATCACAGTAGGTCTGGGTGAGGCATTTGCAAAAATGAATAAAAAGGCAATCATCGCACTGCGTGAACCATCTCTTGGACCATGTTTTGGAATCAAAGGCGGAGCAGCAGGAGGCGGGTATGCACAGGTTCTCCCAATGGAAGATCTGAATCTGCATTTCACCGGAGATTTCCACGCGATCACTTCTGCGAATAATCTGCTGGCTGCCATGTTGGATAATCACATTCAGCAGGGCAATGCATTGGGAATTGATCCGAGAAATATTGTCTGGAAACGCTGCGTGGACATGAACGACAGAGTTCTTCGCAACATCGTAGTAGGACTTGGAAACAAGATGGATGGAATGGTGAGAGAAGACCATTTTGTGATCACAGTCGCATCTGAGATCATGGCAATCCTTTGTCTTGCAGATGATCTTGCAGATCTGAAACGCCGCCTGGGACGAATCATCGTGGCATATACATTTGAAGGCAATCCGGTAACAGCAGACGATCTTCAGGCAACAGGCGCCATGACTGCACTGTTAAAGGATGCGATCAAACCGAATATGATCCAGACACTGGAGCACACACCGGCACTGGTACACGGCGGACCGTTTGCCAATATCGCACACGGCTGCAACAGTGTCCGCGCGACAAAGCTGGCTTTAAAAATCAGCGATATTACAATTACAGAAGCCGGATTCGGAGCGGATCTTGGAGCTGAGAAATTTATGGATATCAAATGCCGTAAAGCGGGATTAAAACCGGACGCAGTGGTACTTGTAGCGACAGTGCGGGCACTGAAATACAATGGCGGAGTTGCAAAACAGGATCTGGGCGAAGAAAATCTGGAAGCACTGAAAAAAGGAATCGTGAATCTGGAAAAACACATTGAGAATATTCAGAAATACGGCGTTCCTGTTGTAGTAACACTGAATTCCTTTGTTACAGATACGGAAGCGGAAAATGAATTTATCCGCAGCTTCTGTGAAGAAAGAGACTGTGAATTCGCCCTTGCAAAGGTATGGGAAAAAGGCGGAGAAGGCGGAATCGAACTGGCAGAAAAAGTGTTGGATACACTGGAGAATAAGGAAAGCAATTTCCATGTACTGTATGAGGATGAACTTTCTCTGACAGAAAAGATCGAGAAGATTTCAAAAGAGATTTACGGGGCAAACGGTGTTGTCTATGAGCCGGCTGCAAAGAAACAGCTTGCGAAGATCGAAGAGATGGGATTTGGACATTTCCCTATCTGTATGGCAAAGAATCAGTATTCTCTGTCAGATGATGCGAAAAAACTGGGACGTCCGGAAAACTTTGACATCCATATCCGTGAAGTTTATGTCAGCGCAGGTGCCGGATTTGTCGTTGCTCTGACAGGTGCGGTGATGACAATGCCTGGACTTCCGAAAGTCCCTGCTGCAAATAACATCGATGTAACAGATGACGGTAAAATTACAGGACTGTTTTAAAGGAGTATTGAATGGCACAGATAATTGACGGAAAACGAATTGCAAAAGAAATCAAAGATAAATTGAAAGAAGAAGTATCCGTGCTGAAAGAAAGAGGCACCAAGATCTGTCTGGCAGTGATTCAGGTAGGGCAGGATGCGGCTTCTTCGGTATATGTAAACAACAAGAAAAAGGCGTGCGCCTATATCGGGATCGACTCCGTTTCGTATGAGTTAAAAGAGGCTACAACAGAAGCGGAACTGGTAGAATTGATCGAGAAACTGAATCATACAGAGAAGGTACATGGAATCCTGGTACAGCTTCCGCTTCCGGCACACATTGATGAAGACCGGATCATACGTACGATTTCACCGGACAAGGATGTAGACGGATTTCATCCGGTGAACGTGGGACGGCTCTGGCTCGGAGAGACCGGATTTGTATCCTGCACACCGGCGGGGATCATTCAGCTTTTGAAGTATTCCGGAATTGAGATTGCAGGAAAAGAGTGCGTGGTGATCGGGCGAAGCAACATTGTAGGAAAGCCGATGGCAGCACTGCTTCTGCGTGAGAATGGGACCGTGACGGTTGCACATTCCAGGACAGCAGATCTAAAAGAAGTGACACGCAGAGCAGATATTCTGATCGCAGCAGTCGGACAGACGAAGATGATCACAGCAGAGTACATAAAAGAAGGCGCGGTTGTGATCGATGTGGGAATGCACAGAGATGCCCAGAACCATCTCTGTGGAGATGTGGATTTTGAGGATGTGTATTCCAGGGCATCTGCCATTACGCCGGTACCTGGCGGGGTAGGTCCGATGACAATCGCCATGCTGATGAACAATTGCGTGCAGGCCGCACGCGATTAGGAGGAACTAATATGAGATGTACGCATTGTAATGCGATTATTCCGGAAGGCTGGATGCGTTGTCCCAGATGTGGAAAAGAAGTTCAGATCGTCCCTGATTACAATCCTCTGGATGATGTTCTTACACAGGAAGTAAAAGGCTCGGTCGAAGATGTTACCAGGCAGCTTCAGACAAAGGATGTCCGTGATTTTGGCAGAAGACAGGAAGTGTACCAGTCAAAAGCAACGCGGGTGCTCAGTCAGGAAGAGCTGGATGAAATACAGGCCGGGCGAGAGCGTGCGGCGAGAAACAGATCCCGTGCAGAGGCGAAACGAAAACAGCAGGAACGAAAAAAGCAGCTGGTTCGCAGAAGACGGAAAGTGCTTTTGATCCTGTTTCTGGTCCTGTTGATTTTTGGAGCGGCGTTCGGCTATTTTCTGTATCAGAATTCTTATGTGGGAAAAGTGGCAAAAGGGTACGATGCACTGCAGATGAAAGAATATCAGACAGCAGAAAAATACTTCAAACATGCGATTGGAAAGAATGCCCAGAGGGCAGAGGCATATTCCGGTCTGGCAGAGACTTATATGGAACAGGATGAAGGGGATGAGGCAGAATCCGTATTTCTTTCTGCTATTGCTTCTTATCCATCCAACGAAGAACTGTATCGGGCAGCAATCAGCTTTTATGAGGAGACAAAGCAGCTTGATAAGATTTCCGAGATTCTCGAGGACTGCGATGACGAATCCGTGCTTTCCAGTCTGAAAGCATATGTTTCTACAGAGCCGGTCTTCAGTCTGGATGATGGAAAATATAGTGAAGTACAGGAAGTGACACTGTCCGCATCAGGGGAGACCATTTACTACACGACAGATGGAACGAATCCGACTTCGTCCAGCACAAAGTATACCGAGCCGATTCTTTTAAATGAGGAAGGAAAGACGCAGATTAAGGCGATTGCCTATAACAAAAAGAAAATCCCAAGTCTGGTGGTCTCAAAAACTTATGAGATTGAATTTCCGGTAGCGGATGCACCGGTTGTAACACCGTCCACGGGGCAGTACAGTACAGCTACGCAGATCAGTATTACCGTGCCGGAAGGCTACACAGCTTATTACACGACAGATGGTTCCACGCCGACAACTGAATCTTCCTTGTATACCGGACCGATCGAGATGCCAGAAGGGCAGACGCTGTTCAGTACAGTTCTGGTGGGTAAGACCGGAAAAATGACACAGATAACAAAACGAAATTATATTTATCAGCCGCAGTAAAAGCGGCTGATTTTTTTAGATAAACACTTTGTAAAAATGCAAGGGGATTTTCTAACAAAAATGAGCCTGGTTTTTTGTGCATTATTTAACGAAAAAAAACGGCAGTTTTGTTGTGTGAAAAGTTTCACAGTGGTATAATGGTTTTAGTTGAAATCAACAGACTTTAATCAAAGGAGATGCAGGATAATGAGCAGATTTTGTTTACCAAGAGACATTTATCACGGAAAAGGATGTTTGGAAGAATTAAAGAACCTGAAAGGAAAAAAAGCAATTCTTGTAGTGGGCGGCGGTTCCATGAAACGTCAGGGATTTCTTGACAGAGCTGTAACATATTTGAAAGAAGCAGGAATGGAAGTCCAGTTATTTGAAGGCGTTGAGCCGGATCCGTCTGTAGAGACAGTTATGAAAGGTGCCGAGGCAATGCGTGCATTTGAGCCGGACTGGATCGTGGCAATGGGCGGCGGTTCTCCGATTGATGCTGCAAAAGCAATGTGGGCATTTTATGAGTATCCGGATGTAACATTCGAGGATCTGTGCATTCCGTTTAATTTCCCGGAACTGAGACAGAAAGCAAAATTCGCAGCGATTCCATCTACATCAGGAACAGCTACAGAAGTAACAGCATTCTCTGTTATCACAAACTATCAGACAGGTGTAAAATATCCGCTGGCTGACTTTAATATCACACCGGATGTTGCGATCGTTGATCCGGATCTTGTGGCAGGTCTTCCTGTAAAACAGGTTGCATACACAGGTATGGATGCACTGACACATGCGATCGAAGCATATGTTTCTACACTCAACGGACCATTTACAGATCCACTTGCACTGCAGGCAATTGAGATGGTACTGGATAATCTTCCGGCATCTTACAACTGCGATATGGATGCAAGAGAGCAGATGCATTATGCACAGTGTCTGGCAGGTATGGCATTCTCCAATGCATTGCTTGGAATCGTACACTCTATGGCACATAAGACAGGTGCAGCATTCTCAACAGGACACATTCCTCACGGATGTGCGAATGCGATCTATCTTCCATATGTTATCAAATACAACGCAAAAGATCCGGTTGCAGCAAAACGTTATGCTGAGATCGCACGCAGAATGGGACTTCCGGGAGCATCTGAGAAAGCACTCATCAACAGTCTGGTTGAAAAGATCGATGACTTTAATGTCAAACTGAACATTCCAAAGACTCTCAAAGACTTCGGAATCGAGGAAAATGAATTCAAAGAAAAAGTTGCCAAGATTGCAGAACTGGCAGTAGGTGATGCATGTACAGGATCTAATCCTCGTGCAATCGATCCTGCAACAATGGAAAAATTATTCACATGTACATATTACGGAACAGAAGTTGATTTCTAATCAGGCTGTCCGCTTGTGGATGAACGGGAAAGGGACAGGCACAGTACAAAAGCGGTGCCTGTCCTTTTTGCAGACAGAAGAGAAAAATCACGGAAAGAACTATTGCCATTATGCCATTTTTGGCGTATTATTAAAAAAGGTGATTTATTACAAGGAGGAAGAACATGTATAAGATTTTAAAAGCAGAAAAATTGTCTGAGAATATTTTTCTGATGGATGTGCATGCACCAAGGGTTGCGAGTCATTGTGAGCCGGGGCAGTTTGTTATCGTAAAGATGGACGAGAAGGGGGAGCGTATCCCGCTTACTATTTGTGATTATGACAGAGAAGCCGGAACGATCACGATCGTGGTTCAGGAAGTCGGAGCTTCTACTGTGAAGATGTCTGAACTCAAAGCCGGAGATTCTTTCCGTGACTTTGTAGGTCCGCTTGGATGTGCCTCTGAGTTTGTTGAGGAAGATATCGAAGAATTGAAAAAACAGAAGATTTTATTTGTTGCGGGAGGACTTGGTACAGCTCCTGTATATCCTCAGGTGAAATGGCTTCATGAGAGAGGAATAGACGCCGATGTGATCATCGGAGCAAAAACGAAGGATCTTGTGATCATGGAGAAAGAGATGGAAGAAGTTGCCGGAAATCTCTATGTGACAACGGATGACGGCTCTTATGGACGCTCCGGTATGGTGACGCAGGTGATCAAAGATCTGGTAGAAAAAGAAGGAAAACATTATGACAAGTGTGTTGCGATCGGACCGATGATTATGATGAAATTTGTCTGTCTGCTGACAAAGGAACTGAATCTTCCAACGATCGTCAGCATGAACCCGGTTATGGTAGATGGTACCGGAATGTGCGGAGCATGCCGTCTTCAGGTTGGAGATGAGATTAAGTTTGCATGTGTAGACGGGCCGGAATTTGATGGCCATCTTGTAGATTTTGATCAGGCGATGAAGAGAAGCCAGATGTACAGATCAGTAGAGGGAAGAGCAATGCTGAAATTACAGGAAGGCGATACTCATCACGGCGGATGCGGACATTGTGGAGGTGACGAGTAATGGCAAAAGGAATGGTGAGAGTACCTGTCAGAGAACAGGATCCAAAAGTACGTGCAACAAATTTTGAAGAAGTTTGTCTTGGATATAATCAGGAAGAGGCAATGGAAGAGGCAACAAGATGCCTGAATTGTAAAAATGCAAAATGTATCGAAGGATGTCCGGTATCGATCAATATTCCGGCATTTGTTCAGGAAGTAAAGGAAGGAAATATCGAGGAAGCATACAAGATCATCGGACAGTCTTCCGCACTTCCGGCAATCTGTGGACGTGTCTGCCCGCAGGAGTCTCAGTGTGAAGGAAAGTGTATCCGTGGTATCAAAGGAGATCCGGTATCCATCGGAAAACTGGAGCGTTTTGTGGCAGATTATGCACTGGAGCATGACATCAAACCAGAAGGTGCAAAAGAACAGAACGGTCATAAGGTAGCTGTGATCGGTTCCGGACCATCCGGACTCACCTGCGCAGGCGATCTGGCAAAGATGGGATATGATGTGACGGTATTTGAAGCACTTCATGAACTGGGAGGAGTACTTGTTTATGGTATTCCGGAATTCCGTCTTCCAAAACAGAAAGTCGTTGCAAAAGAGATTGAAAAAGTAAAAGAATTAGGCGTTAAATTTGAGACAAACGTTGTGATCGGAAAGTCAACAACGATCGATCAGCTGATTGAAGAAGAAGGATTTGAAGCAGTATTCATTGGTTCCGGAGCTGGACTTCCGATGTTTATGGGAATCCCGGGAGAAAACGCAAACGAAGTATTCTCTGCAAATGAATATCTGACAAGAAGCAACCTGATGAAAGCGTTTGATTCTTCTTATGATACACCGATTGCTGCAGGTAAAAAAGTTGCAGTTGTCGGCGGTGGAAACGTTGCGATGGATGCTGCAAGAACTGCACTCAGACTGGGAGCAGAAGTACATGTTGTATACAGACGAAGCGAAGCAGAGCTCCCTGCACGAGTAGAAGAAGTACATCATGCGAAAGAAGAAGGTGTGATCTTTGACCTTCTGACAAATCCAAAGCAGATCAATGTAGATGAGAATGGAAATGTCAAGAGCATGACAGTCATCAAAATGGAACTTGGAGAACCGGATGCATCCGGAAGAAGACGTCCGGTTGAGATTCCTGGATCTGAGTATGACATTGATGTAGATACTGTGATCATGTCCCTTGGAACTTCTCCAAACCCATTGATTTCTTCTACCACAAAAGGCCTGGAAGTAAATCGCAGAAAATGTATCGTTGCAGAGGAAGAAAGTGGACAGACCTCCAAAGAAGGCGTATATGCCGGCGGAGATGCTGTAACTGGCGCTGCAACAGTTATTCTCGCAATGGGTGCAGGAAAAGCAGGAGCAAAAGGAATTGACGAGTATCTGAAAAACAAAGAAAAATAGAAACAGAGCAAACTAGCAGGCAAGACCTGTAAAAGAGAACTCCGCATGGATTCTTCTTCCGAATATTCGGGACCTGATGATATGCGGAGTGTTTTGTATGTATAAGGAGAGAAAAAGAATGACAAAAAAAGAACTTGCCCTGGAATACCATAAAAAAGGGTATAACTGCACACAGGCTGTAGCGTGTGCGTTTT
>ENA-UERM01001482-UERM01001482.1-human-gut-metagenome-genome-assembly--contig:-NODE-1482-length-12494-cov-3.275912_pt1 | contig 12494 bp, 19 predicted proteins | sample MGYA00242983_ERZ507983 | MGnify/ENA primary metagenome ERZ507983 (study PRJEB26167, sample SAMN06115432) | human gut metagenome | host: Homo sapiens | place: China:Shanxi | collected 2015-04-29...
CCTAATACACAAGCCCAGTAACCTGTTCCTGAAATTGTAACTTGCGATCTTGATACATATATTTCTATATCATATCCTGATAAATTGAGATATTTGGGCGGATCATCAAGATATTTACTGGGTAGATATTTTAATATGCTTAGTAAGGTTTCCCCTTTTGTCAGAGAAGTAAATCGCCCGTCAATTTCAGTTTCTGTGTAATACCGTTCATCATGGATGTGTCCGACTTTCGATGAGTTGGTATTGAGCACATCAAGCAACCCCTTAACTTCCTTACCCATAGACCCTGACAAAACAGTACTTTCATCTGTTGCCAGCAGGTGATTGACAATCTTACTTTTCATAATGTAATCTGCCAGCTTCTCTGTCAAAACAGTATTCAGTTTTTCGTTGCTGACCAATTCATTCACGATTTTTTCAGCTACTGCATCAAATAGCTCCTGGCTCATTACGGTACTGCCGCTGTCACCCATAATCCCATGTGTATCTATCACCGGCAGATTACTGGCCTTAAAAGTTTCCTTGGTGATAATACTTCCCGGAGTGACTGCAGCAGTCACTTTTTCCACGGTTCCGATCAACACATACAGGGTAAATTCTGCATATTTGGTCCGGTTGGCTGATCCGTTGGCATATATGTAAGTGGGATCGGTAGAGATGTCCATATATGCATACAGGATCTCTCCCTGATCTGGGTCTGTCGCATACAATCCTACCTCTGTGAGCAGGAACCCTTCTTCTACCTGATCACTGCTGACCTGCATGGTAACGTATGCCTTATCTTCCTGGGTACCATAATCCGCAATCTCGGCATCCATTTTATAGGACGATAATGAAATCATTGAATCTGGGGAATAACCCTCTGGCGGCTTCCCTGTCCCTACAGCCGCACGGCTGAAGGAAAGCGTCCCTTTTGCTGCAACAAGTTTCGTAATAAGGTTTAATCCCTTACGGGTTATAAATGTGCCTGTCGCCTGAATTGTATTTTCATTGGCCATACCTATACCTCCGGATAAATAATCATCTTACTGTATGTACAAATCCCTCCCTGCACAGTTACACCTGCAGTTCCTTTCTGGGTCCCGTTTACTTCCTGTGGATATGCTGTATATCTGATCCGGTCACCGCTTCCAGCACCCGCATATAGGTGCCTCAATCCCAAATACCTCTGAAGAAATTCATGGATTACTTTCAGATGTGCCGGAATATACATCAATATCCTCTTTTCCTGTTCCAGATCTGGTTTTTGTGCATCAAAATAGTACCGGATCGTGATCGTAAGGTGTTCTGCATCCTCCAGAATCTCACAATCCCATCCTGTGATCTGTTTAATTTTGGCTTTTAAATTAGGGATATTCATAACTACTTCACTTAATAGTTCCATCCTTCCCCGCAGCCACTCTGCCAGATCAAAAATCACATCCAGATATGCCTGCTCTGCCTGGAGCAGGTCCTCCATCTGCGGGATCCGTGTCTTGATCTTTGGCAGCATTGTTTCACTGGTTAACATTAAGTGTCAGTCCTTTCAACTTGAAAAATTGGCTGTAGGTTGCTGTAAGTGAGTCTTTCTGGTCGTTGACCGTATAATCCACGATCTCTTTCACGCCCTGGATCCCGCCTATGATCAGGCCAATCCGGTGATAATTAAGTACCGTTCCTTCCTGACCGGAAAAAGCCACCTCTGACAGATACTCTGATATGGCTTTCTGTGCCTGGGTCTGTATCCCGCCGATTTCTATTCCGTCCTGCAGCTCCACAATGCCCTGGATGGTAACCTCCACCGCTTCTGCTGCGCGGATAATGGGCTTGGCGCCAACCGGGCGCTGGGTTTTTATATATTCCTCCACCAAATGGATTGTTTCCTCTGATGGGGCGGTAGCTTCCGGCGTGATCAACGCTACATACACAACTCCGGATCCATCCCGGACTCCGTAGGCCCTGGCATTTCCCACCACCTTTTTTCCACTGGAATCTTCCACCTGTTTTGCCCAGAATACATAATGGTTTTCATTTCCAGAGGTCACAACCTGCTCAATCTGTTTATCAATTTCATCCCATAATGGCCGTATCAGCATCCCATTATACATGGCCAGTACTTCTGATACCGCCTGAAGGTTATCCATTGTAAAGCTGCCTTCGATCCGGCTGTCTTCATTCCGCAGATTTTTCTTCAGCTCCTCCAGGATTTCTGATGCTGTCCATTCCATCACACCACCGCCATTTCATAAATAAACTGATCTGTTCCATAGATGGTCCGGCACTGGAAGGTTACCTGTATGCCAGACTGCAAAAGTTCAAAATCAAAATCCGATAATTCCTCAATATACGGATTACACATCAGGGTCTCCGTGATATACCGTTCCAGCTCCATCCGGGTTACATCATCACTCAGGGGCTGCCCCATCAGCTTATCTTCAATTTCACTTCCAAACGCCCGGTCATAAGCCATGTAACGGTACCGGGCTGTCCCCAATGCAAAATAGATCCAGATCCGGAGCGCTTCATTCCCTTCCACCAGATATGTGTTTCCATCTTTAAGCTTCAGGCAATGGTTTTCAAAGTCATACGCATATTCCCGAAACATGGGAAGGTCCTTATTCACCTCTGATGCCACATCCGGATTTACAAACGGAAAAACTCCCATAGTATTACACCACCTTGCATATTACATAGAACGATGTTCCAATCTGCGCCGCCAGAACTAAATCCCCTGCCTGTGCGCTGCAGTCTGGGTTCTGGTGGATATTGTGCGAAAATGTCTGTCCCCCAATCCGGATGGCATTCGGGGATACATATTCTGCGCACAATAGTCCCCCCGTTCCTGCGGCCTGCTGGCTCCTCAATTTTTTGGCAAGCTTTCCGGTATATTCTCCCATCTCATTTCTCCTTATCTTCTTTCGGCTTTTCTATCTCAATCTCATCCATCAGGTTCTGAAATGATAATGTCAGGGACATGGCAGATTCTCCATTCGCATAGGTATGGCTGTCGCTTTCAATATAAAAGCGGCCGATCAGTCCTGTTTCATGCTCCTGCACCAATACCGCATAGCCAGAGACCGCCCGGATATCGTCCGGAAGCCCGGTCACGGATGCCGTAGGCTCACTGCCCTTCAGCATATTTTTGGCCTCCGCATCTGCATCCTTATCCTCCTCTTTCTGAAGGATTTTCTGGATCGTCCCATAAGCGGCCTGGCTTTCCAGGTCTTCCACTGTGCCAATCACAGCCCCGTTTTTATCGGTGATCAAAACCTTATTAACCAGGTTTTTAAGGGTTGTTTTATAAGACGCTCCTGACAGGTTGGCATCCCCTGTAAGGATCACGCCGCTGTCCTGTCCTTTTTCGATCACGGACACCTGGCTGACCCGTTCCATCACAATCTGATATACCTTTCCATTCTGCCGCGCAGCTGCTGTATAGGAGGACTGTATGATCTGATATCCCGTCTTTTTCACACAGGGGTTAGCGATTGTAATCCCAGTTGCCGCCATTGTGCCGGCTGAAATTCCCATAGCTGCACACACATCTCTGGCTATGTCCTCCGGGGTTCCATAGTAATCTTTAGTTATCTCCGATCCGTTAATATAAAACAGCAGGTCATACGCCAGATAGCGGATCTGGTTGCTTCCTGCTGTTTTATCTATATCAAAAATAATCCCGCCAAAGATGCAGGTTCCTGATGGATCCTGAAGCAGAACCTGATCCCCTTCATTGACTGCTGCAGCAGGGAAATTTTTATCCGGTACATTCTGGGCAACCGTAAATTCCAGCTTCCGGGAAATCTGTCCGGAATCGCCTCCCCAGGTAATGGATTCTACCAGTTCGCTCAGATCCCTGTCTTTAACCAATAGTTTCATTCCTTCCACCTCCTATGGGATCGTCAATACGGTTCCCGGATAGATCCACCAGCCGTTATTGCTGCTGCTTTTTCCATGTTTCTTCGCTGCTTCTTCAATCACAGCGCTGTTTGCCGCATAAATCTGGGTATTCTGGCTTCCATTCCCGTAATACTTTTTCGCAATCCCCCATAGTGTGTCCCCGCCCCCTACTGTATGGGTCTTAGCGGGAACAGCTTCATCCGGCCTCTGTTTTAAGCCATTATCTTGTACCTGAAGGGGGACTGCTACGGTTGGAACCGTCAATGTCCGGTATTCTGACAGCTCCAGTGTATAGTAGACATCATCGCTGCCTTCTTTTACCTTAAACGTACATTTATCAATCAGCATGGCCAGATTGATACCCATATCTGTGATAATCAGCCGTTTGACTTCCTTATTTTCTTTCCAGTTTTCAATCTTAGCCCGGTATTTTCCGGGTGCCCGGTCTGCATAATGGTAGAATGGTGATTTACGGCCCGGAAAAAAAGAAGAAAGGGTTACTGTGGTGATATCCCTGTTTCCTTTCAGGTTGATGCCTCCCATATTCAAAAGGGTCATGCGCTTATTAAGCTGAGGCATAACCACATCCAGCTCTGCCGGATTGATCGGCAGCACCATATCTCCCAGTTTTATCTTCCTGCTTTTTCCCATGGCCGTTCCTCCCATTATGCTGTATTATCAAGTTCCTCAATGATTTTTTTCGCTGTACGCTCTGCAATTTCATCAATGTCACCGTCACTGCGGACCGTCACATGATCTGCAATCTTCTGGATCGTCAGCGATATCTGCGTTCCATTCCTGTCTGTTCCCCGCCCTGATCCGGCTGATCCCCGGCTCATTACAGGCTGCTGGTACAGCTGGATGATGTTGCTGTCTTTTCTGGCAGCCCACGCTACACTCTCCTTTGACGGCAGGATTCTGGTCCCGCGCGGAAGGTCGATCAGCTCTGGTCCCTGTTCGCCAACCCATGTCGGGCCGCCGCGCCAGTGGTTATCTCCCCGTGCATTCTTTCCTGGGCTTCCTCCCTTGCTTCCGCCTCCACCGTTTCCTTCGCCTCCGCCACCGTCTCCGGTTACGAGGTCTTTCACCTTATTCCAAGCTCCGGCAAGCAGGTCTGCACCTTTTCCGATCGTATCAAAGATTGGTTCCAGGACATCCCAGACACCGCTGATCACACGCTGGATACTGGGCCATACCCGCTGCACCACGCTAAAGACCATCTCAAACGTAGTGACTAAAAGATCCATGATCGGGCTGATGATCCCCCAGGCAGTCGAAAGTACCTCCGCGATGGCCGGTCCTGCCGTTGCAATAACCGAATGGATGAAATCGGACCGCTCTGCAAGGAATGACACCACTCCTCCGATCTTTTCCGCAATCCCGGACATGATGGTTGTAATAACTGGTGCCACTGCCGAAATAGCTGACCCAATCCCACCGGCTACTGCCCCGATGATACCTGCTGCCTGCTGGATGGTTGGAACCAGGGTCATGATAACCGGGCCGATGCCGGACATGGCAGTTGTTACCGCCGGAGCAATCTGGCTAAACCCTGATGAAATACTGCTCACAAAGCTGGATGCCACAGGAAGGGCTGTTGATGCCAGGCTGCTGATGACCGGGCCTACCTGGTTGAACGCTGATCTGGCTGCACCGATCCCCTTGCTCAGATTCTGCCCAAACGATGCGGACAGCTTCTGGATCACCGGCTGGGCCTTGTCGATCATGGAAATGGTATCTGATAAAACAGGCTTTAACTGTTCAACAATACCAAGGCCAAAATCGGCAGCATTGCTTTTCAGTTTTCCTGTAATGGTGGATACCAGGCCTGCTCCGGATCCCGCAAGCTTTCCTGCAGCACCTCCGAAAAAGCTCTCAAGATCTCCCGATACGCCGGAAAAGCCCTTTTTCTTAAATTCATCTGCCGAAACTTTAAAGCCGAATTCCTTTAAGCGCTCTGTCTCTCCGACTTTCAGATCTCCCAGAGCTTCCATGGCGTCCATCAGCGTCTTGGTTCCGCCGCTGGCAGCAGCCATATCCTCCGCCAGCTTTACCATATCCATAGCCGAGGATGTGTCGCCTCCAGCCAATGATACGGCCCTGGATCCGGCCTGGATTACTTCTCCGGTTTCAAATGGTGTTGCATTGGCATTGCTCCGCAGCTGTTCAATATAGGACTGGGACTGGGCTTTGACATCATCCTGCGACAGCGCTTTATTGGTTGCCCCAATAAAATGCTCAATGGAGATCTGCTGCTGTTCCAGCTGCATACCGGCACTGACCGATCCTCCCAGTGCCATCGTCCCTGCAGCAGCTGCGACCCCGACCGGTATCATAGCCTTTTTGGCAATTTTCCCCAGCTTTCCGGCAATCCCTTTGATCGCACCGCTGGCCTTATCCACCACCTTGATTACAGGCGATGCCACTTTCCGCCCCAGGCTTGTCAATGCCCTGGCAGTTCCTTTTACCGTTTTGGACGCCAGGTCTTTCGTTTTTAATACTGCAGTGACTGCTTTGTTCTTTTTTACAACAGACAGTGCACTTCCGACCCCTTTTATGACCTTAGTGGCCGTATCCTTCGCTTTCAGGGTCATTGTGACCGGTTTTGTCTTTTTGGCTGCGTCAGTCACGCTTTTCAATTTGCGTTTTGCGTCTGACACATCCGCTTTTATCTTTCGGGGCTTATCCCAGACACTTTTAAGGACGCTGGCAGTCTGCTTGGTATCTGAACGTAGCTTGCTCTGCTCACTGCGGATATTTTTTAATGTAGCGCTGGCGTTATCCCGGATACTGATACTTCCAGTAACTCCAGCCATCTCCTACCTCCTCTGTAACAACAGCTTCAACAGTTCAGCCTGCTCATCCAGGGCTTTACGCATTGAAGCCACGAAAAAAAGCCTCTTTTCAAGGCTTTGTGACAAAAGATACTCAGGGGTAAATCCTTTCTGGATGTAATAGCTCAAAAACTCTGCCTCCCCATCCAGCTTGATCAGTTTTTTAAATTTTCAGTAATGACTTCAATTTTTCCCATTCCGGTCACACCGGATAATTCCATGATCTTTTCTGCCAGCTGGCGGATCTCATAAATCTCAAAAATATCCACTACATCCACATACTCTGTGAGTTTTCCGTCTTCTTTCATCTTGCTGGCAATCTCCCGCAGATCCGGCTCCACTGTTGCGATGTAGACCGAATATTTATCTGCTGCATAAGGATCGTCAGAGGTGTCAATATCTGTCACTTCAGCGATCTCGCTGTTCCTCAAACCACGGATCTGGATGGCTTCTCCCATGCTCGGCACTCTTACAAGGCAGGTCCTCAGTGTCTTTTTCTCTTCCAGACGTTTCTCTGCTTTTGCTAAAAACTGATTAAAAATGTCCTGTTTTTCTTTTTCCATTATGGTATCCTCCCATTTTATTTAATTTCATCCAGGCTCTTGAGATCGCTTGGCGTAAATCCAAACTCCCACTCTTCCTGAATGGGGGTTCCCGTTTCCCAATTGATCACCGGGATGGTATTCCACCAGACATTATCCGTGCTCCAGCGTTCTATCTGTCCGTTCACTGCATCCGGGTCTTTAAGTTTTGAAATGATCTGGCAGCGCAGATCTTCCCCCGCACACAGCCGTTCCAACACCGCCCTGGCACGGGTATACACCTTTTTGATTGACAGGGTGCCGCTTCCTTTCATTCCGGTCAGCTTACTGTCCACATCGATTCCGATCTGGACATCCTCCCGGTTTGTTTCTACTTTCTGCTCAATCTTCTGCAGAACAAACACCTTTTCACCGTCCACCCATACCTCTCCCCAGGTTCCGGCCAGTGTCTTATTTCCTCTTAATCCTGCCATAACTGTCTCCTTACATATTCACGGTCATCTGCAGATCTTCCATGGCATCCACAAACTTCACGTTTGATACAATAAAGACCTGTGAGCCTGTGTTGGCTGTCAGGATCTCCGTTTCTGTCATCTGTGATATGTCCTGCCCTTTTTCCTGCAGGTACTTTTTCTGGGCTTCTGCATCCACCGCTGCTGTATTTCCATATCCGGCATCCAGCACATCTCCCGCCAGCTCTGCCTGATATGCCTGGACAGCTGCAACAAACATCTGCTTATGGTCATAGTCATTGACATATTTCCCAACATAGCTGTCAGTAAACGTGTTGCGGATATCATCCTGGTACAGGTCCATCCCTTCCACGATCTTGATTTTCTGCATATCCCCTGTTTTCTCTCCGGAAAGGGTAGTCAGGCTGTTAACGCCGCGTCCGATCTTATACTTTTCGCCATCATACACGATGATCAGTTCCCCAGCCTTGATCCGGGCATCCGGATCGGACGGGCAGTCCGCTCCCAGAATATCGCTTAACACATAGTAAGTACTGGATCTGGACAGCGGAAGCCCTGCCAAAACTCCGGCAATCCGTGCACAATACTCCTTTGCACTATGGGTTTTCCCGGTAATAGAAGACTGGATCTTATCTGTCGTCACATTGATGATCCCTTCATGGTCGCTGGCGCTGGACGACAGCACTGCCTTAAAAGTCTTATGCGATTCATTCCGCATTTCTTTGATCCAGGCAGTCAGCGTTGTTTTGTCATCCTCCTCAATCTCCGGGTAGCACAGATAGTTCCATCGCAGGTACATCAGCTCCTTCAGGGCGGACGACAGGTTGGCAGAAGCCGTTTTCTCCCTCAGGGCAATCACACGCACCGGGCCGCCTGCAAAGATCAGCTTCAGAAAACCATAATTGGCTTCTGTCCAGTGCTCAAAATCAATGTCAATCACGCTTTCATAGGTGGACAGCCTCTGTCCGCCCTCTGTATCATCTTTTAAGATACAGGCCACGATCCCCCTCTCGCTTCGTTCGATCGCGGAAGATGCAAGGCCTTTAAAAATAATGGTAATGTTCGGTAATCCTAATGCCATATGTCTATCCCCTTTTCATCTCTGTCTGAAGTTCTTCTATCACCGGGACTTCTTCCGGTTCATCTGATACCAGGAATGTCAGTGGGAACGTCAAATGCAGCAGTCTGCCGCTTATATTGGACTGGAGGCGTGTAACCGTAACCCGGCGCTGTTCTCCCCCGTATTCAAACGGGAAAACCGGACGGAACACGCGGTCCAGTTCGATTGCCTTTTCCCCATATTTCCAGATACACTCCTCTGGATCATGGTAATCAATGGCTACGGTCACAGCTACTTCTGTCTGGTCCGGCCCCATTGTAGTAAACGATGTTGGGATCACTTCCACAAAATACCAGGGATCCTTCCCTTCGTTTGCTTCCTCTCCCTGTGTGCGCATGATCTCCTCCGCATATACGTCGGTCTCTGGCTCATGCTGCTTTAAAAGATAGATTGCTGACTGTTTTACCGTCTGTAAAATGTTCTGGTCCACACTGGCCTCCTAAACAATATCGTGTGTGTTTAAAAATTCATTCAGCCACTCCCTCAAAAATCCAGGAAGCACCGTTTCCACCTCCTGCAGGGAAAGCTCCATCATGTGTGCGCCTTTTACTGTCTTCGCCTTCAGGCGTTTTCCCAGTGTCGGCACATACCGTCCGGGTGTCTGCCGGTGCCCCCACTCCACAGCCTCAGCATACTCCACATTGTTATAAACCTCGATCACATAATCATTGCCGCTCTTGCGGATCTCTCCCACTTCCCAGGCCCCCTGCAGGAGTCCGGTCTGTTTTGGCGTTTTTTCTTTCACTTTCCCCTGCAGCTCCATGGCGATCTGGAGCACCATGGCTTCAAATTCTTCCGGATACTGCTGATCCACCGCCTGGGCCAGAGCCTGTTCCCACTCATCCAGGCCGTCCAGTTGGTACTCTGTCCCCGCCATCAGACCCTCTCCTGGGAGAGCACCAGAGGGATATTGTTATGGGATGGCTGGCGTTCGGCAAGTCCTGCCAGGGCCCTGGTGACCTTTCCCCGGCGGCGGATCTCCAGATAATCATTCGGTTCAATCTCTACTTCCGGACGCACAAACAGTGAATACTGGGCCGGTACGGTACCGACAGGCAGTTCCCTGTTTAAGTTTCCGCCTGTATGGGTAGACACTGCACATGGAACAGTTTCATACACGCACCGCCCCTCTTTCCCTTTTTTAAACACCGTTTCACCGCTTTTTAACTCCGTTTTAAACGGCCTGTAAACAGTCACAGCATCCTCATATGTCAATGCTAAAACATCCGCTTCCGTCATATACTTCTCCTTATTTCGGCAGGTTCATCTTTTTGAATCTCCGAAGCTGCGTTTCATAATCCTTCAGGATCCGTGCAGATGCCTGGGTCAGGGCTGTATCATCCCGGTAAGAAATGGAGGTATCCCCTCTGGTGACGGAAGATACCTTTCCGTTTCCTCCAGTATCTAGTTCCTCACAGAGCATATCCTCAGCCATCTGGGCGATCACCGGCTCCAGTATCTTAGGAATATCCTCCCTGTTGCAGCGGATCAGGATCATGTTCCCGATCCGCTTTATACACCGTTCCGCCTGAAAGCGTTCGCTTTCACCCAGTTTCATGGACTCCATAACATCCTTCAGGATCCGTTCCAGCTGTTCTGGTTCCATGTGCGTTCCTCCTTCAGTCTTTTGCCTGCTTTACATTTACAAAGCAGGTCTTCACACCTTCATCGGTGATCCAGAGGTCATGATACTTGCGGTAATCCATTGCCCACGCCCGTGCGTCCTGGTTTGTCTCCGGGTCAAAGATCCGGATCCTGTCCGTTTTTGATTTTGCAACTGGCACCTTCTGCGGCGTGATGATCCAGTTAATGTCCTTCGCATCCTCCGCTGCCTTAAATCCGCCTTTTTCCTGTTCAGACGTAGTTCCGTCATTAAACACATACTTTGTTTTCATTCGTGTTGACGGGACCCTGCGCAGGGGATAGATCCCATCCAGTGATTTGATCTGGAGCTTTACATCCCCCTGTTCAAACGATGCCACATCCAGACGCCTGGATAATTTGTCAGAGTTATTCAGGATATTAGCCACAGGGATGGAAATGGAAATCACAAGCGGAACACTTTCTCCCACAACATCCTGGACCCTTCCAATATCTTCATACAGCTTTGTCAACACGGAGGATTCCGCCGGTGTATAACCATAACCGGCCTGTTCTGCACTAATACATTTCTGTGCGATCGTACTGTACCGGTATGCATCAATCTCCGGTACTACATATACTCGCTGAAACTCTCCCATTACGGATGATGCAGTCAGGACAAACCCGGATTCATCCACATCATTCTCATCGATCTGGAACTTGCGCCCACGGTCCTGGGTCATCTTCATGGTCTCCCATTCCAATGTCACTGCGCCCTGCACAAACCCCTTCTGGCGGTCATAGTTGGCCAGGCCATCCATACTGATCTTTGGGATCTTGATCTCGTTTCCGCCTGAGTACTTTACCAGCTCATCATTCAGCTCCATCCACCCGCTAGTTGCCATTGCCACTGCGGCCTTGTCAAGTTCCGCTTGAAACTGCTTTGCATATTCAATTATATTTGGCATCTTACATTCCTCCCCGAATCCGTCTTGAAATTTCAGCGGAAATAATTCCGTCTGTTAAATTAGCAGCACTTCCCAGCCCTTTGGGAGTGCTTCCCTTAAGCCTTGCCTGGATACCTGCTTCCAGATCCGCCTGGTACTGTTTTCCCAGCTTCTCCAGGCTGGAAGTCATTGTTTCCTCTGATGTGAAGTCAAGGAACTCTGCAAAAGCAGACGGAAGCTTTCTTTCTTCCAAAAGCCCGGCGGCCTTCTGTTCCAGCTCCATCCGTCTTATTTTTTCTGTCAGCTCATCATTCTGCTTTCTGACGGCTCTGGCATCTTCTTCCGCGCGCTCCTCCGGAGACAGCTTCTTTTCTGCTCTTTCTGTTCATTCAGCAGCTGTTCCCTGGCCTGCTTCACTGCGGCATCCAGGTCTGCCTGGGTATAACTTTTAGCCGGCTCCTCTTTTTTGCCCTTATTTTCCGTCTGGGACTGGCCTTCCTGGCTTTCTGCCTTTTTCCCTTCACCGGCCCCGTTCTCCTTTTTTTCATTCTTTTCTTCTTTTCCCATTCCCAGAATTTCACGGATTTTGCCTAAAATCCCGCTGTCACTCCCGGCTGCCGCTCCGGCTCCTCCAGCCTCTTCTCCGGTTCCAGGATTCGTTTTCATCTCTTCTTCCATTCTGCAGCCTCCTTTTTTCAAATTTGAATATTAAAATAAGCGCCCGTCAGGCGCCTGCTTTAACCGATTCCATGATCTCGTTCTTCTCTTCTTCCGTAATCCAGCGCTTCTTCACCGCACTGTCCAGATATTCTTCATTTTCGGTATCACGGTAAATCCGTGTTAATGTACGAATCATATGCCTTCTCCTCCTGATAAAAGTTCCATTGTCAGCACATCTGTCGTTTCTTCCACCGAAGCCATACGCTCCTCCAGTCGTTCCAGATCCGACTTGCTGCGGATCCCAAATGCTGCCAGGAATCCCTCCTGTCCCTGCCTGTAAACCGTAAGAACTGGATCGTCAAGTACCATCTCTGTATATCTGGCCGCTACAATCCCTGAACGGTTTTGTATACGCACCTCCTGCAGGTTTTCCGGGGTCATCTTCTCCCATGCATCCATCA
>ENA-UERM01001488-UERM01001488.1-human-gut-metagenome-genome-assembly--contig:-NODE-1488-length-12439-cov-6.676428_pt1 | contig 12439 bp, 13 predicted proteins | sample MGYA00242983_ERZ507983 | MGnify/ENA primary metagenome ERZ507983 (study PRJEB26167, sample SAMN06115432) | human gut metagenome | host: Homo sapiens | place: China:Shanxi | collected 2015-04-29...
CTGCCCCTCGACTTGCATGTGTTAAGCCTGCCGCTAGCGTTCATCCTGAGCCAGGATCAAACTCTCCATTGTATAAAGAATAATGTTTTGTTAGAGTCCTGACTACTTAATTTCCTTAAAGGAATTTGACAGATAAATACTACATTTCTTTTTCTCTCAATATTACCAGTAATTCAAAGAACCAATCTCAAAAAGAGCCGTGATTTTCCATCACGTTTCGGACTGCAAAGATATGTAATCTTTTTCAATCCACCAAATCTTTTTTCAAGAACTTTTGCATTTTCCTTTTTTGCTCCGTCATCCGAAAACCGGATTAAACTTCTATTCGAGCAACTGTTTTTCTCAAATGCGGATGCAAAGGTAGGGATTATTTTGGAATCTGCAAATGTTTTAATGATTTTTTGCATCGAAAAATGTAATTTTTCTCCATTTACATCCAGATACCTATTTATAATAGATATAATTATATCCGCTTGTGTCCCTCATTGAAAGTATAACGGACAAATTCCCTCCGAAGAAAAATTTAGGGAGAGTCGAATTACACACATAGCCGCATGCGGCGAATAAGCAACCGTCGGATACCGATACATTGAAATATTTTCGATTTCAACGATAACCCACAACCCACAGGCCGTTATTCGGTTCTACCTCAATCTTCAAGAAGGGAGCATCGAGGAAAGGTCGAAGCATACATCGCAGTCGGCCCAGCACAGAGCCGGTTGCATTTTGAATATATAATCAAAAAAAACGGAGCGACCATACAGTCGCTCCGCCATTTTTCAATCAACGAGAGGCTTACAGCCAACCGCCGTTCGAAGCCGCCTTCGCACGGCAAATGATCGCAACCTCGCGGCTCATCGACGTTCCACCGACAGAGCTCTTAACCGTCACAAGACCGGCGCTCTGCTTTGAGCAAGTAATCGTAGCATTGTTACCCTCGACAGTGAACGTAAGCCCCAACTTATCTTTCACCGCATCGCTCACCTCCAGCATACAAGAAAGTGCAGTAACATCCCCGTAATATTTCGACAGCGAAATCGTCGTCGGCTTGTCCTGCTCGACCGTGATCGCCGGAGTACCCCGTACAGCCATCAGCATCTTGTAGGCGTCGATCATACCCGAACCCATTTTCCCCTTATACTCGACTAGGTTCATCGTACCGTTGTTATGTTTCTTGACACCGGTCAGATACGGATCCAAATCGTTCACCGAAGCCAGTACCATATCACGGAACTCATCCGGTTCGAACGTCTTACCCAACTGTTTGGCATACGAAAGACCCAAGGCCGCGACACCGGAAACATGCGGGCAGGACATCGACGTGCCGGACATGTAGGCATACATACCATCCAATTTCAGAACCGTCGAAAGAACCTGACCGGCATCACTGTGATTTTTGTGATAATACAGATCACCGCCCGGCGCAGCAATATCTGCCGGCATCCCGTAATTCGTAAAGACCGAAGGCGTAAAATCCGTACTGAGCGAAGTCACACAAACCACCGAAGGATATGCCGCAGGATAACCACAGGCTCCTGCTTCATTACCAGCCGCAAAAATGATAATACCGCCGTTGAGCGGACTACCCGGACGTTTCGTATTAATAAAATGGGCGAACGCATTGGCTTCAATACTTCTTTCGTCCAAATACTGTTCATCCGAATTGATCGCACCACTCATCAACCCCCAACTGCACTGCAGGATAGAAGCCCCCATACTGGTTGCATAATAGATCGCATCAACATTCCGGCTTATCGTACTCTGATACCGTCCGGCAAAAATTTGAATAGACATAATCTTCACCCCGTCGTTGTTTCCGCTGCCGCCCGCGATACCGCAGACGCCGATACCATTGTTGTTCACGGCAGAGATCGTCCCCGCCACATGCGTTCCATGACCGCTATCCTTGGGATCCGTCCACGTTATATCCCCTTGGTCTTTGGCAAAATTATAGCCATAGACGTCATCGACATATCCGTTACCGTCGTCATCCACTCCCTTCTGACCGTTCAATTCCGCCTGATTGACCCACATATTGGCTGCAAGGTCCTCATGCTTATACATTACCCCCTCATCCATGACGGCGACGATGATCGAAGGATCGCCCGTACAAAATTCCCATGCGGGTTCGACATTGATATCGCATCCCTCCTTAATAGGACTCACCAGCGTTTCATCTCCCGTATTCTTATAATGCCACTGCTTATTCAACATCGGATCGTTGAATTTGGGAGTTTCTCCGCTACGCGTATTAATTTGGTCCCGATCCGAACTCCATACATTATTATAAGGTACAGCCGACATTTCCGTAAAATTCCGGGCAACATATCCGTCATATTGAACAACCTCTACATCTTCGACAGCGGCCAATTTGCGAGCTGCTTCGTCCAGCGACACCTGATCGTTGAACCTCACCCGATACCAACGGTGCAACCCCGAAGCCCGAGCGTCGGCCTCATGTTGCTCAACCACAGGGATTACCCGCTCAACGGATACGGCACTAATTTCTTTCAGAGCCGCATCAAAAGGTTGAATACCCGTACGCGTAGATTCGGAACGCGTCACTCCCGCCTCGACAGCAGCGATCGACTCCTTCGAAAATTTCACAAGTAACTCACCCGCCTCCGCTTCCGCCGAGGTAAGAATTTTACGACTTCCGGCGCTCATGTCCGGCGCATTCTCCATTTCGGTCGGATCATTTACACATCCACCTAAAGCGGCCGCAACGAAAATTGCGACAAGAGTCCAATAAACTTTTTTCATAACCATTAAATTAATACATTCAACAATCCTGCTCTCAGAACCCGCCATCCATTTTCCACTTCATTTCGAATAGGATTTCAAAAATATCCCGAATGGATTTTCACACGGCAGATACTATAAGATGGCAAATTCAGCCATTAAAGGTAAGTATTTTTTTAGGAAATACGAATAATCGAAACCCGCAAACTATCTTTTTTGTCAAGAACCGATTTTTTTAAGTAAATTTGCCCCTATCCAAAACAAGCGTCATGAACGGAAAAAAACTCACACTCCTTGTCATTCTGCTGCTGATCCTCGATCAGGCCCTCAAGATATGGGTGAAAACCCACATGACTCTGGGAGAGGCCATCATACTCATCCCGGACTGGTTTCAGCTCTACTTCATCGAAAACAAAGGTGCGGCCTTCGGCATGCACATCGCCACGCCGGGAACGATGGACTGGGGCAAGCTGCTTTTAGGTCTTTTCCGGATCGGCATGGTCGTCGCACTGATCTGGCTGATTCGCCATTTCATGCGCAAAAAAGCGCCCAAAGGAGTGTTGATCGGATTCGGGCTGATTCTGGCCGGAGCGATCGGCAACATCATCGACAGCGCCTTTTACGGGCTGATCTTCTCGGCCTCCACACCCGACACGGTCGCCCATTTCGGAGGCCACTACGCAGGATTCATGATGGGCAAAGTCGTGGATATGTTCTACTTTCCGCTCTTTCAGTGGAACAGCGTTCCCGGATTCCTCGATTTCCTGGTCGATAGCCGCAACTACTTCTTCGGTGCAGTTTTCAACCTGGCCGATGCTTATATCTCGGTAGCCGTGGTTTATCTGCTGATTTTTCACTATAAATACTTCAACAAGTAGTTTTTTTCGAAAAAATCGCCCCAAAATATTTGCATTTAAGAAAAAAGTATTACTTTTGCACACCGTAATTCCATGATGCCCAGGTGGCGGAATTGGTAGACGCGCACGTTTCAGGTGCGTGTGTCGAGAGGCGTGCAGGTTCGACTCCTGTCCTGGGCACCAGAACCCCGTCAGAGTTTCCTCTGACGGGGTTTTGCTTTTTCCATACAAGGCGTCATCCCTGACGAACGCAATACTCCGACACACCCCTTCGCACTGTCCGACGACGCTCCTCTTTTCCGGATGACAAAATTTTCCCATTGGGTCCGTACGCATTTCTTCTCCGATCGCGTTCTATAAATGCGACAGAAAAACAGTATCTTTGTTTCATGCTCCAAGAATTTCTGCAATACTTAGCGACGGTCCGCCGCTTTTCCCCATTGACGGTGCAGAATTACCGCCGTGACGTGACAAACTTCCTTGAGTGGCTCGATGTTCCGGAAGCGGATTTCGATCCCCGGCGAATCACCGTGGAAGACGTCCGCGAATGGATCGTGCACCGTACGGAAACAAAACATCTGGGAGCCGCCTCGATGAACCGGGAGCTCTCCTCCCTGCGGAGTTTCTTCCGTTACCTCCACCGTACGGGGCGAATCGACAAAGAGGTCATGTACCGCATCCACGCACTGAAAACCTCCCGGCGAATCCCGGCATTCGTTCCCTCGACACGCATGGAGGGGATTCTCGACGAACTGGACCGGGAGAGCGAAAGTCCGGAATTCAAATTTGTCCGAAATTCGCTCATCGTTCTCCTGTTTTACAGTTGCGGACTGCGGCTTGCGGAACTCGTAGGTATCGACCGCGACGATTTCTCGGGCGACTATACCGCACTCAAAGTCCGTGGCAAGGGCGATAAAGAGCGTATCGTCCCGATCCTGCCGCCCGTCCGGGAAAAAATTTTGCACTATTTGGACGAAATTGACCGGCAGGGAATTTGCATTTCTAAAGAAAAAGCACTATTTTTAAATCAGCAAGGAAAACGAATCTCCCGCAGCACCGTCTATCGGACCGTACAGAGCCAATTGCGACAGGGCGGCGTTCAGGGCAAAAAGAGTCCGCACGTACTCCGGCACACCTTCGCCACCGAATTGCTCAACAACGGCGCCGACATGAGGGCGATACAAGAATTGCTCGGACATGCGTCCCTGCAGGCGACGCAGGTCTATACGCACAACAGCATCGCCAAGTTGCAGAAGATCTATTCCAAAGCTCACCCGCGCGAGAAAAACGGAGCGGAGCAAACAAAACAACAGAATTGATCGGCCGGAGCACAGTTCCGCAGATAACGAACCTTATAAAACATAGTATTATGAACGTACAAATTCAATCCGTAAAATTCGACGCCGACAGGAAGTTGGTCGAATTCGTAGAGCACAAAATGGACAAACTCGACCGTTTTGTCGAACGGGCTATCGGAGCCGACGTCATATTGAAACTGGATAAAGACCACGAACTCGGAAATAAAGTCGCCACGATCAACCTCCATATTCCGGGAGACGACCTGGTGGCCGAGAGCCGGGGCAAAAGTTTCGAGGAGGCGGTCGATCTCTCGATCGAAGCGCTCAAACGCCAGATCGACAAGTACAAGGGCCGGCTCGAAAAATAGAATAATGTTATGGTAATGCATAGCGGCGACCTTAAAAGGTCGCCGCTATGCATTTATTCACCTCATTTTATCCGTAAAATTCCATCGTATTATATCAATCGAGAAAATTCAGCAATGCAAATGACGCGACAAGCGGCCAAAACAGAAAAGCCAACACAATTCCAACGAGCAATAAAAACACCGCTTCTCCGAAACTAAATACCCCACAAAGGGTTAAAATAACGAGAACGATAAAATAACCGATAAAATTAAACAAAACGGCTCCTACTACCAAAGAAACATAACCGAAAAAAGAAGAGAGACATCCAGTGGTTTCCCGGGTCGATTCGGGTTTCCTCTGATCCGTCGGAATAACCTTTATCACCGTTTCCTGTTGGAGAGGCCTTATCAAGTAAATCGAATGTCCGCATCGGGGACATGTCGGAGCATAACGCGACACCTCCAATCCGCAAGCAGGACAATGGATCAACAACGACTCTTCGGAATTATCTTTTACCTCCGGAAATAAAGTCAAATCAACCGCCGACGCACATTCATCGTTTGACAAGGATTCCTTTCGCATATTATCCTTTTTCTTCTTCAAGTGCCTCCGCCATACAAGTAACACAACTATTCCCGCAAGTGTTAACCCAAGTAAAATTTCCACAAAAGCATCCATCGTATTAAACACTTTTAGCAATTTAATTAGAAGCCTGCTTCAAGCCTAAAACACCCACTATTTCACTAAAATCACTCCTTCTTCCGCCACTCCTGCACTTCATTCTCCCGTCCGAACGGATTACGAGTCATCAACCGTCGTGTCTTCTTTATGTCGAGTTTCTCCTGATTCTCGGACAAATACGCTCCGATTTGGGAATGAACCCGATGAAATACACGCGACCGATCGTTTTTATAGGCCGCAAATAATAACTCGACATAGATAATTTCATGTTTATCGACAAATGCCTCGATAAAATTGCGGGTCGTAAAAATTTCACCCGCCATCTCCGCAATCACCTCTCCGGCATACTTGGTCATTACTTCATAAACCGATTGTTCGTTTTTCTGTTCCATAGTTTTTTCTTATTTCAGGGTTAAAAATTATAGTCGTAAAGCAGCTCGAAATCATCCAGGCAAAGGATTCTGGAGCCTGCATCACAGGCAATTATCAAATGAGTCGGTTTCCGGTCTGTTCGTAAATACTCCAGAGGAATCGTAAATTGCTGCCAATCGACATCCTCAGCCACTTGCAATTCACCGTAAGCAATCAAATCGGAACAGGATGGATCCAAGGCCTCTTCAAGATACTGATCAACAACAGGATGCTCCGGGATTTTAACGTCATGATCTGGTGCCGGAGACCATGTTCCCAATGCGATCCTAATTGTCGCCTCCTGCTCCTTCGTATCTGTACTCATCACGTTCCTGCATTGCAACCACCCCCGCAAAGCAGTCGGTGTCGCTTCGAAAAGCTGTCCGTAAATATTCCAAAGCATTGAAAGCACCCCAATAACACCACTACCAGCAGCAGGATCTACATTTATCCCAGTAAAAATATGCCCTCCATATAAATCTTTTACTATACTACCCCACTCTTCTTTCTGGAGTTTCACGGCATATTTCCCAGAACTCCCGGGGCGAATCGTCGGTTGGGGCAATCCCATCTCTGGGTAACCCCTCACGATTGAAGTTGCCCAAAACGCCCCCTCCTCCGAGAAATTCCGGCTCACCATGCGGACCGATGCGTACCACATGCGTACTATCTTTCAAATTAAAGACTTCAAGTACTTCGCCTAGCTGGGTCACTGCCGCCAGCACTCCATTTCGGGGATTATAGTCGATGAAGCTACGCCATGCCTGGGCCAATGCAGGACGGGCATTTTCCAAAGCATCTTCGTTGGCAGTAGGTATAATGCCCGTCCGACGGAGAAGCCTGCCTTTTGCATCTACCCAGCAGAAACGACTGTCGCCCGAATAGTCCGGAATGACGAAAGTGGTATCATCGTATTGTACAAAATCCAATGGCCGGAACATTTCTTCATCCAGCCTCACCGTCTCTTGACGAGACAGTGAGCCGCCGGATGAAATGAAACCATATCTATTGATTTCCGACTTACCAGCATCGAGCATCCACAAAAAATCCCCATTCCATCGAACATTTTCAGCAGAAAGCATCTCTTCGGGAGCCTCGCCCCGCTTGCCGAACGAAGCCAAATAGCGGAAACCCGGATAGTGGAAAACATGGCAAAAGTAGTCCGTGCCATGCAAATCCATTACCACAGCCTTATCACCCTGCACCCGAACGCGGAACGGATAACGGAACAAAGCGGTGTCCAATGGCTGCACCCTCGCTTTCAGCTCGATTGTTTGCGGAAAATCCATGTAGACAACAGAAGTTGCTACTTTTTTCTGCGTACAAGAGGAAAAGGATAGTGCGGATAGGCTAATGAGGCATGCTATAATAAATTTGCACATGAGCTACTCCTTGATTTGTTAAAGGACAAACTATTGAACCACTCCCAAAACATTGGCCGTCACTTCCACTCTCACCAGCAGCCAATGCCTCTATATTTTCCAATAGCAAATCATCCAGCTTTTCCGAATGACTAATTTGAACATAGCTTAAAACCGAAATGGCACTAATTGCCAAAGTTCCTAATAACTTCACCTTGCTTTTCATAGTGTTTTTGTTTTTTGTTACACAAGCAAAGATAAAAGGATTATTTTGGCTTTTGCAAGTCTTTATTCGGAAAACGCCCAAAGTTGGGGCGTGAAAAAAAGTTCACACCCGACACACCAATATGGGTTAACATTTCATCTACTTGGAGATAACAATTTGATACCCATTCCTTTCCGGCAGAAGAAGAATCTGAATGGAATCGTCCGCCTCAAAGAGTTTACCCAATAAGCTTATTGCTTTTCTGCGGCGGCTGCCTAAATTCAAATCACTCAATGGCCAACCGCAAATTTCCACTATTTCATCGTTCGTCAGGAAAAGTTCGGACGACTTGGCAAAACCAAGTAATAACTTCGCGGCTTGTGGCGTACAAGATACTTTTTCACCTTCATAAGTCAGTGTATGGTTGACGGAATCAAATATATACTTCCCGAACCGATAAGTGCTCTTTGTCAACGTATCAGCCGTTTTTCTCTTTCTATACTGTTGACCCCCTACATAAATCGCCAGTCCCAATAGCAGAATGCACAAAATGCAGGATAGTATCTGCAGCACATGGTCTGCCCAATCCACACAGTGCCCAAAATCAGGCAACATATAAGCTGTCAACCTCATTGTGTACATATCGTCCAAATAGTAAGTGCCTAAATCATTCTGTGAAGCAATTATAGTTTCATCTCCAGTAGATAATTCTTGCACAATGCCCTTTCCCATCGGATTAACCTTCAGAAAAAGAGCACACATGGCTCCGCCATACCTATCATTCATCTCAGCTTTCCACTCAAGACAAATCTCTTCCAATGGAAATTTTCCATAATAATTCAACATATCGGCTTTAAACCCTACGACATCCAACGGGAATAGTCCTTGTGCCTCTTTCAATGAATCTATTATCACTTCAAATTCACCATCTTCTGATATCGCTTTCCTTTTGGTATGCTTCTTACCACCATCAGACCCAGATGCATAGAACATCCCCAGCCCATCAAATTCCCGATTCACGACCCGTTCCGCAACCTTCCGCAGAGTTTCTACAGCAACCTCCTTAGCCACGTCTTGTCCCTGGTTGGCATTATCATATAATGCTACTATCACAGACACTGCCACCACTACAATGGCACATATCCATATCATAAGAATCTTCTTATAGCGTTTCATCTACTCCTTCCTTTCTGTTGCTTATTCATTTCTACCCATGCACTCGAAGAGGCATCCGCTTAATAGCGCCAAAGTTAAACAATAATATAAAAGAAAAAAGAAAAAATGAATACAAAAGTTACTTTTATTCACCTATACTCACGATGAAAAAATATTCCTATTAAAAATCCGTTCGGTTATCGATACTGGTAATCAGTATATCCTACACGCCATGAGCCGTCAATTAATTATCTTATAATTCATATTTCACCAAGACAAAATCCGGATTCACCCCTATGGCATACAACGTATTACTCTGTTCTTCAGAAGCTATACGCATTACGGGAATACCCAAATCAACAATCTTCACTAAATTTCCATCATAATCATACAAGAAAACAGTATGAGGGCATTTGCTTGCATCCCTTCCCACTGTAGATTCATCCGTATCATCTTTTCTACGGTCTCGTTGCAATGTAATAATAAAATCCTTACTCATACAGAGTCCCCGGACACCTTTTACCCTGCGGTCAAAAATCACCTCATTGTTCCGAATCTCGTATTCGTCACCATCTGTTCGCCATTCCCACACTAATGAAAATTTATCCTCATCCTGCTGATACAATGCTAAATAAGGGAAATCATAACAAGAATAGACAAATACTCCACGAGATGCATTATATCCTCTCTCCCCCCCCCTAAATATTGTTTCACCTGCGGAATGGGATAATTGCCAACCGAAGAAGCCTGACCATGCAATAGGGTTTCAAAACAATGTTCCGCACCAGCATCCGCAATTCCAATATACACATTCTTTGCATATTCAGCCATGGCAGGACGCGATAACCGTTCGTCTGACAAGCACTTATTTTAGGCTTTGTCAGATGAGAGATTCCATCATTCATTCAAGGATTTTTTCAATGAAATGGGACTTTTTAGTTGATAACAAAATTTTTTATTTTCTATCCCCCAATCAGAGACTTCGGACAGGGCTTTTCGTAATCTTGTTATTACAGTATGTACATTACCCGGTGTTACTGAACCGTCCGGCCACAATAGTTCCATAATTCCATTGACTGACAACCTATAATCTTCCGCATCCAAGAAGGCTTGCAGCAGTCTTGCAAGGGTTGCCGTCAACTTCACCCTATTGTCTACTCTATACAGCACACCGGAATCGGCATTAAAAAACAAATCATCTTCCAACCGATAAACATGCGCCTCACTCCTATCTACTGCAATCATCGGTATTTCTTTCTCCACAAATATCGGAACTGTTTTTTCTACCGTCACCTCTTTGACAAAAAAACGGCGATAGACTTTAGCAATGTATTCTTGCAGAAAAAACAGCAGAAAGCAACAAAGAACAAGAGCGCACAAAAGAATCTTATCCTTAGCAGTAAAAATGTTCAACCAAGAATAATACAAATATCCCGTCACACCAATTTCGCACCTATAGCCCAAATAACAAGACATAAGACTATCCGGTTTTAACATATAAAGTGAATCGTCCGAAAAAGTATAAGTTTCACGTTCATCCCAATCAGCCACAGATATACGTACTACCGTTTTCCCAGAATAATTCATTTCTTCCAGTAAGCGATACCATATCCTATTCAACGAATCAGCTTGCAAAGGGAACATATGCAGTATATAAGAGTGCATCCCTCTCAAATTAGAAGATTGCTCCACATTATGAAAGTACTTTTCATAAGGAACAAAAAAGTCCTTTTTACCATATTCACTTTCCATTTCTACCTTTATCGGCTCCTTCTTAATGTCAATGGAATCATCCGGTAACCTAATATTCCCTGACGAACTGAAATACACGTCAACTTCATTCCTTTTCTGCAACTCCTTCCCTAAAGCTACACGAAAAGCACTGCGTGCCTGCGTTTCCCAGTACTCCATCCGGTTTTGATATACAAACCAACCAGTAATTACTGCTGCAATAATCCCTATAGCAACGTATATCAATAGCATTTGCCGTCTCCCTCTTTTCTCGTCCACGTTGTGTGTGTTCAAATATTAATCCGCCTCAAAGTTAGATATTTTTTTAACAAGAGACACCCATCTTAATCATCTTCTTACCGTTTGCTTAATAAAGGACGGCGTGATACCATTGCGCAGCAGGTAAAATGCTTAAGAAAAACCAAGAACTGATAAGAAACAGTATTTGGATAGAGCGAGCCAACCATAAACATAACTTAATCTATTTCAAAGTATACTGTACCAGTTCCACTTCACCTTTATCAGCCAAAGCATACAAGACATCATCATTATCAGAAACACAAAAATTTGTCAGTGGATAATCAGTTTCAAACTTATTTATCGGTTTTCCATTCCAAGATAACTGATAAATGACATTAGCTTTAAATGCATCCATACCAGCATCTCTAAAATTCTTTCCGGAATACAGCAGATAGATGTAATTATCCGTTGCATATGCCATGGTAAAAGACATTTTATTATCTGCACTCATTGGAGCCGATCGATATTCACCTGTTTCTTCTGTAACATAATTGGGATATCCACCTATCAATTCATAAGTTTTCTCAATTCCATCTTTATTTACAGAAAACAGCATAAAGATAGGAGCACTACACACAGCATACAAGAATTTGTCCAATGACCGATTAGAGCACAAAGTCCCTTGATAAGCCATCCCTCGCAAACGATTTGAAATAGCTTTCTCGCGACTATCTTTATAAGGATATTCAAAAAAGAACTTACTTCCAATAGAATTATCCGTAAGACTCAACATGTTACTTTCATAGAATCCTAATCCAAGATATGCGTCATATTTTGTCGGGGATAGCTTAATACTCGATAAAGTATCTTTAAAAACAACTGGAAAATTCATTTCTCCACGCTTAACCTTATCTAAGTTTATCTCACGCAATTCATGTTTATATGCATCATAAACACCAAGAATAGAATCGGACTTCATATTACAGAAAGCAAAAACTTGCAAGAATTCATTATTTCCTTCACCTTTTTGCCCAAAACGATAAACCCTATCGTTTTCTTTCAAATCAACCAAAAGAAAAAGAGAATCTCCAATATCATCATAAATAAGCAAAGATGAATCTACATATTGGATTAAAAAAGGACGTCCCAAAATTAATTCTCTATCCAAACAAGCCTCTGAAATAAGCTTCTTTGTATTTATAAAAGTACGATCCCAATCTTCTACACTACTATCTGGTTTTTGCACACATGATGCAAAAACACTCAATATGCAGAACAAATATAAAAAGCTGTTTAACCTAATTAATTTCATGTTTCCCTAATTTATTAATAAAGTTTCTTCTTCTAATCCGCTTTAGCTATTTTCCACCCGCCAATCGTCCGCGTGGCACTGTCAAAATTCACACCAAT
>ENA-UERM01001497-UERM01001497.1-human-gut-metagenome-genome-assembly--contig:-NODE-1497-length-12362-cov-19.361905_pt1 | contig 12362 bp, 11 predicted proteins | sample MGYA00242983_ERZ507983 | MGnify/ENA primary metagenome ERZ507983 (study PRJEB26167, sample SAMN06115432) | human gut metagenome | host: Homo sapiens | place: China:Shanxi | collected 2015-04-29...
ACAATGATGAAAACAAGAAGTTTTCTATTATCTACATTGGCAGTTTTTATATTTGCCGGCTGTAGTAGTGAAGATGCCCGGGAAGGGAATATTCCGGGTGGTGAACTGGATGGCAAAGCGTATCTGTCGCTTTCGCTGCAAAGTCACACAGCTACTTCAAGAGCAGCGAATGTAGAAGAAAAACCGGGAAGTTCTGGGGAAAGTAAAGCAGGGGCCGTCAAAGTTTTATTATTTGACGAGGATGATGTGTGCCTTGATGTGGCTGATTTTGATGGTTTGACCGTTGGGAATAGCGGAGGAGAATCCGGTGGAACAGGGACCCCGGAAGCTGTAGCTAGCGATGCAAAATTAGTACCAGAGAAAACAAAAAAAGTATTTGTGGTTATCAATCCTTACACCGACGGGAGCAAAGGGTGGAATTTAACTGCGGATGCTGTAAAAGGTAAACCTTGGTCTGCAATTAACACTGCTATTGAAGCAGTTATTGCCAACATCGCTACCAATGATAATTTCATGATGGCGAGTGCAGGCGAAGGAGCTGGCATAGAAGGAGCATTGATGGGAGTAACGGTGCATAAGCCGGATGGATATACCCAAGACAAAATAGATGCGGCAAAAAAAGAAGCAAAAGACCATCCTGCAGAAATCTCTGTGGATCGATTGAGTGCAAAAGTAGAACTTGCGGTTAAGGATCCTTTTTCTACAAAACCTGACGGTGCCAAATTTACTTTTGGCGGTTGGGAATTAAGCGTTACCAATAAAAGTGTGAAACTGTATAGCGAACTTATCACTTACGATAATGCCACGCCTGGAGCGGTTTATCGTCGGGATAAGAACTATTTAAAGAGCGAACAACCTGATATTAGTGATAATAGTACTATGGAAACTAATATGGATGCAGCTTTCAATTATCTAAAAAATATAGATAGCGAAAGTGAGGAGATGCCTGCTGTTGCACAGAGTAAGGGAACAAGTCTGTATTGTCTTGAAAATACAATGGAAGCTAAGGCACAACAATTAGGATTCACTACCAAGGTGGTAGTAAAGGCACAGTACACTCCTAATAGTTTGACTGAAAATAGTAGCTATTTTTCTTGGAAAGGAAACTATTATACATTAGAACAGCTTAAAACTGAATATAAAAACACTCCTAGTGGCGGACTAAAAACAGACTTACCTATATTCTTAAAGAAAGCAAAGCTCGTGGCTGGAGATGCCGATCAAAGCACTATAGACAATTTTATTACAAACCTTCAAGCGAACGGACTTACTGCGAAAACTGGTATCATCGGACGTTTTTGTGCCGTGCGTTACTATCATGAATCTGTTTGCTATTATGACGTCCTGATCCGTCACGATCAGAATGTAACTGAAAAGATGGCTTTAGGCCGATACGGAGTAGTGCGTAACAACTGGTATCACCTTGAACTTCAAAGCGTGAGCGGCCCCGGAACACCGTGGATTCCCGATCCGTCTGATCCTGACAATCCTACACCTCCGGGTACCGATGATGATGAAGCAGATGCATATATTTCTGTAAAAATCACTATCAATCCATGGACTTATTGGACACAAGGTGTTGATTTGCATTGATAAATGGGAATTAAAAGACACATAAAGAAATACAAAATAATCCTTGCCGCTTTTATAGTGGCAGGGATTACCGGTTGCGATGTCCTTCATGACGACCTTGATCAATGTGACCTCTTTCTAAAATTCCGATATGACTATAACATGGCAAATAAAGACTGGTTCGCCGAACAGGTGGAAGAAGTAAAGGTTTTCGTGTTCGATACGCAAGGAAAATATATACAGACACTTACTGATAATGGCCATTCGCTAAAAAGTCCGGACTATTGTATGCTGATACCATATCGTTTGAAAGGCTGTACAGCTGTTGTATGGGCTGGAAAAACGGATAAATTCTATCAGCTTCCGACAATGGATACAGGTGATCCAATAAATAAATTAACGCTGAAATATGAGCCGGAAAACAACATAAGTAACAACCATCTTGATGCATTATGGCATAGCGGTCCTCTATTAATGTTTTCTTCGGAAAATATCAGTAATACGGAAAACGTCAGCTTGGTGCGCAATACTAATGATATAACGATAGGCATTATACGAGGAAATAATCCGGTGGATGCTTCAAAATATGACATACAACTAATAACTGCAAACAATTCTTATGACTATAAAAATAATGTAGGTGAGAGCAGCAAGAATATAATTTACCATCCTTGTTCAGTTGAAGAGAAAGACAGTAAGACCGCCCTACAAACCCGCCTTCATACTCTTAGATTTATTAAGGATGCTGACATGACTTTTTCTATCACCGAAAAAGCGTCAGGAAAAACGATAGACATCGGAGGAAAAACAACTATAAACCTTATTGACTACCTGTTGATGAGCAAACCGGAAATGATGGGCGATCAAGAATACCTCGACCGCAGATACGAATGGGATATCAACATTCGAATCGGAGATAAGGAAGAGAATGGCTACATTGCATTGAGTATAACCATCAATAATTGGACCTACTGGTTCCAACCAACAGATATGTAAATCGTTTTTTGAAGTGGAATTATGGCACGATTAAGGATGAATATAACTATCAACATAAAATTTTCGGCAAATGTCCTTCTTTTAACAATGTTTGCCCTGTTTACTTACTCTTGTACAAAAGAGAACGAAGTAACAGGCGCACGTATTTACGAAGGAGAAAAGATACCGATGAGTATTAAAATGGGGACGCGCAATGATACCACCGACAAAGATGAAGTCATAAATTCCGTACGTGCAATTGTGTTTAATGACAAGAACGAGCTGGTATACAACGACGTTTCTGATGCTTCCATAAATGTCGATGGCACATACACCGCTTCTATAAGAGCGGCACGGGGATATAACAACATTTATATCATCTGCAATGAAACATCGGAGCTTACCGAAAAGCTCTCTGCTATTACACTGGAAAATAAAATAGAAAAAGTGACATTCTCTGCCGTAGGTATCATTGCTCCTCCGCCCATGTATGGAAATGTGATACGTGCCTATGTGGAATCCCGTAGCGACGGAAAAAATGCCACAGTAACAATTAATAATATTAAAATGACGGAATTGCCTGTTAGCGTAACCCGCATGGTATCCCGCATCAGCTTTACAGCTATTAAAAATATAACTAATCCGGATGAAGATTTCAAAGTAACCAAGCTCACTGTTAAAGTATGTCGTATGCCGGTCGCCACTCCTATAGGAGAAGGGCAGGCATATACGGAAGATATTTGGTCGGATGACCTTACTATCCCGGGAACAGGCGAACTCAATAATAATGGTACATATACAATAAATGGAGATAACTACACCATACAAGACGGGATAGATTTTATAACAACTCCCGCTACCTATATTCCCGAACATATATTGTCCGACCCTCAAAATGCATCACACGCAACCTATCTTAAAATCGACGCGCAATGCGTGCTTAAAAACGGAAGTGCGCAAGTATTGAACTGTATCTATCTGCTGAATATCGGTCAGAATCCCCCTAAGAACCATAATCTGACACGAAACAACCATTATCAGATATACGCCACCATTACCGGTATGGGTGCAATGGGATTATATGCGGAAATAGTGGCAATGGAGGAACATGATATTACCATCAACTGGAAACCTATTGACGGGCTGGTCATTGTGAGTGACAAGGCGGCAGATTATGACGCGGTTGCCGATACATCCAGAAATGTGAATATATGGAATGATTTTAGTGTTTATTCGGGTATACTGAAAGCATATCATTCAGAGACGGGATATAAGGATGTCTTGTTCAAATACGGCAGCCTGATAGCCGTGTACAGTGACCCTGATACTGAAGATGGCACAAATTTCGTTCCACCTACCACTGCCGAAGCATTGAACGATGTACTTTGGTATCCCAGTTCATACGATCCCTTAACTATTACAGGATGGAGTAATGTCCCTTACCTGGCTGGCGGTGAAATCTCCGCAGGCAACACCCCTGAACAAGTCAAACAGGGCTTGGGAGATCCATGCAAACTCGCCGGTCTTTCCGAAACCCAAATCAGGGATATGGGAATCGTAGACAATGGGCAGTGGCATATGGCTACACCTGAAGAATATAATCATATTATAGCGGCATCAAATAATGAAGTAAGTTCGTACGGATACCTTTCGTACCATTGGCTGTTATTCCCTCACAACCGATACAGGGATGAATCCGGTGCGTCACGTGGAGACGGTACTACCGGATGTTACTGGAGCAACAACGCCTCTTTCTTTGATTTTTCAGGTACTCCGACGGTGACTGCAAACCTTCGAGCCGATAAGGACAGACGAAACGGATATATGGTTCGTTGCGTCCGCAACGAAATACCGGAAAGCTATATGCGAGTAGGCATTATCATCAGCCCTGATTATCAGGGAACGGAAAGCGGTAAAACAGCTTATTTTGGTATTGATTCGAATATTCCTTACTGGACGGCTACACTTGTCACTTCAGGAACGAATGTGGGAACGGCAACTACCGATGATTTCTCGTTTGAATCCGGAAATGATGCCGTACATACGACACACGGCAGCAATACCCAAAATATCCCTATATATGTCAAACGCAAAGAAAGTACTTCATCCCGTTCGTTTAGGGTAAGGGTGGAAGGTATCGGATTGGACGGACAGACAAAGAGTACACTACTCACAATTTCACAAGCCGGGTATCAGTTACGTGCCAGTTCCGAATTAAGCACTTTGGACGTTTTACCTCAAGAGGGAGGCACTTATAATCTAAATATCAAGCTTACTCCTACAGATGTCCCCATACCTGCGGGAAATTTGTATGTACAAGTTGTTTACAGTGGCGAACAAATAAGTGTCAGTGATAAAGTAGAGACTGCATCGAATACATATAGCTATCCTGTCTCAATAACAATCCCGGCAAACAAAAATCCGAGTCTTATCGGCATTACGGTTTATATCGTTTTAGAGAGAGAGACCGGAGTAGGTATTGCCATTAGCAGTCTGTCTATTGATCAGAAAGGTACCAAATAAGAAAAAGGATGAAAAATATGATGATAAGCAGATATAATATGAGAATAAAAAACAATGATAAGACGTATTTTCGGGCAGTTTGCATTGTTTTGTTTTCACTGGCATTTACAGGGTGTACAAAAGACGGCCTGAATGAGTTCGGTCCGGGAAATGCTACAGGAAAAGTGGTTATGGTTAGTTTGAATGTCAGTCTTCCGCCTATCGAAGAACCAACATCGACAAGTGAATATACTACTGTTAAGCCATTCTTGAGAAATGAAAACAGCTCTGATTCATCCTTCACAGTCGTATTGGAGCGAGAACAACGTGCGGCAACTACCAGAGTTTCCGATGGCACGACAAAATTACACAATCTCTGGCTTTTCCAGTTTAATGAGGATGGTTCCATGAATGGTAATCCCCATAAGTTGAGTGATACGGCGACTGCTATAAATGATATGTTGACAATAGATGTCCCCCTTGTAGTAGCAGAGAATCAAACCTTATACCTGTTAGTCTTAGGCCCCAAACTTGACTATGACATGAGTGGAGTGAGAACTCTTGATGAACTCAAAAAATGGAGCTTTGATTATCTAATAAATGTAGAAGGGCATACCCAATCACTTATCACCGCAGATGATGAAGTGCCGCTTGCCGGAGAAGTGTCGGGTATCACTGTTATGGACATCGACGGAGGTGACCATGGTTTGGTAGAATATAACAAACCGGCCGGCTTTGTGGGAGGTATTGCAATAAAGAAGTTGATGGCACGCATTACGTTCCGTTATAAACTCGAAGTGGAAAATTACAAATTGCAGGGTCTTAAATTACTGAATGTCAACAGCAAAGTGCGGCTCACCAATCCCGAGAAGAATACCGGTACGGATACTTATGTCACGTTTGAGATAGATAAATTTGATACCCCCGATCCCAATGGTTTCTATTCGGCAACGTGGTATGTTGCGCAGAATTGTCAGGGGACGGTAGAAAGCATAGCAAGTGAAAACCAACGCTATTACAAAGTGGTCAATGGGGTATCATCGGGTAGTGCCCCCATATTGGGTATGCAGATAGAGGCATGGGCATATTCTACCTTGACATCGGCAACTGGCGAGTATGCAATTTACCAAATGTATATCGGAAATAATAATACAAATAACTTCGATGTGGAACCCAATCATTTTTATAATTTGCGTACCACCATTAATGCGGACATAAACTCGGCGAAAAACGACGAGCGAATCAGGGCATACTCTGTCAGCCAGTATGTGGAGTTTCACGCCAGTTATAACGCGGAAGTCATTGGAGGTAAATTCGATGCTACATACAACGCTTCTAGTGAGAAATACGATCTGGATGCAGCTTATGAGGTCCGACCGATAGTTGTCCAGACTCAAGGACGGATGGTGGAAGTGGGTGTATATACAGATAAAAGCTGTACCCAACATCCCACACAGAGTTGGCTTCGCCTGTCTTCTTCTTCCAATTACACAGATGCGTATAATAATGCTAAAGAACCTTTGGATACATATATCAAGGCTAGCACCATACTCCCTACTCAATTGAAGTTTTATCTATATAATGATGAATATATTAATGACGGAGAGGGGAACTTTCCTGATCCCGGTGCAGATGCTACGAAAGGAAAACGATCCTTATATATTAAAGTAACTACCACGACAAATGGAGATGCGGGAGAGGCATTGCAAACTTCACATATATTTCGTTTAGACCAGCGGGCGGCAATTTACCTTGGACGTTTAGGAGGAGAGAGAAACGGGGATGGAAGTTACAATATGGGGTTAGTATACACTAGAATGTCTTCACGAACTACATCCCGGTTATTGGCAGATGTGAATCCGGGAACTATAAGAACTGGCTATGCGAGAATCAAAACGGCAGAATTACTCTATGGAACAGACAATATGGATAATGGTAAAACGGCGACCCGGCATTTGGCGGAAAATACTTACAATCAAAATTGGGTTGACGCTTATGTCCCGATTCCACAGAAAGATGCGTCCGGACATGTGTTATTGTATCAATATCAATACCCTGCCAGTACTTTTAGCGCAAGAGCGTGTTATGACAGAAACAGAGATGAGAACGGGAATGGGATAATTGATGAGGAAGAGTTCAAATGGTATCTTCCCGCGTCAAACCAGTTGTTAGGGCTTTGCGCGGCTGCTCTACCGGGGCTTGGGGGTGGAACCTCGACAACAGAGTTTATAACACCATCCTATAATTATTGTTATTTCTTAACTGCTTCCGGTGGTAAGCTTACGACTCCAGAAAGAACCTCCGGTTCAGATAGATGTGTCAGGGATGTGCCTCCCCCTTCTGATACTCCATATTGACCATAAGAATTTAACAATATAAATTGAAAAAGAAGTATGAATATATTTAGATTAACAGTCATAAAATTTTGTATTGTGTTTTTTATTCCACTAAAAGTATATTCTCAATCGACAGAAATATATACAGATTTAAGAGGGAATAAATATGCGGCAATCAATGATAAAGGAATGGTGAAATACAAGGTGGAGGACCGGAGCAAAAATACCAACTTCCGCAGCTATATTCAGTTATATAAATACGATTCGAATGATAATCCCCAAGAGGAAAAAGATGAAAACGGTAATGATGTCTTTGTATACCGAACGACACGGCATACAGAGAGGCAAAAAGAAGGAGGATGTGACTGGAAGGTGTCCGGTTACTTTCTCGTTTCACCTGATATTGTAAATAGCGAAGGAATAGCAAAAGCACAAACGATGGATTGGGCTACGGCAAACGGATATCTTACTAGTGCCAACAGCAACGTTTATTCGACTCCCAGTTTTGCAGTTACCAGGGGATGTGCCGCATATCGCGGGAAAGATGGTCTGGATGAAACTGGAACTTGGCGGGTACCTACGCGTGGGGAATGTGCATTGATTTTGCTTTTTTATAAAAAAATGGAGGAGACTCAAGAAACAACCGGTTTTCAACCATTCGCTCTTTCCCCCAAAGATCTTACTTATTACTGGTCTGCAACGGAGAAAGGAGGAGATTCTAAAGATGCATGGTCAATGCGATTATATGCTGATGATAAAATGACAGGATACGGGCTAAATACAGGTTACTCCGATAAAGAAAAGAAGGAGTATTATCTCCGTTGCATCCGGGATATTCCATAGAATAGAAATATAAGTTTGCTCATTCATTTACAAAAGATACAAAATAACTGATCAATCAAATGAAAACGATAAAAGCCGAAATATTAATGATTGAAGGAGCGCCGTTTCCTGTCATCAAAGAAATATATGATCCTTCAAATGAAAGGCGTAATGGGAACATTACACCGGAAGCTCCCATTGTTATCACCGGTCACAATCTGGATATGCTGACATGGGAAAGTACCAATCTATACCTTGTCTCTTCCGTAAATGACAGAATGTTAATAGAATGTGGCGATATCCATAAATATTCGGACGATAAGATTTATATGACAGTTCCTGATATTAATGAAGGTGAATATTTCCTGGCACTGATGATTTTGATGAAAGATAAAGAAAGTTTTTTATACATCTTTCCCATATCTTTGGTGGTACAGTTTGCTCAATCGAAATGGCACGACTGACATCCGTATGATAAAAATAACGGCAAACAACATAATTGATAAATAGCAGTCCATGGAAAAGAACCAGCCATATAAGCAGGATAAAGTATTCGATAATATATTGGAAACAGAAGAGTTTAACGTCTATACTAAAATTGACGATTTACCTCTTGATGAAAATCCTATGTATCTTGAAGAAGGGATAAATGGGATATGCACGGGAGGAAGTGCGTTATTCAATGTTTTTGGTAATAAACGACGGATTGTTTCCAATGATCTGGTAGTCATTTTCCCTTTTCAGCTGGCTTCTGTCACGGAGATTAGCAGTGACTTTTCAATGACGTTTCTAAAAGTACCCAAAAGCCTGTTTATGGATACAATAAGCGGGATATGTATACCTACGCTTGATTTCTTTTTCTATATGCGGAAAAATTTCAGCACTCCGCTATACGATGAAGAGTGCCAACGTTTCATTCACTTTTGCAATATTTTGATTTTTCGTATCAACTTACCCCGCAACTTATTCAGACGGGAGTCTATCATGCAGTTATTACGTGTTTTCTACTGGGATATATATGTGGCTTATAAAAGAAATCCGAAAGCTGCCGAATTAGTAAAATACACCCGTAAGGAAAAACTTTTATTCGACTTTTTTTGTTTGGTGATCGAATTTCATACCGTAAGTCGGGATGTTGCGTTTTATGCGAAAAAGATGTGTGTGTCCGCCAAGCATCTTACAATGGTAATTACAGATATGAGCGGTCGTTCGGCAAAAGACTGGATTATAGATTACTCCCTTCTTGAAATAAAGGCTCTTTTACGGGATTCTGACCTTGAAATAAAAGAAGTGGCCTCACGCACGAACTTCCAGTCGAACTCTGTTATGACAAGATTCTTTCGTGAACATACCGGTATGACTCCGTCTGAATACAGGGAGAGAATTTACGTTAAAAATGAAATTGAGTTATAATTAGTTGAGTTATATATGAAATACCGCCTGTGAAGGTCGTCTATTGTTTGTTTTGTTTGTGTGGTGCACCTTCTTCCAAGAGTAGGAAAGGAGGTGCACCTTTTTTTATAGCTAAAAAAGAATAGATTAAAATGTGGAATAAATAGCTTAAAATGCTATATTTGCAAAATAGTCGCATTTTTAATATATTGGAGTATGATTTTAGAGTTTAAATTTAGAAATTTCAGATCAGCTAAGGATTGGCAGATATTAAGTTTTGAAGCCTCTGCAGATAAGGTTTCAGAAGAATATTACTGTACCACTATCAACGATACGAAAGTATTAAAACTCGGTATCCTCTATGGAGCTAATGCTTCAGGAAAGACTAACGTGTTGCTAGCACTTGACTTCATACGAAAAATAGCCATTTCTCCTAAGATAAACAAGATGCAGCCTATCGGGTTTACTCCGTTTCTCTTGGATGATACGACAAAGAAAGAATGTGGAGTATTTGAATTGACTTTTTTTGTAAACAATATGAAGCATCTCTATTATCTTGAAGTAGATAATAGTGCTGTCCTAAAAGAAACACTTAAATATTATCCTGGTAAGCAACCAGCCGAAATTTTCTCCCGAGAGACCATTAATGGAATCACTCATATCCGATTAGGAAGCAAAGTCAAACTCAATGTGGCCGAGCAGGAAAAGTTGCAGGTAAATACGCTTAGTAATATGAGTGTTGTTTCAGCTTATGCTACAGCTAACTTTATGTTTCCTGAATTAGAACGTGTCTATAACTATTTCTTGAAGCAGTGGTTGCCTATACTCTTGCCCCAAACGGATTTGAAAACATGGACAACAGGAGAAATGGAAGCAGAGAAGGAGAATAAATCCTTTTTATTAGATTTACTGCACCGTGCAGATTTTAATATATCCGGTTTTGATGTTCAACAAAATGAGAAAAATAAAAAAGATACGGATTTGATATTTGAACATACGATTGTAGCCAATGGAACATCTTCTGTTCATTACCTGCCTGATATACTTGAATCAGCAGGAACAATGCGCTATTATGGTTTGGGAACTATTCTGAATATATTGCTTGAAAGAAATGCTATCATACCTGTTGATGAACTTGAGAATTCGCTGCATCCGGATTTATTTGCCCATTTCATCAACTTATTTTTGGTTAATTCGACTTATTCGCAGCTGATTTTCAGTACGCATAATCTCCAATCATTAGACACCGAGGATTTACGTAAAGATGTAGTCTGGTTTACAGAAAAAAAGGATGATGGTTCAACAGACCTGTTTTCACTTGATGACTTCAATATCCGCAATGGCGTTTCGTTTCTCAATGCATATAATGCAGGGAAATTTGGCGCCAAACCAACGCTGGGCGGTATTTTTATTTCTAAAAAACGATAAGTATGGCACGCGAAAAAAGAATAAAAGAAATTCGGAAATCTTATGCGATTATCGGTGAAGGAATCACAGAGTTTTTCTATTTTGATGGATTTCGTAATGTTGAAAAGGACTTATTGAAGAAGTTCAATGTTACCCTAAAACCTGATAAACCCAAACATCCTGACTACAGTGATATCATAACGAAAGCTCAATCGCTATTAGCGAAAGAATTTGATGTCGTTTTTTGCTTGATTGATATGGATTATATCAATGCTGATAATGTACGTAAACAAGCCTATGATAAAGAGAAGTCATCATGCATCAAGGCATACAAAAATGAGATTTATTTCATAGAAAGTAATCCTGCCTTTGAATTTTGGCTATTATTACACTTTGTCTTTACCGACCGGCAGTTTCGTAACTGTGACGAAGTAATTACAGAGTTGAAAAAGAATGGTCGTCTTGAAAAGTACGAAAAAAACATTGAGTATTTTTCCGTTTTTTATTTAACGGGGAAATTTATACAAAATAGCCGCAAGCGAGTACAAATGTGCCCAACTGCGGCTTTTTTGGGTTGATATTATTTCTTCTTGTAAGAGGGTGGCAGCTTTAGTTTTGCCAGTCGCTCGTATAGTTCTGCATACTTCTTTTTTAAATAATCTCTGTCTATTTTGATTGTTACCTTGCGATTAACAATGTGTTCTGTTGTTTCATCTGTAAGGGTGGTACTTGTGTCAGGTGCTATTGGGATTCTTGTCTCAATCATGGGATTTTAAATAAAATGTTTTTCTAATGTGGTTAATCTGTATTCTTTGTTTCTGATAGCCTTGTGTTTGTAACCATACACCGATATGGACTTTATTATCTCTGATTCCGTGTTTCAAGGCTAATTCACGTAATTCTTGATAGGTATATACTTCTGACATGGTAGGTAATAAGAAGAAATTTTCATAACCACAAGCGGTAGGGCAGACGTCAAATTGCCCTACTTTTTATGGTTATGCTACAAAAATGAGAAAGGTCGTCTAATACTAGTATATAGGCGACTGCAATAAAATCTATCAGACATGGCTTTATCTATGGGGATTGTGAAAAAAGTAAATTACCGTATTGGTAGTAATTGCGAAATGGAGATAATAAGCCTTCAATGTAATACGGTAATCCTTCCTTCATGGAATACACAAATTTACGAATAATTGGGGAAGCTAAAAAATGAATGATACTCATTCTTTAAACATTGGTTGTATGGTTATGCCACATTCCGTAATGGTCTAAAGTAGTTCCATTTATGGAGAGTAGAAAGATATGCGTGCAATAAAGTACAGGTACTTATATATAATCCCCCCCTACCTATAA
>ENA-UERM01001509-UERM01001509.1-human-gut-metagenome-genome-assembly--contig:-NODE-1509-length-12230-cov-605.404262_pt1 | contig 12230 bp, 13 predicted proteins | sample MGYA00242983_ERZ507983 | MGnify/ENA primary metagenome ERZ507983 (study PRJEB26167, sample SAMN06115432) | human gut metagenome | host: Homo sapiens | place: China:Shanxi | collected 2015-04-29...
TAGCTCATGGTGGTGTGATTATGTCCCTTTGCGATATGGCTATGGGCGCAGCCTGTCTTAGTGTGGGAAAAAAAGTAGTAACTTTGGATTTTAATATTAATATTTTAAAATCTATTGATATGGAAGATGTGGCTATTGTAAAAGGAATGATTATTCATAATGGAAGAAGTACAGTAGTTGCTGAATGTGAAGTTTTTAATAAAGATAATAAATTATGTGCCAAAGCTCGTGGTACATTTTTTGTGATAGGACGATTAGCTAGTGAATGAGATGATTTTTAAACGACTTATAATTTTTAGTATAGTTTTTGTACAAATTTTTATAGCATTTAACCCAGCAAGGGCTATGGATAGCATAGTAGATGATGCTCCACCAGTAGATGAATCAAAACCATATATTCCTGTTACAGCAGATAATCTACAAGATATGACTGCTCAAGCTGCAATTTTGATAGATGCAACTACAGGTAGAGTTCTTTATGAAAAAAATCCAGACGCTAAGGCAATGCCTGCAAGTACGACTAAGATGATGACTTGCATACTTGGACTGGAAAATGCAAATGATGATGACATTGTTGAAGTTGATAAACGTGCTGTAGGTGTAGAAGGTTCTGCCATTTATATAAATGAAGGCGATAAAATAAAAATGTCAGAACTGTTGCAAGCTACAATGCTAGCCTCTGGTAATGATGGTGCTGCTGCTATTGCTTATTATGTAGGAAAAGGTTCCCTAGAAACTTTTGTGCAAATGATGAATGATAAAGCAAAAGAAATTGGCGCTACTAATACACATTTTAATAATCCTCATGGATTGACAGACCCAAATCATTATACAACAGCTAGAGATTTAGCTAAGATTGCAAGATATACATATCAAAATGAAAAATTCCGTAAGATAGTATCAACAAAAGAACAAGAGATACAGTGGGTAAATCCAGCGGAACGAAAAGATATCTATGGTAGTACAAATCGTTTATTGTGGAATTATGATGATGTAACTGGTATAAAAACAGGATATACTGATGCTGCTGGTGGCTGTTTAGTAGCTTCTGCACAAAAAAATGGTGTTACACTTATTGCCGTAGTATTGAAAACATCAGATAGTAGAGCTCGTTTTGTTGAAGGCAGAGCTTTATTGGATTATGGATTTAAACATATAAAAGAAATGAAAACTGTTGATGAACAGAAATTAATTTCTAGTATATATACGCATAATAGCACTAATTATAAGACTACAGTAAAACCTATACAGCCTTTTACTTATTTAGTCATGGATACAGATAATGTAGATGATTTTTCCTGGAAAATGAATTTACCAGCATATATAGATGCTCCATTAAAACAAGGTGCTAAAGTGGGAACAGTTGATTTATTATATCAGGGAAATGTTGTTGGTAGTGTAGATATGGTAACGACAGAAGAAGTAACAGAAGGATTTAATCTTTTAGGTTTTTTACACAAATTATTTTTTAGTTAATAAAGAGAAAACTTAATAAATGAAGGGAATGATAATATGCAAGCATTACTACACGCTATCAGTGGTGTTTTGACTTTGATTTTTATGGGGCTGATAGGTTGCTATCTAGCTAAGATTGGTTGGATAAACAAAGATAATAAAGCTCTATTGCCGAAATTGGTAACAAATGTATCATTGCCTTTGTTTTTTATCTATAATATTACACATGCTTTTAGTCATGACCAATTATTGCATTTAATAACTGGTTCTATCGTGCCATTTATTTCTATTGGTGTATGTTTTATTTTAAGTGTGTTTTTGGCAAGATTTATGTCTAAAAAAGGTCATAGAGGAATTTTTCAATCTACATTTACAACTTCAAATACTATTTTTGTAGGTTTACCAGTAACTATGGCATTATTTGGTGAGGAAGCAATACCTTATACTTTATTGTATTTTTTTGCTAATACTACATTCTTTTGGACTTTAGGAAATGCTTGTATTCAGGCTGATTCAAAAGAATTTTCTTATCAGCAAATGTTTACTTTAAAAACATTGAGAAGAATTTTTTCTCCACCGATTTTAGGGTTTTTAGCTTCATTGATTATTTTAATTTTAGACATTCCTTTACCTAAATTTTTTATGGATACAGCTCAATATATGGGGAATTTAACAACACCACTTGCTTTGATTTTTATAGGTGTAACACTTTATTCCATGGGTTTGAAAAAAATTCGTTTTGATTTAGGTTTAATAGGTATATGTTTAGGTAGATTTATAATTGCACCGCTTAGCATGTACTTATTGTCTTTTATCTTCCCTATACCAGAATTGATGTTTAAAGTATTTGTAATCATGGCGTCATTACCTGCGATGATTCAAACAGTAGTATTATCTAGTCTTTATAATACAGATACAGAATATGCAACATTAGTAGTTTCTGCGACTACATTATTATCTATAATTACAATTCCAATATATATGGTATTATTATCGTAAGTTTTTGTTCATTTCTTTGATGACAAAGAAACGAACCAAAGAAATCACCGCAGATAAAATTTTAATTTTGAAAATAATTATCGCTTCATACAACGCTTAGAAACTCGCTACGCTCAAACATTCAGACTAAAACCGTATTCAGCGATAATTATTTTCAATAACCTTGCGGTTACCTTTAAAATTTTATAATGCGGGAAATAAAAATACGTATTATTTAATTGTAATTAATGTTTATATTAGTTTATGAATAAGAAAAATTATGTGAAATGTTGTACCTATTAGTGGATTTTACAGCAATAAAAAATTGTTTTTATCAGAGTAAAATCAGTATCATAGGGCGATTTTCTTTTTTTACATTTTTATTTAAAAGAAGACAAACATTGCACATATTGAGGAGAAATTTTTATGTCCTATAAGGTTTATTTATTTGATTTTGATTACACTTTGGCAAATTCAGAAGTTGGTATTGTGAAGTGTTTTGAGTTGCTTATGGAGCAGGAGGGGTATCCACTTCGTCCTAAAGATGAGATAAAAAGAACTATTGGTCTGCCTATGAGTGAGGCTTTGTCTATATTGACTGGAGAGGTTGATGAAGCAAAAATACAGGAATTAAAAGATAAATATACTGTTTTTGCTGATTTATATATGACAGAGAATACATATTTATATAATGATACAAAAATGGTATTGAAGACTTTAAAAGAACGTGGGGCTAAAATAGCAATTATCTCTAGTAAAACACGTCGTCGTATTATGCAGACTTTGACTAGGGATAAAATAGATGATTTGGTAGAGTTTATTATCGGTAGTGAGGATAAATATGCGTATAAACCTGCTCCAGATGGAATTTTAGAAGCTGTTAAGCGTTTAAATGTAGATAAAAAAGATGTAATTTACATTGGTGATAATATTGTAGATGCTCAAGCTGCTCAAAATGCGCAGGTGGATTTTGCAGGGGTATTAACAGGAAATAATATTAAAGCAGATTTTGCAAAATTTCCTCATGTTAAAATAATGAATTGTTTACAAGAATTAATATAATGTCTTAGATATAAAATTTAAAATAATTATGTAGATAAAAAGAAAAAGTAGTCAACTAAAATATATTAAACGGAAAGGGGAAATTTAATATATTTTTAGATTGACTACTTTTTGGCTATAAGTAATGGATCATCTTCACGCAAAATTAAAGCATGATCAAAATTCAAAAAACTTCCCATGCAGTTTTTTGAATTTCATTACAAGGGAATACCATATTTACGCCAGAATTAATAGAACCTTCTACTTCAATAGTAAGAACACCTGTATGCCCATGAAGATATTGAGCTTCGCCCTTGAAACCATAAAAACGATGTGCATACTGTAAATCAAGTTTTGTAATACTTCTCATAAATAACACTTTCTTTGTAATTTTTATTAATCAATAATCTTTATCCATTAATACTGCATCAACACTTCTATAAAATATCAATATTTTTTAGAAATTTTTATTATTTTTTTACATTTACTTCATTATCCTTTAAAATATACCATTTATAATAAAAGCATATCAGTTAGGAAATAGCACCTCTGGTTATTAGATACATTTATAGAAGAAGAAGACTTGCTATGCGTGGTAGCTTCTATCTTCTACAAAATTAACTCCATTTTGAGGTAATAATTATGACAGATTTTAGTAATGTTTTCTTAATCAGTGATATGGATGGCACATTAATTAATTCTAAATCGCAAATTTCCACTATTAACAAATATGCTTTAAATGAATTCACTAAAGCCGGTGGTACATTTGCAGTAGCTACTGGAAGAACCCTCCACAGTTGTAAACAATATATTCCAGAGCTTCCTATAAATGCACCTAGCATATTTTATAATGGCACAATCTTGCAAGATACGAATAATAATGTAGTCTTAAAAACATTATCACTGCAAACAAAAATTCTTTTCAATTTTCTCAAACAATGTTTAATTCATTGTCCTAACACTTGTATAGAACTTCATACTAAAGATACTTTTTACATCATCACTAAAGAAGAATTTGATGACCCTGTTATCAAACGTGAAAATTTATCTTATATCAGAAGTAATCTAGATGACCTTTATGATTTAGATATCTTAAAAGTCCAATTCTATACAACAAATACTCATACGATATCATGGCTCCATAATTTCGCCAAATCTATGGAGATGGATAAAATTGCCAAATATTTTACTTCTTGGTATAGTTATTTTGAATTAATTCCTAAAAATGCTTCTAAAGGTATTATGTTGGATAATTTACGCAAAATGCCTATGTACAAGGATAAAATATTTATCGCTGTTGGTGATTTTGACAATGATATAGAAATGCTTCTCTTTGCCGACTACGGCATTGCTGCTCAAAATGCTACGCAAAACCTTAAACAAGTAGCAGACATCATCGGCGTAAGTTGTGATGAACACCTTCTTTTTCATGTTATCAACAAAATTATTCCTAATTTGGATAAACTGATGATAACAACTCTTCAAACTGCATAAGAAAAACCTTCTATGTATAGCCCTAACATAGAAGGTTTTTCTTTTTTTATCTATAAATTTATTTCACAGCAAACTCTTTATAAGCCTGATATAAACGCTCTAATGCCCAATAAATATATTTTGTTGGACAAGCCAAATTCCAACGCTCAAACCCACTACCTGCTTTACCAAATATATAACCTTCATCAAAATAAAGGCACGCTTTTTGGCGATTACGCATTTCTAATTCTTCATTAGTTAAATTAAATGCTCTAAAATCAAGCCATAATAAATATGTCGCTTGAAGCTGTGTTATTTTCACTTGTGGAAAATACTCTTGCATAAAATCCATGATTGTTTTTTTATTTGTATCAATGATATTTATGACCTCTGTCAACCATTCTTCACCATATTCATAAGCTAGGCGACAAGCTTCATAACTCAAAATACTACAAGCAAAATCTGCATCAGTTGCTTGTTCTGCTTTAAATAAATTGCGATAATTTTCATTAGCTATAAATACATTAGAAAGTTGCATACCTGCTAAATTAAATGTTTTACTTGGTGCTGTGCAAATAATTGAATGTTCTAATGCTTCTTTAGAAATCGTACCATAGGAAACATGTTTAAATCCCGGCATGATTAAATCTGCATGAATTTCATCTGCTACTACTAAAATATCATTTGCTAAGCAAATTTCACTGATTTTAGTTAATTCTTCTCTTGTCCAAATACGACCGCAAGGATTATGTGGACTACAAAGTATCAACATTTTTGTATCTATTGCTTTAGCTTTTTTTGTAAATAAGTCCCAATCAATATCATATGTCATACCATTATTAATCAAAGGTATTTCCACTAATTTTCTTTGATTGATTTCTATAGCTTTATACATAGGATAATAAACAGGTGTAAATAACATCACACCATCGCCTTTTTGCGTAAATGCTTTTACAGCAGTGAAAAAAGCATTTACTACGCTATGTGTTTCTACAAGCCATTTTTCATCAACTGTAAAATCATGATGCTTTTGTTGCCATTTACAAACGTTTTCACGATATTTTTTATTCGTGCCTGCATAGCCTAAGATATTATCATCTATAAATTTCTTTAATCCTTCTGTGATTTCTGGGGCAAGTTTAAATTCCATATCAGCTACAGAAAAAGGAATTACTTTTTCATCTACTAAAGGATTATTTTTCATTTCCTGCCATTTTTGACTGCCAATGCCAAAGCGAGCATTAATATTTTCTAAATCGTATTTCATAAAATACACCTCTTTCATTTTTAATTATCATATTCCCCCATACCCCCATATAAAAATATTTTTACTTTCCTAAATTATAGCTTAATGCTTTGATATCCATGATTTTATTTTAATTTTTATTTCTATCCTATACATAGGCTTATATTTATCATTTATAAATAATATAATGATGGCAAATAATATTATTTATAAGGAGGATTTCATCATGCATATTCCTGATAATTATTTAAGCCCTTCCACTTGTGCTACTTTATTTGTAGCTATGACACCTATCTGGTACTATTCTATCCGCAAGATAAATAAAACTTTATCTGCTGATAAAATCCCTTTAATTGGCATAGGTGGCGCATTTGCTTTTATTTTGATGATGTTTAATCTGCCCATTCCTGATGGCACTACAGCCCACGCCGTCGGTGGAACACTCATTGCTTTACTGTTAGGGCCCTATGCCGCCTGTATAGCTATCAGTGTAGCACTTTTCATTCAAGCTATAATCTTTGGTGATGGTGGTATTTTATCTTTTGGGGCTAATTGTTTTAATATAGCATTTATTTTACCTTTCACAGGCTTTTTTATTTATAAAATTTTAAATAAAATTCATCTATCTCCCTTTTATCATAAATGCACTATTTTTCTATCTGCCTATATCAGTATAAATTTAGCTGCTTTTTTCACAGCTTTAGAACTTGGTATTCAGCCATTATTATTTGTAGATAATTTAGGTCAACCACTTTATTGTCCGTATCCTCTTTGGATATCCATACCTGCCATGGCTTTATCTCACTTGACAATTGCTGGCATAGCAGAAGGTTTATTTACTTTATCTTTATATCTTTTTATCCTCAAGACATCTCCAAATATAATTTATGATAGCCAACAGATAAAATTAAATTCTATTTTTTCTTTATTAGCATTTTTAATTATTATTTCTCCACTTGGACTCATAGCTGAAGGCACCGCATGGGGTGAATGGGCTCCAGAAGAAATTTTAAATGATACTTCTTCGGGGGTTACTCTTGGATTTATTCCAGAAAAATTATTAAATGGATTTAATTATGAAGCTTTTTTCCCTGATTATACTATGAGTGGGACAACTGATATTTTAGCTTATATAGCTTCAGCTATTATTGGTGTCGCTCTCTTAATCATCATCTTTAAAATACTGGGAAGTATTATTTATGCAAAAAAACAATCACTTTGATAATTCTGCTAAAATTCCTAAATGGCTTTTAACTACAGATGAGTACACACCCCCAAAGGATAAAGATAAATTTTGGCAAAAAACTTTATTTTCCATTACTACTAAATTAATTTTTCTTCGCCATCATAATTATCCCCATAAAAACAGTTGGCTAAATCCCAGTGAAAAATTATTGTTTATTTTTCTCACCATAATTTTAATAAATTCTGCACAAAAAATATTTTTTCCTTTAATTATTTTAGCTTTTAGTTTAATTTATTTATCAACTTTAAATACTAAACTCATCATTTCTATATTAAAGCCGACTTTGATATCAACTTTATTTTCTTTAATAATAATTTTACCTTCTCTATTACTAAATAATACTCGCCTTTTCTATCTACCTTTTAAAATTTTTATAACTGTTCTTCTTTTAGCTTATATCGCTCAAACTATCCCTTTTTATAGACTAAGTAAAATTCTTCGCCTATTTCATATTCCTGCGATATTTATTTTAACCTTAGATTTAACATTAAAATACATCGTGATTTTAGGAGATACCATTACCAATTTATTAATTTCTCTAAAATTGCGCTCTGTCGGTAAAAATAATTTTAAGTATCAAAGTCTAGCCTCTATATCAGGCACTACATTTCTAAAATCACAGATTTATACTAAAGAAACTTATCATGCTATGATATGTCGTTGTTTTGATGAAAATTACACGCCAGTTATTAAACATAAATTTAAATTAAAATATATTTGGCATATTATCGTAATTATCATCTATCTATTATTTTATTTTTTCAGTGAAGGATATTTTCTATGACACCAATTATAAATCTATCTCATATAAGCTATAACTATGAAGAAGTTTCTGCTTTAAATGATATCTCTCTTGAAATTTATGCTGGAGAATTAATCTTTTTTACGGGTCCTAATGGTTGTGGTAAATCCACTTTATTTAAACGGTTCTGTTGCAAAGTTTTAAATAAAGAATAAAATCCCTTACGGTATCTATGATTTAATCTGGGATTCCCAATAATACCTTGATTTCAGTACAGACCGAAAACCCGAAGAGAGTGCCTTCTTTTCGGGTTTTCTTATATAATCCTCGGATGGCTTCCATGCCTTTAATCGTGGGTGAGGCAGTGCGTAAACTTCGATAGAATTTATTGCGTCTCTTTACTGGACGATGGTCTTGTTCAATCAAATTATTCAGGTATTTAATGGTACGATGTTCTGTCCCTTGATAAAATCCGTATTCTTTTAGTTTCTTAAAGGCACTAGCAATTGATGGTGCTTTATCTGTGACTACAACCTTCGGTTCATCAAACTGCTTCACTAACCGCTTAAGAAAAGCATAGGCTGCTTGTGTGTCCCGTTTTTTACGTAACCAAATATCCAAGGTTAAACCATCTGCATCGATGGCTCGATACAAATAATGCCATTTTCCTTTAATTTTGATGTACGTTTCATCCATTTTCCAGGAATAAAAGGATTTTTTATTTTTCTTTTTCCAAATTTGATAGAGTAGTTTGCCATATTCTTGCACCCAACGATAAATCGTCGTATGAGAAACGTTAATGCCACGATCATATAAGATTTCTTGAACTTCACGATAGCTAAGGTTATAACGAAGATAGTAGCCCACGGCTACAATAATCACATCCTGCTGAAATTGCTTTCCTTTAAAATGATTCATCGTCATTCCTCCTGCTATCTTTTTCTATTATTCTACCTTATTTGATAGTAGATTTAAAACTTTGCAACAGAACCCAAAATAGACCATCTTATCATCTAAGTGGTGGCGAACAGAAAAAAGTGGCTCTTGCTGCAATCTTAGCTCTAAATCCAGATATACTTATGATTGATGAGCCTTTAAATGGGCTTGATAATAAGACTAGACAATGGTTTAAAGATTTTCTCATAGATTTTATCAAAGCTAATAAAACTATTTTAATTTCCACGCATGAACAAGAATTATTATCTCTACCTCATAGTCACATTATAAAATTCAATGATGAGCATACAATTTTAAATTAAAATCAACTAAAAAAGTGTTGTATATAGCCTAGACCATATACAACACTTTTATTATTTATGACTATATAAACACCATGGTTCTTCTGCCATATAATTACCATCATTATAATAAGCAGCTCTAGCTCTACAGCCACCACAGCTGAATTTATATTTACATTTACCACAATTGCCTTCAAATTCAAAAGTACGCAATTTATTCAATACTTCGCTGTTTTTCCAGATTTCATCAAATGGAGTTTTGCGAACATCGCCAAGTTCCATATTTAAATAAGCACATGGCTGTACTTTTCCACGAGGGCTAATAATGCAATAAGATGTTCCAGCCAAACAGCCACGACGGAAACGAAGTTTCATGCCCATTTGGTCAGCTATACGCATAAATTGAGGTGCGCAAGTAGGTTTTAATTCGATATCCACTTCTTGCTGTTTTTTCATAATTCTTGTGATAACATCTTCATATTCTTTAGCGCGAAGTGTTTCTGCTTCGATATTTTTTCCTCTACCTGTTGGCACTAAAAAGAAAATATGGTGAGCTACAGCGCCTTCTTTAACGGCAAAATCTGTTAAAGCTTCCAATTCATGTTGGTTCCAATCCATCACTGTTGTATGAATTTGAAATGGCAATCCTACTTTACGACAATTTCTCATACCACGAACAGCGCCTTCCCAAGCGTTAGGGAATTTACGGAAATTATTATGCTTTTCTGCATCCATGGAATCAAGAGAAATTCCCATACCCATAGCGCCAGCATTTTTTAATTTTAAAGCCATTTCTTCTGTGATAAGCGTGCCATTTGTACCAAATACAGAGCGAAGACCTAATTTAGTAGCGTATTCCACAAGCTCTACGATATCTGGTCGCATAAGTGGCTCTCCACCAGAAAAAATCATGATTTTAAAGCCAGCTTTAGCAATCTGTTCTAAAAGCATTTTCGCTTCTTGCGTATTTAATTCTTCATCTGCTTTACAACCAGCATCACGATAGCAATGGTCGCAAAACATATTACAAGCATTAGTTGTATTCCATGAAATAATCATTATTTTTCAGCTCCTGTAATACCAATTTCTTCATCAGTTAAATAACAAGAAGGGTCTGATTCCCAAAAATCTCCAGTGCGAGCTTCAGCACGTGTTCTAAAATTACCATTACAATTATCTAAGAATTTGCATTTACTGCAACGACCTTTTAATAATGGTTTTCTATCTTTCAATCCTGCCATAATAGGATTTGTTGTATCTTGCCAAATATCTCCAAATTTACGTTCACGAACATTGCCAAAAGTATGGTGTTGTGTAAATTGGTCAGGATGTACATATCCAAGTGGGTCAACTTCGGCAAAAGCCATACCAGAACGGTTACCACCATTCATTGCGATATATTTTTTAATCTGCTGAGCAAGTTCATCTTTGCCTTCTTGAAGTGCTTTTAAATACATATATACACCATCGCAATGATTATCTACAGTCAAGATTTCTTTTTTCAAACCACGTTCTTCAAAATCACGAGTGCGACGAATGATTATATCCATAGCACGGCGAGATTCTTCAGCTGTTACATCTTCATCCATCATTTGATTGCCACGACCAGAATATACTAAATGATAGAAGCAAACACGATTAATATTTTCTTCTTCAATGAAATCAAAGATATTTTCTAATTCTTGGATATTGTGATGATTGATAGTGAAGCGAAGCCCTACGCGTTGGTCAACTGCTACACAGTTTTTAATACCATTCATAGCAGCTTCAAAAGCTCCAGCTTTTCCGCGAAATTTATCATTTACTTCACGAAGACCATCTAAAGAAATGCCCACATAACCTACACCAATATCTTTGATTTTGCGAGCTACTTCTGGTGTAATCAAAGTACCATTAGTAGATAATGTAGGACGTACACCTTTTTTCGCTGCATAGTCTGCAAGTTCAAAGAAATCTGGACGAATTAATGGTTCTCCACCAGAAAATAATAATACTGGCACATTGAAATCTGCTAAATCATCAATGAATTGTTTTGCTTCTGCTGTAGTCAATTCATTTTGATATTTTTTAGCATCAGAACTCATATAACAATGGCGACATTTTAAATTACATGTACGTGTAGAGTTCCAAACTACTACTGGTCCCATGCCTTCTCTTACGCCATTTCTTGCTTTATGAGCATTATCTGTATAACGAAGAGAGTCTCCAAAATATTCTGTTGCAAATAATAATTTCGTTACGCTTATCAAGTTATTTCACCTATTCCTTATTTTAATTCTAGTTTATACAAGCAAATATTTATATATTCAATATATGTATAAGTAATTATGAACGACATTCACATTTACAATATATTTATAATAACAATATAAAGGTTAAAGGTCAATAAAAAGCTTTTATAATAATTTTTCTATTTTGACCAAAAAAATATCTTTTTATCCCCATATATTCTACAGAGATAAAAAGATATTTATATCTTAATAATTTATTCTTTTTTTACCAGCGACTAAACGTTTTAAAGAATTTACTTCACGTGTAAGTCTATTGATAGCTTTTACTAAAGCAGCTACTGGATTTGCTTGTTCTACAGTTTCTACTTTTTCCACTTTTTCTACTTTAGAAATGCTTTCTTCTTTTGCTTTAACTACTGGTTTTACTTCGATATTTTCTTTTTTCTGTACTGGTGTTTCATCTACATTTTGTACAATTTTACGAGGACGACCTCTTCTTTTCTTTGCTACTTGTTCATTTGTTTTTACTTGTGTTTCTACTTTTTCTACCTTAGTTTCCACTTTTGTTTCTACTGCTTTT
>ENA-UERM01001536-UERM01001536.1-human-gut-metagenome-genome-assembly--contig:-NODE-1536-length-12018-cov-4.438573_pt1 | contig 12018 bp, 14 predicted proteins | sample MGYA00242983_ERZ507983 | MGnify/ENA primary metagenome ERZ507983 (study PRJEB26167, sample SAMN06115432) | human gut metagenome | host: Homo sapiens | place: China:Shanxi | collected 2015-04-29...
GTATAGGGTATAAAAATTAACTTTTACGGGAAGGTCATGAGAAATGATGTAACCTAATTTTATTTTGAACTTCCTTGTTCTTTTATCGGTTAACATGAAGCTTAGAAAAACAGCTCATACTAACTTTCAACCCTGTGAAGTTTTTCAGGAGAAGGTTCTCTAAGATGTGAAGTACCTTAGAAAATAACAGTAAAATCTGTGAAGTAAATTTAGGCATAGTCAGTACGCTCATACATTTAAGATTGAGTAGTACTAACTTTCCTAAGTAAGTATATATCCTTTGCCACTAGCAGTATATATTCTATGGGCAAGTAAGTACTACTGCTTTTTTTCGGTTATATAAGTTGACAGACAGGTTTGTTTAGATCTTATAGTAGTAAGGCCGCACTCCTTCCGGCAGGAAGAAACGGATATCCTTGTCGGCTTGGTAAGCGTTACGGATAAATGTGGAGGAGATTTCCATCAAGGGAGCGTCTACCTTTTTCACGTTCGGATAAATGGCCGGGATCGAGATGTCGAATCCTAGGCGGGGATAAATCAGCAGTTTGTAGTCTTGGAGTATTTTTTCGTGTTCTTTCCATCGGGGAAAAAGCTGCCAGTTATCGGCTCCCATGATAAAATAAAAGTCCCGATTCGGATAGTTACGGGATAAGGTTCGTAGGGTATCAATGGAATAAGAAGGTTTCGGTAGGTAGAACTCAATATCGCAGACCCTGAATTTAGGATATCCGTCAATAGCGGCTTGGGCCATTTCCAGCCGTAGTGAGTCATCGAGCAGGTCATCCTTTTTCTTCAGCGGATTGTGAGGCGTGACTACGAACCACACCTCATCCAATCCCTCGAACTCACATAGCCAGTTCGCCAAGGCGAGATGGCCTATGTGAATGGGATTGAATGATCCACTGTAAATCCCGGTCTTGAGTCCCATACGATTTTTACTTAACCCTTCTTTTGCCAACCCTTATAGTTGATGAAACAAATGAATATATTAAATATCAGGGCACCCCCGATGATATACTCCTTATAATACAGGCTAATACCACCTAATACGAGGCTCGCTATCCCACAAACGATAGAAAGCCCCATCATAAAACGGGTATTCTTGAATATATTAGACATAGACTATTTGTTTAAGAACTCACGAATGATCTTCAACGCGTCTTTTTGGGCAGTCTCCAGATCATCGTTTACGACAACCTTATCAAACTGTCCCGTGAACCCTAATTCATACTCAGCCTTGGCGATACGGCTTTCGATAACTTCCGGGCTGTCTGTTCCCCGTCCTTCCAATCGCTTCCGTAGGTCATCGATGCAAGGAGGTTGGATAAAGACAGACAGGGCACGGTCTCCATAGAATTTCTTGATATTGCATCCGCCTACCACATCCACATCGAAAATCACGTTATCCCCTTCGTTCAAGATACGCTCTACCTCGCTCTTTAACGTACCGTAATATTTATCGGTATACACCTCCTCATATTCCAAGAAGTCTCCATTAGCGATACGACTGCGGAACTCTTCCGGCGTAAGGAAATAATATTCCACACCATTCTTCTCGGTTCCCCGCGGAGCCCGGCTGGTAGCCGAGATGGAGAAGCGAAGGTGTAAATCTTGTTTCAAAAGATAATTAATAATGGTTGATTTTCCGGAACCCGAGGGTGCGGAGAAGATAATTAATTTGCCAGCCATTCTCGTTAATCTTATTATAATACGTTTAGTACCTGTTCCTTGATTTGTTCCAACTCGTCTTTCATCTGGACCACGATCTTCTGCATCTCGGCGTGGTTGCTCTTTGATCCGAGCGTATTGATCTCACGCCCCATTTCCTGAGCGATAAAACCGAGCTTCTTGCCTTGGCCGTGACCGGATTCCATGGTTGAGATAAAATATTTCAAGTGGTTGTCCAAACGGTTCTTTTCCTCGTTGACATCCAGCTTCTCGATGTAATAGATCATCTCCTGCTCGAAACGATTCTTGTCATAGTCCTTCTCGGCTATCTTTTGCAGGTTATCCATGATACGAGCCTTGATCTTCTCGATACGTTCCCCCTCGTATTTCTCCACTTCTTTCAACAGAGTGGCGATATTGGCTATCTTTTGCTCAAAAAGCTTTTGAAGCATGGCTCCTTCTTGGATACGGAAATCACACAGGTGCTTGATAGCGTCCTTTACCGTTTCTAAAACCACCCCCCATTCGGATTCGTCCGGTTCTACGGTCTCGGACTTGATTGCGTCCGGCATCCGGAGCAAGGTCTGGAACCAATCGTTCGGAACGCTGATATTCAGTTTCTCTGCGATCACCTTGATTTGGTTGTAATAATTCTCTACGGCGGCAAGATTGATCTGTGTAGGAGTATCTTTGCCTATATATTCTATAAAGATATTGAACTCAACTTTTCCCCGCTCCAAAGATTGAAGTAACAGGCTCCGAAGCTCCATTTCCTTATCCTTGTATATGGAAGGGATACGGGTGGACAAATCCAATTGCTTACTGTTTAAAGCCTTTATCTCTACGGTTACTTTTTTTGAAGGGAGCTCGGCAGTAACCTTACCGAACCCAGTCATTGATTGTATCATTTTTCTCAAAAGTTTGCGCAAAGATAGTGGTTTCCTTTTAGATTTGATGTTTATTTTCTCATAAATAGATGTTTCTCATAGGGCTGCCTTGATAGTATAATGAATTTTTGTATACCTTCGCAGCCTAATCAGATTGAAGGATTGAGATTGTTTGTTCGTTCAATTATCAATTGTTAATAGTTAATTATTATGTCATTGATCTTAAATATCGAGACATCCACTTCCGTATGTTCAGTAGCCCTGTCGGAAGGGGAGGAGGTGGTCTTTGAGAAGGCTTCCTTCGAGGGGCCGTCTCATGCGGCGTTATTGGGCGTTTATATGGAAGAGGCATTAGAGGCTGCGAAGTCGAAAGGGATGAAACTGGATGCCGTGGCGGTAAGTAGCGGACCCGGATCTTATACGGGGTTACGCATCGGGGTGTCTGTGGCTAAAGGATTATGCTTTGGGTACGGTATTCCTTTGATCGGTATTCATACGCTGGATATTTTAGCGTCTGCCGCTATCCGGAAAAATAAGGAGGAGGCCGATTGCTTGTATTGCGCTATGTTGGATGCCCGTCGTATGGAAGTCTACTCTTCGATTTATGATTCCCATCTCAACACGATACGTGCTACGACTGCTGATATCGTAGATGCTGATTCGTATGCTTCTTTTTTAGAGAACGGTAAGGTTTGTTTCTTTGGAGACGGTGCCGCTAAATGTGAGACGGTAATCACTTCTCCGAACGCCTGTTTTATAGATGGTATCTATCCATTAGCTGTAAATATGGCATCCTTGTCGCAGAAAGCATATGATGATGGCCGTTTTGAGAATGTGGCTTATTTTGAGCCTTTCTATTTGAAAGAATTCCAAGCAACGATCGCTAAGAATAAAGTGCTGAACGAGGCGTTAGGGAAAAACAAATAAGAGTAAGGGTACACAACCAAATTCATGTTCCGGCTGTTTATTCTAAAATGAATAAATCAGTTAAAGACATGAGAAAGAAAAGTGTGAATACGCTATTGGTATTTGGTGTGGTTGTCGCTATAATCCTTTTGATGATCTGGTTGTTCCTCGGGACAACGTTGGTGGAGGATACGAGTACGGAGATTACTCCGGTTCCTATAGAGCAAACTAACTGAGAACAATAACATAAAAAGGCGGGATCCTTTCGGACCTCGCCTTTTTTAATATAGATAGTTGTTTTATTAACCAAGGAATCCTAGCAAGATACCGGCAGCTACAGCGGAACCGATTACACCTGCTACGTTCGGACCCATAGCGTGCATCAACAAGTAATTGGTCGGGTCGTATTCCAAACCTACGACTTGAGAGATACGAGCTGAGTCGGGAACAGCAGATACACCGGCGTTACCGATAAGCGGATTGATCTTATTGCCGTCTTTCAATATTAAATTGAATAACTTAACGAACAATACACCGGCGCAAGTAGCGATCACGAATGATAACGCACCTAGACCGAAGATCTTGATAGAGTTCAATGTCAAGAACTGTGTAGCTTGGGTAGAAGCACCTACCGTGATACCCAATAAGATCGTGATTGTATCGATCAGCGGACCACGAGCAGTCTCTGCCAAACGACGAGTCACGCCACTTTCTTTCAATAAGTTTCCGAAGAATAGCATACCTAACAATGGTAAACCGGACGGAACCAAGAAGCAAGTAAGCAACAAGCCAACGATCGGGAAGATAATTTTTTCCGTGGAAGAAACGGCTCTCGGCGGTTTCATACGGATCAAACGCTCTTTCTTAGTCGTAAGCAATCTCATGAACGGTGGTTGGATAATAGGAACCAACGCCATGTATGAGTAGGCGGATACCGCAATCGCACCCATTAAGTTTGGCGCTAACTTAGAAGAAAGGAAGATAGCCGTCGGACCGTCAGCACCACCGATAATACCGATAGCACCTGCTTGGTTCGGCTCAAATCCCATTTGAAGAGCAATCGTATAAGCACCAAAGATACCGAACTGAGCCGCTGCACCGATCAACATCAACTTTGGATTGGAGATCAATGCGGAGAAGTCGGTCATGGCCCCGATGCCGAGGAAGATCAATGGCGGATACCATCCAGAGGTCACACCCTGATAGAGGATGTTCAGTACAGACCCTTGCTCATAAATACCTACTTGAAGACCTGCGTCCTTGAAAGGGATATTACCGATCAAGATACCGAATCCGATAGGGATCAAAAGCATCGGTTCAAACTCATATTTAATCGCCAGGAATATAAACAACAGACCTACCAGAATCATGATGAGATGTCCCGGAGTAGCGTTGTATACACCTGTATAGGTAAGGAACAGTTGTAAGTTCTCACCTAAGAATGTTAAAAAGCTCTCTTGCATAGTCTTATCCGATTACTACGAGATCAGCACCTTCTAGCACAGAGTCTCCCTTGTGTACTTTAATTTCTATAATCTTACCGTCACGGTCTGCGTTGATGTTGTTCTCCATCTTCATCGCCTCGAGCACGAAAAGAGTTTGACGGGGAGCGACGCGGTCGCCCTCCTTCACATTGACCGAGAGGATCGTACCGGGCAGCGGAGATTTCACCTGCAAACCGGGACCGCCGGCAGCAGCCTGTGCAGCTTTGGGAGCGGAAGGCGCAGCCGTAGTCGGAGTCACCGACAGCCCTGCAGCTTTCGGAGCGGGAACGACCTGCGGTTTCTTCATCTTGCTGGCCTGCTCGCCGACGATTTCCACCTCGTAAGCGACACCATTGACGGTGACGTTGGCCATCGTCGATTCTTCGTTCACGTCCTCAATCGAAATGTCGTATTGATTTCCGTTTATTTTCAATGAATAGTCTTTCATAACTTATTTTCTGTAATCTGGCATTTGAGTTAATCCGTGAATTTTCGAGTTCCAGGGCGAGTAAGCCCGCTTGATGCTCAAAATCGTAAGCATCTCGGTTTCCCGGTCGTGACGGGCGCTGCCGAAGAGCTTCAGCGCCGTCATAATGGCGGCTACGGTCTCCTCGTCCAATTCCGTCTGCGACGGTGACTGCTTCTTGCGCTGATGCGTAAAGAAAGAACCGAAGCCCTTCATTACAAAGACCAGCAGAAGGAGCATGACAATCACCAGGCAGAACCCGACGCATGTGATCGTAAGGATACCCGACCAATCTATCTGTGTCATAATTCGTCGATTTATAAAGGAATATTAGAGTGCTTCTTGGCCGGATTCTGCAAACGTTTGGTTGCGAGCGACTGCAAAGCGCGGATAATGCGGAAACGCGTGTTGCGCGGCTCGATCACATCGTCGATATAGCCGTAGCGGGCGGCGTTGTAGGGATTGGAGAACTTGTCGCGGTACTCCTGCTCCTTCTCGGCCACGAACTTGGCCTTCTCCTCGGCGCTCTCGAAAGCGGCGAGCTCCTTGGCATGCAGCACCTCGACGGCACCGCTCGCACCCATCACAGCGATCTCGGCCGTCGGCCATGCGTAGTTGATATCACCGCGGATATGTTTCGAAGACATCACGATATAAGCGCCGCCGTATGCCTTGCGCAGCGTCACGGTGATCTTCGGAACGGTAGCCTCGCAATATGCGAACAGCAGCTTCGCACCGTGCGTAATGACACCGCCGTACTCCTGGGTCGTACCCGGCAGGAAGCCCGGAACATCCACGAGGGTCACCAGCGGAATGTTGAAGGCATCGCAGAAGCGCACGAAGCGGGCGGCCTTGCGGCTGGCGTTGATGTCGAGCACACCGGCCATGTACTTGGGCTGGTTGGCGATGATACCGACGCTCTGTCCGTTGAAGCGGGCGAAGCAGGTGATGATATTCTTTGCGAAATCGGCAGCCGACTCCAGGTATTCGCCGTTATCGACGATAGCACGAATCACCTCGGCCATATCGTAAGGCTTGTTCGGATTGTCGGGAATGATCTCGTTCAGAGAATCCTCCAGACGGTTGATCTGATCAGTGCAGACGACCATCGGCGTATCCTCCATGTTGTTCTGCGGCATATAGGAAAGCAACTGACGGATCAACTGGATGCCTTCCTCCTCGGTTTCGACGGCGAACTGAGCTACGCCCGACTTGGTCGTATGCATCGTGGCACCGCCCAACTGCTCCTGCGTCACGTCTTCGCCCGTCACGGTCTTCACGACCTTCGGACCGGTGAGGAACATGTTCGAGGTCTCCTTCTTCATAATGATGAAGTCGGTCAGCGCGGGCGAATAGACCGCACCGCCTGCGCAGGGGCCGAAGATGGCCGAAATCTGCGGAATGACGCCCGACGACATCACGTTGCGCTGGAAGATGTTGGCATAACCCGCCAGAGCGTTCACGCCCTCCTGGATGCGGGCACCGCCCGAATCGTTCAAGCCGATGCAGGGAGCGCCATTGCGCATCGCCATATCCATAATCTTGCAGATCTTGTCGGACATCGAAAGCGACAGAGAACCTGCCGTCACGGTGAAGTCCTGGGCAAAGACATAGACCAAGCGGCCTTCGATCGTACCGTAACCCGTTACCACACCGTCGCCGAACGTATGCTTCTTCTCCATACCGAAGTCGTAGCAACGATGCGTGACGAACATGTCGAACTCCTCGAAGCTACCCTCGTCGAGCAGCATCTGGATACGCTCGCGTGCGGTGTACTTACCCTTCTCGTGTTGCTTGTCGATCGCCTTCTGACCACCGCCCATACGAGCCATCTCACGGTTCTCGATGAGCTGGTTGATCTGGTTCTGAATTTCACTCATAATCGAAAATATGCTGTTAAATTATTTATTCTTGTTCTCGCAAAGCTCCGTCAGGATGCCCTGGGTGGATTTCGGATGCAGGAAAGCGATGGTCATGCCCTCGGCACCCTTGCGGGGCGTAGCGTCGATCAGACGGATGCCCTTGGCGGCTGCATCGGCCAACTGCTCCTCGATATTCTCGCAGGCGAGTGCCATGTGGTGGATACCGATGCCCTTGTTCTCGATGAACTTGGCGATGGTCGATTCGGGCGACGTAGGCTCGAGCAACTCGATCTTCGTCTGGCCCAGCTTGAAGAACGCCGTGCGGACTTTCTGGTCGGCAACCTCTTCGATCGCATAACATTTCAGACCCAGTACGTTTTCCCAATAGGGAATCGACTCATCCAGGCTTTTGACTGCAATGCCAAGATGCTCAATGTGAGATACTTTCATAATTTCAAGAGATTTAATTAAGTTGAATATCGTTGAATTTGAATTTTCGGAATCCTCAAAAAATCATACAAAAATAGATGAAATATCTGAATAAGCCAACAAAAAAACGATTTTAGTCGGAACTATTCCGACTTTCCGGCATATGCAGGGAAAAAACGGAAAAACAAAGCGGTTATCCGTGAAGGACAACCGCTTGAAATCAAGAAAACCGAAGGCCGAAACCCCGCCGCAGATTATAAAATACCGCGATGACAGCACACGTCAGCAATTCCGAGAGCGGCATGGCGAGCCAGATGCCGGAGATCCCGGCCACACGGGGCAGCAGCAGGAAAGCGGGAACCAAAAGGACGAAGCCTCGAAGCAAAGCGAACGTAGTGGCGGCTCTTACCCGTTCAAGACTCTGATAATACCCGATGACGGTCAGGTTCACGATGAAAAAGACGAAACCCGACGCAAACAACGGAAACCCTTCGATAGCGATAAGGGCAGCCGGCGTATCGGTATCGAGGAAGAACCCGACCAATATACGGGGACAGCAGACGAACAATCCCATCGCGGTCATACCGCACACAACAGCCGTTGCCAATGCGATCCGTCGTGCCTGTATCACCCGCCCCGAAGCGCCTGCCCCGAAGTTATAGCTGATGATCGGCTGTGCCGACTGCGCAATGGCGTTGCCGACCATGAACACAAAAGGAATGTAGTAGCAGGCGATGCCGAACGCTCCGACGCCGTCATCGCCCAAATAGCGCATAAACACCTGATTTCCGGTAAACATCAAGGTCGCAAGAGTCGCTTCGCCCAACAAGGCCGAGGAGCCGATACGACACTGATACCCCACATTCCGCAACGAGAGGCGCAAGCTCTTGCGGCTGCCCTTAAGCGGACAGAGGGACAACGAACGGGCCCGGCACAGCAGGTACCACAAAGCGATACCGCCGCCGACGGATACACTGATCGCGGTAGCGAACGCAGCCCCCATGACGCCCCTCCCCAGCGGGAAAATAAACAACCAGTCCAGCAACACGTTGAGCAACGCCGAGATAACACTGCACCACATCGCCAGCTTCGGCGCCCCGTCCAAACGGATAACGAAAAGTCCGACGGCCGTCCACATCTGGAAAACCAGTGCCGGAGTAAACCACAACAGATAATCCTTCACCAACGGCAGCAGATGCTCCGAAGCCCCCAGCAACACAGCCGTCCGGTCGGGGAAAAGCAGAATCGCCGAAGACAGCAGCAAGGTCACCGCCGTCACGAACACCATCGCCTGCGTGACGTTCAGGCGGGCCGCCCGGATCTTCGACTGCGACAAGTGGATCGAAGCCACCACCGAGCAGCCGATACCGATCATGAAGCCCATTCCCTGAAAGACCATCAGCAGCGGGACGTAGATATTCACGGCGGCGATGCCGTCGCTGCCGACGCCCTGCCCCACGAAAATACCGTCGGCCACCGTAACTGCCGAAATACTGAGCATACCGCACAAAGTCGGAATAAACAGACGGCGGAACAATACCGAAACCTTCAGCGAACCGAAATCAATAGCATCTCTTTCCATGCACAATCATACTAAATTCAACTACTTGCACATTTAGCACAAAACAAAAAACACCGGACAAGCGATTGGTTTTACCCAGTCATCTTATCCGGCATTATATTGCCCTCCGATGAGGATTACAAAACTTTCAATGAGATTTTTCGTCACCAAAAGTACAACGGCTATCTATAAAAAGCAAATCAAAGTATAATAACTGATATTCAGATTGTTATTCATCATATCGGTATTGAAATATCGAGAGAATGTGAATCTTTCTGCATAAATAACCGAGAGTTGCGTTTCCAAATCATTACCTCGTTTTGGGATGCTTGCGGTTACATACAACGGTTATTTACAGTCTATTACGTTTATATTCATCTTGTCGGACGACTCTGCCGAAATTATTTTTGTCCAACTTAAAAAAGCAGAGTTTATGCGCAGTACTTTCAAGGTCTTGTTCTACCTCAAACGAACAAAGAGCACCCCGCGTGCAGTCTATCCGGTTATGGGCCGCATCACGGTCAACGGCACGATTTCACAGTTCAGTGCCAAGATCAACGTTCCGGAACAACTGTGGGAGGTTAAAGGCGGCCGAGCCAAAGGCAAAAGCGTCGAGTCGGAACGCATCAACCGCCATCTGGACAATATCCGCATCCAGATCGGCAAACACTATCAGTCGATTTGCGATCACGATGCCTACGTCACGGCTGAAAAGGTCAAGAATGCCTGGCTGGGTATGGGCGAACGATACCGGACTCTTGTGGATGTTTTCGAACATTACACGAATGATCTTTTCAAACGTATCGGCGTAGATCGCTCGGAAAGTACCTGGTGGCGCTATCGGGCGTCGCTGGGTCATCTCCGAGCCTTTCTGAAACACGAGTACAACCTCCACGATATTCCGCTGCTCGAATTGGAACAGTCGTTCATCGAGCAATACCACGTCTATTTGAAAACTGTCTGCCATTTGAAGGCGGGCAGCGCATGCCGCTACATAGATTGTTTGAACAACGTGGTGAAAATTTCGTTCAACAACGGTCTTATGCCGCGTAATCCGTTCGCTTTCTACAGTTATTCCGCTCCGAAGGAACCGAGAACTTTTCTCAGCGAGAAGGAACTGCGGATTTTTCAGACGACACGATTGAAGAATGCCAAACACGAATACCACCGCGACCTGTTTCTCTTTTCCTGTTTTACGGGAATCTGCTACAAAGACATGCGCTATCTGACCTGTGAACAAATCATACCGGACACCAAGGGGCACCTGTGGATACACGGTAACCGTTGCAAGACGGGTGGAGAATATATGGTCAAATTTCTCCCTGCGGCTTTGCGTCTTCTGGAAAAATATCGCGGAACAGCTCCGTCACCGCTTGCATTCGACATGCCGAAACTTAGCAGTATCAATTGCTCCTTGCGTCGTATTACCAAACAGTGCGGTATCTCACGGCACATAACCTTTCACTGCGCACGTCATACGTTTGCCACGACACTCTGCCTTTCACAGGGTATTCCTTTGTCAACAGTTTCCAAGATGCTGGGACATAAACAGATCACCACGACACAGATCTATGCGCAGACTACACCGATAATGATCGAGGATGCGATCGATCGTGTCGAATCCCGGCTGGGCGGCAAATTCGCAGTATAGCGTAATCATTATAAAAATCATTCACCGCAAGGAAATTTCATGTAAGTAACAGTGTAAGTTACAAAGAATATCGGTCGGGAGTTGTCACCTTTGCACCGTAACCAACTATCTCGATTATGGATAAAGACGACAAACTCCGCCTTGCGGAAATTCATGCAATGGTCAAGACGCTTTCCGTGGACCTTCAATTTTTGAGACGCCATCGCAACGTGCTTTTCGGGACACCGGTTCTGGAGTTCAACGAGGTTTGCTCGGTACTTCACCTGAGTGCCCGTCAGGTGCAGCGCCTTCGTGAGCGCAAAGAACTCGTCGGGTTCAACGTGGGCCGCCGGCGCTTGTACTTTCAGACGGAGATCTATGACTACCTCTCCCGTTTGGAGAGAGAAAACTTCAAACATCCCGAACAGTCAATGGAACAGTGATTATGGATCGACCGAACAATCCCAATGAAACGAAGTATCTGCTGATCGGGGAAGAGGAGTTCGAACGTCTTCTGCGCAGCTATTATATTCTCGGCAAGGGGCTTCTGGCTTTCGAATATCTCTGCAGTCACAGCGACCGTCCGATGTACCTGTCAGCCGAGGGCGTGTGCGAAGTGCTCGGCATTACGCGCGACGAGTTGGACGAGCACCGCCTGAAACGACAGATCAAGGCGAAAGTTTTCCAGCGGCAGATGATGTACAGCCTCTACGATCTGGTACTCCTCGCCGAACGTCTCGTGCGCCATAAGATCCGGTACAGGCTCTCGAAAGCGCCCCGCTTCGATGCGACGGGCCAACGCCTGTGATTCGCGTTGTATCTCAGCTTATCAAGACCGGCCGTTTGCGGCCGGTCTTTTTCTCCGATTTCGTAAAAGCGACGAAACGACAGCAGGAAGAAAGGAGGCATAGACAAATACCATACATCCGATCTACCGGCCCGCTTCGAGGGAAGCCTTTCGGAACTCTTTGAGCAGCGCCATCAACTCCAATGCGGCTTTACGAGCCCTCCGTCCAGCTGCCTTGTTGTTATGTCAATATTTACATAACAACAATTAGGTAAACACTATTATAATGTAAAGAAGCGGTTGGAATATATTATGTTCCAGCCGCTTCCTAATTATTT
>ENA-UERM01001546-UERM01001546.1-human-gut-metagenome-genome-assembly--contig:-NODE-1546-length-11978-cov-6.844551_pt1 | contig 11978 bp, 10 predicted proteins | sample MGYA00242983_ERZ507983 | MGnify/ENA primary metagenome ERZ507983 (study PRJEB26167, sample SAMN06115432) | human gut metagenome | host: Homo sapiens | place: China:Shanxi | collected 2015-04-29...
TACCTGGTTACAATAAACCCAGAACATCAGCAAGCTTTCCCCAGCTCGAATATATTACGTATTGCGTATCATATTTGGATTCAGCCTTCCAGAAAGGAGCTGCATTCTACATGCTTTTCATGGGTTAAGATTTTGTGTTCTTTGTTTTTTATATGCAACAAAAATAGACCTCGTTGAGGTCTATTTTTATCCTTAGGTTTAATCAGACAGGAATCACAACGGGCTCCCTGTCTGAAATCTGAAGGTCTGATTTATCTATCGGCTCTGTGTCTGCCAATCCTCTCTAATCTCGCACACTCAATTCTCAAAACTATCTTTTCCGCTCATCTTTCATACACCCTTTCCAGTGCCTCTGTAATCCCAGCCGGAATAATCCACTCTGTCTTTGTTCCCCGGCTCCCGGTCATGGTGTCACTGTTCCATATCCCTTTGGCGGAGTAGACGGTAATATTTCCTATATCCTTTTCCGGATAGTCGATGACAATATAGCCATGGGCTTCCCTGGGCAGGTCCTCTTTCTTATAGAAAGGCATGACATTTTTGGCATTCCAGGAGAGGGTTCCCGGCATAAGTTTCTGTTCATCCTTTGCATCCACCAGCCGGTAAATGGTTTCCCCGCTGTAGAATACGGTAGAGGTCCGGTATCCGTGTTCTGCCACGATAGGGCGCCCATCTGCAGGAATCATACGCAGCACCTCCGCTGTCCCTTTGCCGGACCGCATGTACATTACTGCCGGAATCAGCGTGAAACTGAGCAGAATATAGACTGCGCCGGTGAGTGCCGCCTTGCCTGTCACTTTCACCTCATACCTGGTGAGAAGCAGGGCTGCCAGGATACTCTGGGCAAAGAATGCCGAGAAAGTATAGGTCGTATACTTTGTAGCAATACATTCAAACACTACATATACGGCAAGTGCCCAGATAACAAGAAGCTGTGTCGCCGGCTGTGCATTCGGGAAGTACAGCTCTTTCTTTTTCCAGCTTCTGTAAATAGCCGGTATCGTAATAAAGCTCCAGGGGAAAAACCCGGCCACATACATTACCAGATAGAACCACCAGTGCGCATTTGTCGTATGTTCCGGCACGGTAGCACGGAGGAAATTATGAACGCCGAAGAAATTGAGCAGGAAGGCATATCCGTGATCCATAGTCATAAATAGATACCAGGGACCGCAAACGAGCAGGAACAGCAGCGTACCGGTAAACAGATGCACATGAGCCAGTTCCTTCAGATCCCGCTTCCATGCCAGGAAGACCAGCGCCGCAAGTCCTGGAAGAGCCAGTCCGATAGGTCCCTTGGTGAGCACCGCCAGAGCGGCCAGCACATAGCAGAGCCAGTAATATCTCTTATCTTCCGTATAGCCGAGATAGAAAAAGGCGATGGCTCCATTCATAAACAGGAACAGCGTGGAATCGGTAACTATGGCTTTAGACAGAACCCAGAATTCCAGGGACGTGCCCAGAATCAGCGCCGAAACGAACCCCACTTTGCGCCCATACACACGGGAGGCAAACCAGAAGACAAACCATATATTGAGAATACCGGTTACCACCGCCGGAAAGCGGGCAGCCCATTCATTTATACCAAACAGGCGGAACGACAGAGCCAGTTCCCAGTAATAGAAAATAGGCTTATCATACCAGTAGTGCCCGTAAATCTGCGGAGACAGCCAGTCCCCGGACTGTATCATTTCCTTTGCCGTAAGGGCATAATTGGATTCTGCGGAATCAGTTACTGCCAGCAGCTGATTGGCTGCCAGAAACAGCAGAGCAAACAGCAGCCCCAGCACAAGATACGGATGTTCCTTCACATAGTTTTTCATTTCTTTTCTCCTTCACTGTTTTTGATTCTAGAAGAAAGAAATGAACTGTTTTTTTCACCTTGTTAAATAAAAGTTAAACTATGATTTTTTTGATTTGCAACCCATTCCGGTTTGCCTTATGGTAATAATAAGGAATTGTTGTGTACCAGCGTTATGCGGAAGGAGTGCTTTATGAATCTTCGCCTGCGCCTCATTATTTCCCATCTGGCCATGTTCTTCATGCCCATTTTCACCATATTCATCATCGCGGTCATATTCCTTGGCAGTGCCATGTTCCTCATCCGAGGGCAGAACCATCTGCACATGGAAACCATGTCCAAATGCTCCTATGCGGCGGAGATTACTTCGCACATTCTGCTCCACGGCGATGTGAACTCCCCTAAAAACGATGCTTCCGAATGGCTGATTTCCATCCTGTCTCCTAAGCAGAATCTGATCGTGCTCTCCCGGGAATCGGTTCCCGTATATATTTACGGCAACCGCAGCTATCTTTCGGAAATCCAGTCTTTCCCCGATGACAGCCAGTGGCAGAACCCGGGGAGCCCAAGCAACGGACAGTATATGCATACGCTGAACAACACCTTCTACTTTGTAAAGAAGGCTACCCGCCATGGAACCCCCTACTACTGCTATTTCATCGCCCACGATGTCACCCGGGGCCACAACGCGGGAGACGAAAAGGTAGACCGCCTGTTTGAAAAGGCCATCACCGCCATTTACATCACCCTGATTCTCATTATTCTCTTCATCAGCTGGATACTTTCCTCCTTCATGATGCGCCACATCCTTCCGCCGCTCCGTCAATTGGAAAAAGGAGCCAGAGAAGTTAAGAACGGAAATCTGTCTGTGCACCTTGTCCACAAGAGCCGGGACGAATACGCTCCGGTTTTCTCCGCCTTCAATCTCATGACCCGCAAAATGGCAGAAACGCTGGAAGAAAAACGGGAAAATGAGGAACGGCGCAAGGAGCTGATTGCCAGCATTTCCCACGATCTCCGCACTCCACTTACCGTCATCAAGGCCTATGCAGAAAGCATGCGTGATGGAGTAGTACATACGGAAGATAAGCGTCAGCGCTATCTCGGTGCCATCTGCCACCGGGTAGATGACATTATCCGCATGACCAATCAGCTCTTTGAAATTTCCAAACTGGATCTGGGGTACTCTGCTCTGCCAAAAGAAATTTTCTCATTGCAGGATGCAATCCGCTCCTTTGTCAGTGAAAATTATCAGTCGTTTTCCCAACAGGGGCTGGAGATAGAAACCTCTCTGTGTGAAGACGAAATTCGGTTGGAAGGGAACCGGCTCCTCATTTCCCGCATCCTCATGAATGTCGCCTCCAACAGCCTGAAATATAAGCAGGAAGCCCAGGGCAAGCTGTCCATCACCCTGATAAAGCGCAATGGGCGGGCCACACTGACCTGCACCGATAACGGCCCTGGTGTCCCAGCGGAAACCCTTCCCCGTCTGTTTGAAATTTTTTACCGCACTGATAAGGCCCGGAGCCACACCGCCAATGGCAGCGGCCTGGGTATGTCCATCATTCAGAAAGCGGTGCACCTGATGAACGGCACGGTATGGGCAGAAAATGCCTGTCCCCATGGCCTGTCCATCCTTATTACATTCCCTTGTTTCATACCAAAGGAGAAAGCTGATGAAAAAGATACTGATTATTGAAGATGATATGGAAATTGCGGATGTGGAAAAGGATTACCTGGAATTATCCGGGCTTTCTGTAACCATACGCAATGACGGCCTGGCCGGCTATCAGGAAGCACTGTCCAACCCCTACGACCTGATACTCCTGGATCTGATGCTCCCGGGCATGGATGGATTTGAAATCTGCCGGAAGCTTCGGGAAAAGCTGGATATACCGATTACCATCGTCAGTGCACGGCATGAGGATATCGACAAAATCCGCACCCTGAGATTCGGTGCCGATGAATACATAGAAAAGCCATTCTCTCCTGCCGTTCTCGCTGCCCAGGTCAAATCCCAGCTTTCCCGATATGAACAGCTCAAAGGCAGCGGGAAAAAGAAACATACCGGTCCCCTCTCCCTGGGCGGCATCACCATGGATGAATCCACCCACACCGTCACCGTAAGAGGCAAACCAGTGGAACTGGCCAATAAGGAATTTCAGCTGCTTCATTTTCTTATGGTCAACGCAGGCATCGTATTCAGCCGTGACACCCTGTACAACCGCATCTGGGGCATGGAATCCCTGGGCAACACCGCCACCGTCCCCGTACACATCAACCGCATCCGCGAAGCCGTAGAAGAAGACCCATCCAACCCCAAACACATCCTCACCATATGGGGCGTAGGGTATAAGTTCCAGGTGTGATGAAGGAAGAAAATCAGACTGAAAAGACAGGTACGAGAGCAGAGATTTGAGATTAGAGAAAAATCTGCAAACATAGAAAAAACAGACATCCGACCGGAAGCCTGTGGGGCTTCCTTTCAGACATCAGAAGGAGAACATCCGCAGGCTTTCCTATACTTCAGCATAGTGGAATCTACTTTCCACTATGCTGAAGCGAACGGATTCGAGACAACGGATTGTCTCGAATGCCTGCAAATCCTTAATATCTTATATATGGCAGGTATATGGCAGGTGGGCGCAACAACAATGAAACTCGATACATACTAGCTCCATTGGCATCAAAAAACACACAAATTGTCCTATAACCCTGCTTTGCAGGCTTATTTCCCCACACAAAAAGCGGCAGGATGTGTCCTGTCGCTTTTTGATTCCTTCAGGTCTCTTGCACAAAACCTTTCATTTGGCACGGTATCGAGAATCCGTTCAGACCGCCAGCTTCCGCTTGCAGGGAGCCTCATTTTGTTTCTTCCTCAATCAGATTCTTCATAATCCGGCGCATTATGGATTTGAGATAATCAATGTCCTCCCGGGAAAGGCCTTCATAGACCCGGTCATCCGCTGCTCTGGATTCGCCACGACCGCTGCGGAATGCATTTTTTCCCTTTTCTGTCACATAGAGAATATACTTTCTCCGATCTTCCGTATCCTTTTCCTTGACAATGAGTCCTTTCCCGATCATAGACTGGATAATCACGGTCACCGTTGGATTGGACAGGTGCATCTTATCCTCCAGCACCTTCTGGGTCACTTTGTCATCCGCATGATTGCGCAGATAGGCCAATACCAGGGACTGTCTGGGAGTCAGATCATATTTTTTTAAAATCCTGGTCTGCACATCACAGATACGCTGGCAGATGAGGGCAATATTGAAGCTGATGAGGAAAGTTTCATCCTCCAGAAAATCAGCAGGATTTAAGAATGGCGTCTTTTCCATTTGCATTTCTCCTGTAACACACAAATCTTTTCTCAATTATACAACATCTAACCGATAATCCATAGTTATTTATATAATTTTATTCATCCAGAAAAAAATACCCTTGAAATCTGTAAATCTTTTATATTGCACTTGAATTTTTTCTGATTTTCATATAACATAGATACATAAGTGTTTACTTAACACATTTCCTGCCCTGCGATGACTGTCAATGGGCAGGCACCGTATAGTAGTGCGGTATTGGGAATCCCCTAATTCCCCCCGATATCGTTACGCTATACAGTAGCATGCGGAAGTCCCCTCTTCCGCACCCCTTACTCATATGTGTAACATGTGAAATGGAGACCCCATAATGTCCAGCAGTTTTACATTGCTGTCTGTTATGGGGTCTCTGTTTTATCCGGAAATATACAGAAACAGCCATCAGGCTTTCAGAAAGTGAGGTCTCCTTTGCCTTCTATTACTCTGGCAGCACATGCCAAAATCAACCTGACCCTGTATGTAGGGAATAAGCGCCCCGACGGGTACCATGATATTGACAGCATTATGCATCAGATTGCCCTGGCGGACGAAATCACCGTATCTGCCACTGACTCCCTCCGCCTTACCGTAGCCGAAGGAACCGCACCTGCTGGAGAAGATAATCTCATGTGGATCGCCGCCCGCCGTTTCCTGGATGCAGCCAGTCTCACCAAAGGTCTCTCCATGACCCTTAAGAAACGCATTCCTTCTCCGGCCGGTATGGGCGGCGGATCTGCCGATGCAGCTGCCGTACTTCTGGCCGCCAATGAAGTATATGACCACCCGCTCAGCCAGTATGAGCTTCTGTCCCTAGCTGCCAATCTTGGTGCCGATGTGCCATTCTGCCTTGCCGGCGGATGCGCCCGGTGCCAGGGCATAGGAGAGAAAATGACGCCTGTTACCCCCTGGCACGGACTGCCGCTGGTGATTGTGCGCCCGGAGGTATCCGTATCCACCGGTGCAGCGTACGCACAGATTGATGCGGCCCCCCATAAACGCCCGGACACGACAGAGCAGATGATGCAGGCCCTGAAAGAAAAGGACATATCCCTTCTTTCCGCTTCGCTGATGAATCACTTTGAAGAAGGCCTGTTTCCGCTGGAAGACGAACTGGCCTGCACAGCAGCAGCGCTTTCCCGGTTCGGCCGTCCCTTCCAGATGACTGGTTCCGGTTCCGTATTCTTCCTCATTGCTGATGATTTTAAAGAAGCCAGCCACATAGCAGAAACTATCAGCAGGGCACATCCAGCATGGTATACTGCGGTAACCGAAACCCGGTAACACCGATCGTTCATCCTTCACCGTTTTTATAAGGAGGTCTTATCATGTCCAACCGTATAAAGGCCGCAGAAGCGCTTTTACGCCTCAAAGCAGGCAATTCACAATATGTCCAGAGTAATTTAATTCCTATACCGGTGACGTTTCGTCAGCCATTCGGGCCAATACAGCGAAAAACGGGCAATTCCCCTATGCCATTGTTATCGCCTGTTCCGATTCCCGGGTAATTCCGGAAATTATCTTCTCCGCCGGTATGGGCGAACTGTTCACCATCCGGGTGGCAGGCAATGTGATTGACCGGCATCAGCTGGGTTCCATCGAATACGCCGTATCCCATTTAAAGAGCCCGCTGGTGGTCGTACTGGGACACACCCACTGCGGCGCCGTAGCCGCCACCATAGCCGGTGAAGGAGACAGCCATATCCAGTCCATCACCGATAAGATTCATAAGGCCATAGGAAATGAAACCGACGACTTCACCGCCGCCTCCCTGAATGTAAAATACGCAGTTACCGAAATTCTGGATGCCTTCCGCCACGACAGCCTGGAAGAAGAACAGGTAGTCGGTGCGGTATACGATATAGAAACGGGAGAGGTATGTTGGGATTGAGCCTGCGGTCCTGAGCCGAAGGGTTGCGGTCCCGGAGCGTAGCTCTGCCAACCCAAGAATGGCATAACCATTCTTGCAGCCTTATGGTCTGCTTTAAAGCTGGAGATTGGACATTGTGCACTATATTAGGATATGGTCTTCCAGAGAGGGAAACGTGCTGCATGCTTTCCATTGGTGAAGCTTTTGTATTCTTACGTTTTCCCACCTTTAGCTCATTAGCACGCTTTCCTTTGCTCTAACATAGTGGTATCAACTATCCACCAGCCTGAGGCTGGTCCACCCTTTCTTTCAAGAAAGGAGCTGCGTTGTTCACGCTTTCCTGTATCCCAACATAGTGGATTCTACTTTCCACCACCAGCCAGCAAAGACCGGGCTGTCAATATTATGGAAATCAAAGATTTCATCATTCTATGGACTTACAGCCAATGACGACAAGACCTTGTTGTCATTCCCCTTTTCTCTCCAGAAGGGAAATGTGCTGCATGATTTCTTTTAGTGCAACTTTTGGATTCTTACCTTTATACAAGACATAAGAAAACGAGACTTTCCATTTTTCAGGAAAGTCTCGTTTTCTTATCCTTGTGCAGATGAGCGAAGCAAATCTGCCCCCTCTAACCTCTTATCTGTCTTTTATGCACAGTTTCGAGCCGCAGTCTATAAGCGAAGCTTGCCTTCGCTTATCAGAATACTTCCTTGACTACAATAGTCTGTTCTCTGGACGGGCCTACGGATACGATGCCAATCGGTACTCCGGTAAGTTCGGAGATGGCTTCTACGTATGCCCGTGCATTTTCCGGAAGTTCTTCGTACTTACGGATGCCGGAGATGTCCTGCTTCCAGCCCTTGAATGTACGGTAAACCGGGGTAAGCTGTTCCAGATACTTCAAGTCGGCCGGATATTCTTCTACTGGCTGGCCATCCTTTTCATAGCCCACGCAGATCTTGATTTCGTCCATGCCATCCAGTACATCCAGACGGGTGATGGCCAGATAATCGAAGCTGGAGAGGCCTGCCGCATAGCGTACAGCTCTGGCATCGAGCCAGCCTACACGGCGCGGACGTCCGGTTACTGTGCCGTATTCGTGAGCGATTTCACGGATAGTGTTTCCGATTTCATTGTTCAGTTCTGTCAGGAACGGGCCTTCGCCTACACGGGTGGAATAAGCCTTGACTACGCCGAAAATATTCTGCATGAGATGCGGTCCGATGGCTGCGCCTACACAGGCACCGCCGGCTACCGGGTGGGAGCTGGTTACGTATGGATAAGTACCATTGTCCAGGTCCAGCATGGAAGCCTGTGCCCCTTCAAACAGTACATTCTTTCCTTCTTCAATGTACTTATGTACGGTGTGATTGGTATCACATACATACGGACGCAGCTGTTCTGCATAGCCCAGATAATCCTTCAGCATCTGTTCATAATCAAAGCCTTCTACGCCGTACAGTCTTTCCAGAAGCATGTTCTTTACTTCTACGTTGTACTTCAGCTTTTCAGCAAATACGTCCTTGTCCATAAGATCGCAGATGCGGATGCCGATACGGTTAATTTTGTCCGCATAGCACGGTCCGATACCATTCTTGGTAGTACCAATCTTGCGATTGCCCTTGCGCGCTTCTTCTGCTTCATCCAGACGGATGTGATATGGGAATACCACATGGGCACGGGTAGAAATCTGCAGGTTGCTCGGATCTACGCCCTGTGCCTTCAGCGTATTCATTTCTTCCAACAGAGACTTCGGATCGATAACCACACCGGTACCTACAATGCAGACAGTATCCGGATACATAATTCCACTGGGCATAAGGCGCAGCGGGTAAGCCTTACCTCCGGTAACCACCGTGTGTCCTGCGTTGTTTCCGCCCTGGGAACGTACGACTACATCGGCTTTTGCCGCGAGATAATCTACAATCTTTCCCTTACCTTCATCGCCCCACTGAGCGCCAATGACCATAGCTGTTGCCATTATATACTTCCTTCCATTATTTAAGAAAACATGCGGCAGGAAAAAGGGTACTGTCCCTTTCCCGTGCCTCTATCAGAGACCAAATCTGGCAAAAATCTCATCCACATGGTTGAGCATAGCATGCGGATTGAAGCATGCCTTGATTTCTTCCGGTGTGAGATACTTGCTTACATCTTCATCCTTGCAGAGATTTTCATAGAAATCTTCACCCTGAAGCCATCTCTTCATGGCATTGCGCTGTACCCAGCGGTATGCAGTATCACGGTATACGCCCTTGGACACCAGAGCCAGGAGCACACGCGGGCTGTAAATCAGGCCGCCAGTGAGGTTCAGGTCAGCCATCATCTTGTCCGGGTAAACCAGAAGCTTATCAATCAGGTTGATGGTTTCATTGAGAATGAAATCCAGAGCAATGGTTGCATCCGGGAACATAACACGTTCTGTGGAAGAATGGGAAATATCCCGTTCATGCCACAGCGGAACGTTCTGATATGCTGGTACAGTGTAGCCTTCAATCAGGCGGGCCATACCGCAGATACGTTCACTGCGCACCGGGTTGCGCTTATGCGGCATAGCGGAGGAGCCCTTCTGCTTCGGGCTGAAATATTCTTCTGCTTCCCGCACTTCGGTTCTCTGGAGGTGACGTACTTCCAGAGCCATCTGTGCCAGAGTAGCCGCAATGACAGCCAGCGTGGACATGTACATAGCATGACGGTCACGCTGTACCACCTGAGTGGAAATCAGTTCCGGCTTAAGGCCCAGCTTCTTGCATACATACTGTTCTACGAAAGGATCGATATCCGCATAGGTGCCTACTGCACCGGACAGCTTGCCTACGGAAATTTCATCCTTCGCCCGCTTCATACGTTCAATGTTGCGGAGAGTTTCAGAGTACCAGAGGAGCATCTTCAGACCAAAGGTGGTTGGTTCTGCGTGAACACCGTGGGTGCGGCCGATAGTCGGCGTATGCTTAAATTCCACAGCCCTTCTCTTCAGAACGGCTGCCAGTCTTTCCAGGTCGTCCATAATGACATCGGATGCTCTGGAAATCTGGAGGCAGAATGCGGTGTCTCTTACGTCGGTGGAAGTGAGTCCCATGTGAATGTACTTGGCTTCATCGCCCACCTTTTCGCCTACTGCGGACAGGAACGCAATGATATCGTGGTTAATTTCTGCATCGATTTCATGAATGCGATCTACATCGAAATCTGCTTTTTCTTTGATAACTTCTACCGCTTCCTTCGGAATGCGGCCCAGCTGGGCATTAGCTTCACATGCTGCAATTTCAACATCAAGCATTGTCTGCCATTCGTGTCTTTCGTTCCAAATGGCTTCCATAGCTGGTCTTGTGTACCTCGGAATCATATTAGTCCCCCTTTGGTTTACCTTCCCGCGCACAGATTTCTCTGCCAACCACTACGCCGGCAGCTGAAGCCTGAGCCAGACCTCTCGTAATTCCCGCCCCATCGCCAATGGCGAAGAAATTGGGAATCCTGGTTTCCAGCTTATCTGAAAGTTCTACGCGGGCTGAATAAAATTTTGCCTCAACGCCATACAGCAGGGTATGTCTGGAATTGGCACCCGGTGCCACTTTGTCGAGGGCTTCAAACATTTCCATAATATCCTTTAAAAAGCGATATGGCAAGACCAAAGATAAATCTCCTGGTGTAGCACTGGGCATTGTCGGTCTTACCAGACCACGCATAAGACGTTCCCTGGTGGATCGGTGACCATCCCGCAGGTCGCCAAGACGCTGAACAATCGGCCCGCCACCGAGCATATTGGCCAGCGAAGCAATGTACTTACCATAGGCAATTGGTTCATTGAACGGTTCGGTAAAAGATTTGGATACCAGAATGGCGAAATTCGTATTTTCACTCTTCTTATGGGCAAACGAGTGGCCATTCACCGTCAGCAGTCCATCGTTGTTCTCCGTCACCACAAAACCGTTCGGGTTCATGCAGAACGTGCGGATACGATCATCAAAACTGCGGCTGTAATATACCAGTTTGGATTCATAGCAGATATCCGTGATAGGTTCATAAATCTCCGCCGGAGATTCCACGCGCACCCCGATATCTACCGCATTGTTGGTCATACGCAGCCCCAGTTTTTTTATCTGTTCCACAAACCATTCCGAGCCATCCCGTCCTGGAGCGGCTACCAGATACTTAGCGCGATAGGTTTCCCCATGGGTGGAAATGAAATGCATTCCATTTTCACAGCGGATTTCCTCTACCGGCGTATCACAGAGAACATGCACATTGGACGGCAGAGAATCGCGCATATTCGCCAGAATCTGTCCGTTCACGTCCGTCCCCAGATGGCGGATGCGGGCCGGAATAAAGGACAGATCCGCCGCTGCCGCCTTCCGCTTCAGTTCATGCCGTTCCTTCGCAAATTCATCGCCATATACTTTGCGGTCCCTTCCGCCGTAACGACAGTACACATCATCTACATAGGAAATGAGTTTAGCCAGCTCTCCTTTATGCATATAATCTTCCAGATTGCCGCCATACTCCGTAGTCAGTGTCAGCTTCCCATCAGAAAATGCACCGGCACCACCCCAGCCGCACACAATATTCATGCGCTTTTCACTGCGATCCCCATGGGGATCCTTATTCAGTTTCAGTCGATGATGAATATCATGTCCTTTTTCAAGAATCAGAATGGAAGCACCGGTATCGGCAAGCTCCAGTGCTGTAAAGATTCCGGCCGGGCCGGCGCCGATAATTATCACATCATAATCTTTCATGCAAAAACCACCTTACACACAAAAAAAAAGCGCCTCCCATACGCGGGGGCGCTGCGGTACCCTGTTCAGGTATCCCTTCCAATCATACTAAAAAAGATAGAGTCAGGTCAAATGATAAAGATGAGCTGATGCTCATGGAGCCACGAGAAACCTGCTAACAAAAATCAAGTGCTTTTTATCGTTAGGAGAAATTATCGTTCATCCAAA
>ENA-UERM01001552-UERM01001552.1-human-gut-metagenome-genome-assembly--contig:-NODE-1552-length-11960-cov-4.065135_pt1 | contig 11960 bp, 10 predicted proteins | sample MGYA00242983_ERZ507983 | MGnify/ENA primary metagenome ERZ507983 (study PRJEB26167, sample SAMN06115432) | human gut metagenome | host: Homo sapiens | place: China:Shanxi | collected 2015-04-29...
GATCTCATTATGTTCAATCTGTGCGCCAAGCTGCTGGGAACCTCCCAAATGCCCTGCCAGATACTTATGAACATTGAGATTCGTTACCTCCTCAATCAGTCTTCCGGTTGTTCCAGTTGCATAAAGTTCATTCTTCGAGAGAATCCCTCTATATGCAATGCAGAAGTTCTGCATTAATTTCTTTTTTGAATCGTGCGCAATAAGTCCAATGTTCATTGTGCGGTTACCTCCTGTCAATATTTTTTCGGCTGTAGTCCAACATTCAATACAAGCCCCACCCCTATATATAAAGATAACAATGACGTAAGACCATAACTTACAAATGGAAGCGGCAGACCAGTATTTGGAAGCACTCCACTTGCAACCCCAATGTTAACCAGGCTCTGAAAGCCTACCAGTGCAGCAAATCCACAGCAGATCATTTTACCTGCGGTATCTTTTGCTTTTCTAGCAATTAATATACACTCAATTGTGATGAAAAGCAATAAAATTATAATGATAACCGTTCCAATAAATCCAAGTTCTTCCCCCGCAACAGCAAAGATAAAATCCGTCTGTGGTTCCGGGATAAAGTTACCATTTTTTACGGAAGTTGCATCTGTGTTATTCAGCCCTTTTCCCCAAAGCTGACCGGAACCGATCGCCATAATGGAATTCTGCTGTTGGTAAGCGTCTGCCGGATAATCATCCGGATAGAGCCATGCCATTACTCGTGTCACCTGATAACTCTTGATAAACGGAAGCTTGTCCTGAATCAGCAGTGTAAATAAGATGATTGCTGACGGAACGCTGACAGCCAAAACACCTACTACTATTTTATAACTTAATCCGGCAACAAACAAGAGGGCTGCGAAAATTAATGCAGTAACAATCGTTGTGGAAAGATCCGGCTGCTTTAATATCAGCGCAAGCGGTATTCCTGCCAGTATAAGTGACATGATCAGTACCTTGGGCGTATTGATCTTTTCCTCATGTTTCATGAAAAAATAGGCAAAAAACAATATGATCAGGATTTTTGCCAGCTCAGAAGGCTGGAAACGGAAACCTCCGATCTCAAACCAGCGCTGCGCACCTCCGGCATCATCACCCGCAAACATAACAAGCAAAAGTGTTCCAAGCATAAAAAGATAGATCAGCCACGCAAATTAAAGCTGTTATCGCACCAATGTTGATTGCTGCTGTAGGCATTCTCCTTTCCATTATAGGAATCTTCTCCGTCAGAACAAAAGAAAATGCAGGCATGAAAGAGTTATTAGGCTCACTGGCTGTCGGAACAAACTTAAGTTCTGCTTTAATAGTCGTTGCAACTTTTCTTATCCTTTGGATACTGAATTTACAAAATTGGGTAAATATCTCATTTGCCGTAGTTGTCGGATTGATAGTAGGAATTATCATCGGGCGTTCTACCGAATATTACACTTCTCAATCATATAAACCAACACAACGTTTGGCCGAAAGCGGAAAGACCGGTCCGGCCACCGTAATCATCTCAGGTATCGGGCTGGGTATGGTATCTACCACTATCCCCGTCTTGGCGGTAGTAGTCGGAATTATCCTTTCTTATTGGCTCGCATCAGGTTTTGATTTTGCCAATATTTCCATGGGACTGTATGGTATCGGAATTGCCGCTGTAGGAATGCTTTCCACCTTGGGCATCACTCTTGCTACTGATGCTTACGGTCCGATAGCCGACAATGCCGGAGGCAATGCAGAAATGAGTGGATTGGGCGAAGAAGTGCGCAAGCGCACAGACGCCCTCGATTCGTTGGGTAATACGACAGCCGCTACCGGAAAAGGATTTGCCATCGGTTCTGCAGCACTCACAGGTCTGGCACTGCTGGCATCATACATAGAAGAAATACGTATCGGACTGACTCGATTGGGACAAACAATTTTAGAACTGCCCAACGGCATTACTGTTGAAGTACACAATGCAAGTTTCACCGATTATATGCTGTACTATGATGTAACACTGATGAATCCGAAAGTTCTTTCGGGAATTTTTATCGGTAGCATGATGGCATTTTTATTCTGCGGACTGACAATGAACGCAGTAGGACGTGCAGCTGCCCACATGGTGGAAGAAGTACGCAGACAATTCCGGGAAATAAAAGGGATTCTGACCGGTGAAGCCGAACCCGACTACGCACGATGTGTACAAATTTCAACCAAAGGTGCACAACGAGAAATGGTATTCCCATCTCTGCTGGCTATTATTGCTCCCATTGCCACCGGACTCTTATTTGGTGTTCCGGGAGTAATCGGACTGCTGATTGGCGGTTTGTCATCCGGTTTTGTTCTCGCCATTTTCATGGCAAATTCGGGCGGTGCATGGGATAACGCCAAGAAATATGTGGAAGAAGGCAATTTTGGCGGCAAAGGCAGTGAAGTACACAAAGCGACTGTCACCGGAGACACAGTAGGAGATCCGTTTAAAGATACATCCGGTCCAAGCCTGAATATACTTATTAAATTAATGAGTATGGTAGCCATCGTTATGGCAGGATTAACCGTAGCCTGGAGTTTATTCTAAACCGATTACAGTCTCATTTGGTAAGCTTAAATTCCGGTTTTATTAGTATATCAACATATTTTTGTGAAAAAACGTGTTGATATATTATTTTTTTATACCTTTGCAGAATCACCAAAATATTTTTAAAAATGGGACTATCAAATTTAACAAAGAAATTCTTAATCTGTGCATTCTCTCTTTGCACAGTTAGTTCTTTTGCTCAGGAAGTGAAAGAAGAAGGTAAAGTGGTGTTCAACCCTCATTGGTTTATGCAAATTCAAGGCGGTGCCAGCCATACTTTGGGTGAAGCTAGTTTCTCGGATTTGATATCACCAGCTGCACAAGTTACAGGGGGTTACCAATTCAGCCCGTTATTTGGTCTGCGTGCCGGAGTAAGTGCTTGGGAAGCTAAAGGAGCATGGGCTTCTCCTTCCACCGTGTATAAATATAAATTTGTACAGGGCAACGTAGATGCTATGTTGGACTTAAGTGCTTTATTCTGCAAATTCAATCCCAAACGTGTATTCAATGCTTATGGTTTCTTAGGAGTAGGTTTCAACCATGCATTTGACAATGACGAAGCTGTGGCTATCAACGCACAGGGACATGAGTTAAGATATTTATGGAATGACAGCAAAAACTTTATTGTAGGACGCGGAGGTTTAGGCGCAAACATTCGTTTGAGCGACCATGTATTCGTCAACTTAGAAGTAAATGCCAATGCGTTATCCGATAAATACAATTCAAAGAAAGCAGGTAATGCAGACTGGCAATTCAACGGATTGGTAGGTTTCACATTCAAGTTTGGCAAGACTTACAAGAAGACAGAACCTGTTTATTATGAACCGGCTCCAGCTCCTGCTCCTAAAAAAGAAGAGCCTAAACCGCAACCGGTTGTAAAGGAAGAGCCCAAACCTGTAAAAGTTGAAGCATTGACAGAAAACATCTTCTTCGTTATCAACTCTTCTAAAATTAAAGAAGCCGAACTGGGTAAAGTAAACAGCATCGTGGACTATTTGAATAAATATCCTAATGCTAAAGTAACTATCACCGGTTATGCAGACGTTCAAACCGGTACTGCCGCTTACAACAAAACTATCTCGCAAAAACGTGCCAACGCCGTTGCAGAAGCTTTGAAAGCCAAAGGTATCACTGAAAACAGAATTAATGTAGATTACAAAGGTGACACAGTTCAGCCGTTCTCAACAGCTGAAGAAAACCGTGTTTCTATTTGTATTGCTGAATAATCAATAATAACCTACTCTGCAAAAAAGAGGCAGTCCCTACACAGCGAGACTGCCTCTTTTTCTTTTCCCAAACGATGCGGAAATCTTACAGATTATTTTTATTCAAAATATCACATTGGCATTTCTCCAATACTTGCACGCATTTCTTCAAATCATTAGGACGTATAACCACATTTGCCGTATCACCCTGAGCAAAAGCATACATGTATTCAATAAAGATTTGTTCGACAGCCAGACATTCCAGGATTGCCGACAACGAACCTGCTACATTCGGGCAACTGATACATACCACATCGGTCAGCATTACAGCAAAGTTTTCTGCACGGAGCACTTCCACTGCTTTATCGACATCAGAAACAATCAGACGAAGGATTCCAAAATCTGTAGACTCAGCCATGCTGAACGCGTGCATATTAATGTCATACTTCGCCAACGTCTTTGCTACATCATTAATTCTTCCGGTTTTATTTTCCAGAAAAACAGATAATTGCTTAATTGTCATATTGCGTAAAGTTTTTATTTTAATACTCGTTTATCTATCACGTGCTTGCTCTTTCCTTCACTACGACTGATACTGTTCGGCTCCATCAGTTTAATATCCGCACTGATAGAAAGCACACTCTTTAATTTATCACTCAATGTCTTTTTCATGGCAAGCATACGTCCTAAATCATCTGAGAAGAAGTCACGACGAACCTCCACCTGAACCTGAAGAATATCAAGATTATTTTGCCTGTCGACAACCAGCATATACTGAGGTTCAAATTCAGGCATTCCCAAAATAACACTTTCCACTTGTGAAGGAAAGACATTGATGCCACGAATAATCAACATATCATCACTACGTCCCATGATGCGGCTCATACGAACACTGGTACGACCACAAGCGCAAGTACCCTCCATCAACGAACATAAATCCTTTGTGCGGTAACGCAACAACGGCATTCCCTCTTTGGTGAGCGTAGTGAATACCAATTCACCCTGCTGCCCGCTGGGAAGTTGTTCCAATGTTTCAGGATTGATTATTTCAGGGTAGAAATGGTCTTCATTGATATGAGAGCCATTTTGTTCCTGGCACTCGAAGGAAACGCCCGGTCCCATGATTTCGCTCAATCCATACAGATTATAACCTTTCAATCCCAACCGCTCTTCTATTTCCTTACGCATATTGTCTGTCCAAGGTTCTGCACCAAAAGCACCGATACGCAATTTTATATCATCTTTGGTAAGCCCCATTCGTTCCACCGTTTCTGCCAGATAAAGGGCGTATGATGGAGTACAAGCGATACCGGTTATACCTAAATCACGAATCAGACGCACATGCTTTTCAGTATTTCCCGTAGACGCCGGAATAACCGTTGCACCTAAATTTTCCACACCATAATGAGCACCCAAACCACCGGTAAACAAGCCATAGCCATAACTCACCGAGAACGTATCTTCCCGGGTCACCCCATAAGCGGCAAGACAACGAGACATTACTTCCGACCACACAGATAAGTCACGACGGGTATAACCTACAATAGTAGGATTTCCGGTAGTGCCCGAAGAGGCATGTACACGCACTATTTCAGAAGCAGGAGCAGCTTGAAGCCCATAAGGATAATTATCCCGCAAATCCTGTTTGGTAGTAAAAGGAAGTTTCACGATATCATCAATGCTACGGATATCATCGGGAGACAAATCCATCTCCTGCATCTTATTACGATAGAACGGGACATTATGATAGACCAGTGCAACCAATTTCTGCAAACGCTTGCTTTGAAGCGCATGCATCTCATCCCGACTCATACATTCTTTATTTTTGTTCCAAATCATAGTAATAGATTGATTTTATTTGTGTTAGTCTTTCATCTATCATGGATGGTCTTCATGGAAAGCTTTCATACGTTCTTCCATGACAGGATACAGCTCCTCTCTCATTCTTGATGTGCAAGCCCGCACACCTTCCTGCTCACTTCCGGTAGTGGAAAGAGAAATACTGCTCACACCATAATACAACAATTCACGCAGCAACTCACCACCTTTCATCTTGCCATAACCGATAGTGAAGAAAAATCCGTCTCCAACCACCTGAGTCGCATCATAATCATAAACAATGTGGAAACCGTTGTCGGTAAATATCTTCTTCATGCGTTCGGCACGACGGGCATACTCACGCGTATCCTCCACAAAATTAATCTTACCTTCGGTAGACAAACGGAGCATCTCTGCATAAGCATATTGAGTAGATGCCGTACAACCTGAAGTTATCATATAAAGAATGGAAGCTATCAAAGTAGGTCCGAAGACACCTGCATCTTTATAGCGTTCTGCCAATGCCGGATACTGTCGGTCGAACAACTTATCACTAATACATGTCAATGCCATACGCTGACCCGCATAACTGAAAATCTTGGAAGAAGACAACATCAGAATATAATTATCCGTATAATGCGCTACTGTAGGAGGATAAGGCGGCTCAAACGGATGTCCCAAATCACGACGGAAATCCATGCAGAAATAAGCCAAGTCCTCCATCACAATCACATCATATTTTGTTGCCAGTTCACCGATAATAGCCAATTCTTCCTCTTCCAGACAAATCCATGCCGGATTATTCGGATTGGAGTATACGATAGCAGCAATTTCGCCCGTGCTCAACATGCTTTCCAATTTATCATGCAAAGCAGCCCCCCGATAAGCATAAATATCAAATTCTTCCCACTGCACCCCTATAATGCGAAGCTGGGATTTCTGAATCGGAAATCCGGGATCGATAAACAATACTTTATTTTTTCCGGAAATGCGCTGCGTACAAGCAATAAACGAACCAAACGAACCTGCAACCGAACCCGTAGTCGGCACACAGGCACGCGGAGAAATTTCTACATTCATAAATGCCTTTACAAAACGAGAAGCTTCATTCTTTAATTCAGCCACACCCGCAGCGGCCGGATATTGTGAACCGACCCCCCGGTCGAGCGCTGCTTTCTCGGCCTCTATACCTATTTGATTGGCAGGAAGCCCCGGAGAGCCTTGATCCATCCGAATAAAAGGAATACCGGTTTCTTTCTCCAAATATTGAGCAACCAACAGCACATCGCCGATAGTTGCCTGTGAGAGGTCGGCAATATGCAGTTCCGACACAGCTCTTTCTACCAATTCTTCACTAAATATTTTCATAGCATCCTACCGATTCTTTGCCGCTTCCAAACCTATATCAAAAGCCCGCTTATTCATTTCCACTATCTTCTCACCTTTAGAAGCGAACACCCGACCGATACTTTCGCGCAGTTGTTCAGGTGACAGAATTCCAATAAATTTAGCAGCCATGCCCAACAAGATGACATTCGCACATTTCGGCATATTATTTTCCTTCGCTATATCTTCTATTTCCAGTTTGGCTACACGCGGAAGACTATTCAGCGTCTTCATCAATTCTTCCTCATCGGGATAATTGGGAATATTCTTAAACGGATTTGCAGAAGTAACCACCCATCCTTCTTTTTCCAAATAAGGCAAATAGCGCAAAGCCTCCATAGGCTCCATAGAAATAATCAAATCCGCTTCCCCCAATGAAATGAGATCTGAATGGATTGTTTCGTCCGAAAGACGGAGATTAGACTGCACATCACCTCCCCGCTGACTCATACCGTGCACTTCGGCCTGCTTCAAGTTAAGACCTGCAACAGTTGCGGCTTCGCCTATAATAGTAGCGATAGTGAGGATACCCTGTCCTCCTACCCCTGAAAGTATAATATCTTTTCTCATGCCTTTTCTACTCTTTTCTGTCTCAATTTACGATTTAAAGTCTGCACACATTCACGGCGCGGAATGATAACAGACACTCCTTTATATTCTATTTCTTCACGAATGATACGAGTTATTTCCTCCATATTCTTAGGCAACGGAACCACCACTCGTACATGTTCGGGTTCCACCCCCAATCCCAGACAAATAGCTTCAAACTTATTTGTACCTGCCGAATCCTGTCCGCCGGTCATGGCTGTGGTCAGGTTGTCGGAAATAATAATCGTGATATTCGCTTTATCATTGACGGCATCCAACAATCCGGTCATGCCCGAATGAGTAAAAGTAGAGTCACCGATAACAGAAATAGCAGGAAAAACGCCTGCATCCGCAGCACCTTTTGCCATAGTAATAGAAGCCCCCATATCCACACAACTGTCGATAGCACGGAACGGAGGTAATGCCCCCAAAGTATAACAACCGATATCACCAAAGATACGTGCACCGGGATATTCTGCAGCAACCTTATTCAAAGCATCATACACATCACGGTGTCCGCATCCCTGACATAAAGCCGGAGGACGAGGCATCACCACCTGCGGAGTGACAAAAGGAGATTTGGTAGCCCAACCGATAGCATTACCCACATTGTCAGGAGTCAATTCACCCGTACGGGGAAGATCACCGGTCAAACGACCTTTCACTGTATAATCGCTAGAAAGAAGAGCTTTCACCTGTTCTTCGACAAAAGGCTGTCCATCTTCTACAACCAGAATATATTTGCAACAATCAGCCATCTTCTGAATCTCTTCTGCCGGTAAAGGATATTGTGATACTTTTAATACAGGAACAGGTGAATCGTCTGTGTCACATTCTTTCACATAATTATATCCGATACCGCAAGCTATAATACCAAACTCATAAGAGCTGTCAGGATTGAAATTTTCCAAACCATTGTATGGCGACTTTCTTGAAACCTTTTCCAGCAGTTCTTGCTTCTTTATCAAAACAGCATATTGATTGCGCGCAATGGCCGGCAATAGCACCCAATGGGTACGTTCACTGTCAGGATTCAGTTGGTTTTCTTCCCCTACTTCCCCCACTTTCACACCGGCACGTGAATGTGCCAAACGAGTAACGACACGCATCAATACCGGCAACTTCAATTCTTCCGAAAGTGTATAGGCATCATGCATCATATCATAAGCTTCTTGTTGGTTTGACGGTTCCAAAATGGGAAGCATCGCAAACTTTCCATAAAAACGGGAGTCCTGCTCATTTTGTGAAGAATGCATGGAAGGATCATCAGCAGCCAACACCACCAGTCCGCCGTTCACTCCCGTAATAGCCGAATTGACAAAAGCATCGGCAGCCACATTCATACCTACATGCTTCATGCAGACCAAAGCACGCTTGCCTGCATAAGACATGCCCAAGGCAGCCTCCATTGCCGTCTTCTCATTCGTACACCACGTACTATGCAAATTTCTTTCCTGTGCCAGCTTATTATTTTGAATGAATTCCGTAATTTCTGTAGACGGTGTTCCCGGATAAGCATACACACCCGATATTCCGGCATGTATCGCTCCCAAGGCAATCGCTTCATCGCCCAACAATAATCTTTTTTCTGCCATTATCTATTTATTTTATTAGTTATTATTCGATTCTATCCGTTCTTTTTTATAGCAAGCTAAAAGAATCGGCATCATTCAGCACCGGAAATTTCTCACGGAATGCTGCTAATTTCTCCATATCTATCTCTGCAGTGACTTCACTTTCACAACTCCACGGACATTCGGCCATTGTCTTTCCGTATGGATCTATGATGGCGCTCCCACCCGAATATTCACAAGCCGGGTCAGTCCCCATCCGATTAACTCCTGCCACATAGCATTGATTTTCTATGGCACGGGCACGGAGCAAAGCACTCCATGCATCTACACGGGGAGTAGGCCAACTGGCCACATAAAGTATCATATCATAGTCTCCCAAATTACGAGACCACACCGGGAAGCGGAGATCGTAACATACTTCCAACAAAATACGCACACCCCGATAGTTTACCACCACCCTTTGCGTTCCGGCAGTAAACCGTTTATCCTCTCCTCCATAAGTAAATAAATGCTTTTTATCATAATGCTGCACCGAGCCGTCAGGATGTACAAAATAGAAACGGTTATAATATTTTCCATTTTCCTGCACTGCCACACTTCCGGCAACAGCACAGTTACGCTCGACCGCTTTACGCTGCATCCAATGCAATGTTTCACTGTCTGCACTCTCGGCCACACCCTCCGGCTTGGTACAAAAACCAGTGGAGAACATTTCGGGTAAGACAAACAAATCGGCATCCGGCAAACGATTAATAGCCTCATCAGCTCTCTCTACATTTGCTTGAGGATTCGCCCATTCTATATTTCTTTGTAGAATTGTTATTTTCATTGTTTTTCATATTATAAGACCCACAAAGGTAACAATTATAATAAGATGGCAAACATTTTATCACCAACTATTTCCTTTACAGCACATTTTTCTTATATTAAAAACACGAAAATCCCGCAAATACATTATATTCATGTCCACTCCATTGAAGCATCCTATTTAGACAGCCATCCTCTTATAATTCACGAAACAACAAACCCACCACTATGAACCGACTAATATTTTTCATTTAAGATATTCACGGAAGAACCGTTCTATTCTGTCAAACGGAATTACGTTTAGATTATCATACAAATCCACGTGACTGGCATCGGGAATGATTAGCAACTCCTTGTTCCCGCCTTTCAACTTCTTGAAAGCATCTTCACTGAAATAACGCGAATGAGCTTTTTCTCCATGAAGCATCAGCACAGCACTCCGAATCTCATCACTATACGAAAGTATAGGCATATTAATGAAAGAAAGTGAAGAAGTCTTGTTCCACCCATTGTTAGAGTTAAGCGAACGCTTGTGATAACCGCGTTCTGTCTTATAATAACTATGATAATCCTTCAAGAATTGGGGAGCATCCACAGGCAACGGGTCCACCACCCCCCCGGCCAAAGCATACGAACCGTTCCTCGCATCTTCCGTGCGCTGAGCATTGAGCTGCTTACGCAATTCGTAACGTGCATCGGCATTCATTGAGTCAAAATAGCCATTGGCATTCACACGGCTCATATCATACATGGTTACCGTAACCGTTGCCTTGATTCGGGTATCGATAGCCGCTGCATTGAGTGCCATACCACCCCATCCGCAAATACCCAAAATACCAATACGCTCTGCATCCACATCGTCACGAATGGACAGAAAATCCACTGCTGCACAAAAATCTTCCGTGTTAATATCGGGCGAAGCCACATAACGGGGTTCTCCATCACTTTCTCCGGTATACGAAGGATCGAAGGCAATCGTCAGAAAACCACGCTCCGCCAAGGCCTGTGCATATAACCCCGACGCCTGTTCCTTCACCGCACCGAAAGGACCGCTTACAGCAATAGCAGGCAGCTTTCCTTCAGCATTGCGAGGGATATACATATCAGCAGCAAGGATAATACCATAACGATTACGAAAAGTCACTTTCATGTGATGCACTTTATCACTTTGTGGGAATACTTTGTCCCACTCCTGAACCAAACTTTGTTTTTGATCTATCATATAAACACTATTAAAATAATTATTATCTACCGCAAACAGGTTTCCCATGGCACAAAGACTTATCGTCGTTACTGCACATAAACTTCTTAATGACTTTTTCATGCTGTTTCATTATTAATTCTTACTGTAGCAAAAGTAGCAGTTTACATCATATTTCATTGTACCTCAATTACTGATGTTCCAACCTCAATTACAGTTTTCTTAACCTATGAGTTTCAACCTTACTCATTATAAGCTGTAAATCAGGTCATATAATCAGTAATCCGGGTAATAGGAAAGCCTGAATGATTATTTACTTTTGCAGAGCAAGAAACAGAAACCGAACAATGAAAAAGATTTTAGACTTCAAGACTGTATGCGAGTGCAATCGAAACTTAGGTTGCAAGACATGGCATCCGCAAGTAAGCATCATCAATTTGGAAAATCTCAATTTGGAACAGGAAGCCGTGAAGTTTGATTTCTATACCATCCTGCTCATTGAGGAATGTCCCAACAGCTGCTGTTGCGGCCGTAAGTATTACGACTTTTCCAATACGACAATGGTATTCCTCATGCCCGGTGAGATATTTCGCATGAGTGAAGAGAACACACTTCCCGACAAAGGGTATCTATTAGCCTTTCATCCCAATCTACTATCTCAGACTTCATTGAAAAGCCATATCCAAAACTATACCTTTTTCCAATACCGGAAAGAAGAAGCACTCCATCTCTCCCAACGCGAAACATCAAAGATAACCTGTTGCCTCGAAAATATGGATGAACTGAAAGCCCGCGTTGTTTATGAAAAAGCGGCAGTCGGTCTTGCTTTTGACGGTGACGCAGACCGT
>ENA-UERM01001565-UERM01001565.1-human-gut-metagenome-genome-assembly--contig:-NODE-1565-length-11840-cov-3.070815_pt1 | contig 11840 bp, 10 predicted proteins | sample MGYA00242983_ERZ507983 | MGnify/ENA primary metagenome ERZ507983 (study PRJEB26167, sample SAMN06115432) | human gut metagenome | host: Homo sapiens | place: China:Shanxi | collected 2015-04-29...
ATATAAAACACCTGCTGATTTTTTTCCGCTTCGAAGGTATCAAGACGTACCGCAAAGACGGCCAGCTTCCCGGCGCAACCAGAAGATTCAAATAACCGATCCGGATCGGCGTTATAACGTGCGGGCGTGTCGGCTTCAATATCACGAACGCGGTGGACATAGTCATAATCGTGGGCGTGACGGCCATCGTGACGCACATCGTCATCTTTGATGCGATCGTCATCCAGCTTGCTAAGGATCTGCTCCGGCGTTTCGCCCAGATCAATCCCGAGATGGTTCACCAGCGTCAGTTTGCCGTCTTCATTTATACGCGCGAATAACGACATTTCGGTATACGCCGGGCCACGCTGCACCAGCGAGCCGCCGGAGTTGTTACAAATACCGCCGATAACCGATGCGCCTATACACGACGATCCAATCACCGAGTGCGGTTCGCGTCCCAGCGGTTTGAGGGCTTTTTCCAGCGAATAGAGCGTGGTGCCCGGATAGGCTAGCACCTGTTCGCCCTTGCCAAGAACGTGCAGCTTGTCGAGACGCAGGGTGCTGATGATAACGACATCTCGATCATAGTCGTTACCGTTTGGCGTCGATCCTTCGGTCAGGCCTGTATTGGCAGCCTGCATCAGAATAATTTTGTCGGCGGTGACGCAGGCTTTCAGCACCCGCCACAATTCCAGTAGTGAGCCAGGGAAAACGACAGCCAGCGCGTCGCCCTGACCAGAACGGAAGCCCTTGCGATAGCGGGCCGTTTTTGCGGGATCGGTGAGCAGGTGTGAATGACCGACCAGACGGGCAAGTTCATTCAAAAAGGCTTTATTATCAGTTGTTGTCATGGAAGACATTTTCCACTCCTTGTGGTGGCGAAAAAATATCACAAACTAGAATAGCGCCTTGTATGACAATTCAGCGAGTGAATATTTTGAAAATTCAGACAATAAACTGAGCATTCTTTTTCTCTCTCCATCATGCTTATGGCAAACTACGGTTTTTGCACCATTTTCGCTGCCACGTCGGGCAACAAAGGAAGAAAAATCCATATGAAATGGCTATGTTCAGTAGGAATCGCGGTGAGTCTGGCCCTGCAGCCAGCACTGGCGGATGATTTATTCGGCAACCATCCATTAACGCCCGAAGCGCGGGATGCGTTCGTCACCGAACTGCTTAAGAAAATGACAGTTGATGAGAAAATTGGTCAGCTGCGCTTAATCAGCGTCGGCCCGGATAACCCGAAAGAGGCGATCCGCGAGATGATCAAAGACGGTCAGGTTGGGGCGATTTTCAACACCGTAACCCGTCAGGATATCCGCGCCATGCAGGATCAGGTGATGGAATTAAGCCGCCTGAAAATTCCTCTTTTCTTTGCTTACGACGTGCTGCACGGTCAGCGCACGGTGTTCCCGATTAGTCTCGGTCTGGCCTCGTCTTTTAACCTCGATGCAGTGAAAACAGTCGGGCGTGTCTCTGCTTATGAAGCGGCAGATGATGGCCTGAATATGACCTGGGCACCGATGGTCGATGTCTCGCGCGATCCGCGCTGGGGACGTGCTTCCGAAGGTTTTGGCGAAGATACGTATCTCACCTCAACAATGGGTAAAACCATGGTGGAAGCGATGCAGGGTAAAAGCCCGGCAGATCGCTACTCGGTGATGACCAGCGTCAAACACTTTGCCGCATACGGCGCGGTAGAAGGCGGTAAAGAGTACAACACCGTCGATATGAGTCCGCAGCGCCTGTTTAATGATTATATGCCGCCGTACAAAGCGGGGCTGGACGCAGGCAGCGGCGCGGTGATGGTGGCGCTGAACTCGCTGAACGGCACGCCAGCCACCTCCGATTCCTGGCTGCTGAAAGATGTTCTGCGCGACCAGTGGGGCTTTAAAGGCATCACCGTTTCCGATCACGGTGCAATCAAAGAGCTGATTAAACATGGCACGGCGGCAGACCCGGAAGATGCGGTGCGCGTGGCGCTGAAATCCGGAATCAACATGAGTATGAGCGACGAGTATTACTCGAAGTATCTGCCTGGGTTGATCAAATCCGGCAAAGTGACGATGGAAGAGCTGGATGACGCTGCCCGTCATGTACTGAACGTTAAATATGATATGGGGTTGTTTAACGACCCGTACAGCCATCTCGGTCCGAAAGAGTCTGCCCCGGTGGATACCAATGCCGAAAGCCGCCTGCACCGCAAAGAAGCGCGTGAAGTGGCACGCGAAAGCCTGGTGTTGCTGAAAAACCGTCTCGAAACGTTACCGCTGAAAAAATCGGCCACCATTGCGGTGGTTGGGCCACTGGCGGACAGTAAACGTGACGTGATGGGCAGCTGGTCCGCAGCCGGTGTTGCCGATCAATCCGTGACCGTACTGACCGGGATTAAAAATGCCGTCGGTGAAAACGGTAAAGTGTTGTACGCCAAAGGGGCGAACGTCACCAGTGACAAAGGCATTATCGATTTCCTGAATCAGTATGAAGAGGCGGTCAAAGTCGACCCGCGCTCGCCGCAAGAGATGATTGATGAAGCGGTGCAAACCGCGAAGCAATCTGATGTGGTGGTGGCTGTGGTCGGTGAAGCTCAGGGGATGGCGCACGAGGCCTCCAGCCGTACCGATATCACTATTCCGCAAAGCCAACGTGACTTGATTGCGGCGCTGAAAGCCACCGGTAAACCGCTGGTGCTGGTGCTGATGAACGGGCGTCCGCTGGCGCTGGTGAAAGAAGATCAGCAGGCTGATGCGATTCTGGAAACCTGGTTTGCGGGGACTGAAGGCGGTAATGCAATTGCCGATGTATTGTTTGGCGATTACAACCCGTCCGGCAAGCTGCCAATGTCCTTCCCGCGTTCTGTCGGGCAGATCCCGGTGTACTACAGTCATCTGAATACCGGTCGCCCGTATAATGCCGACAAGCCGAACAAATACACTTCGCGTTATTTTGATGAAGCTAACGGGGCGTTGTATCCGTTCGGCTATGGGCTGAGCTACACCACTTTCACCGTCTCTGATGTGAAACTTTCTGCGCCGACCATGAAGCGTGACGGCAAAGTGACTGCCAGCGTGCAGGTGACGAACACCGGTAAGCGCGAAGGGGCGACGGTAGTTCAGATGTACCTGCAGGATGTGACGGCTTCCATGAGTCGCCCGGTAAAACAGCTGAAAGGCTTTGAGAAAATCACCCTGAAACCGGGCGAAACCCAGACCGTCAGCTTCCCGATTGATATCGAGGCGCTGAAGTTCTGGAATCAACAGATGAAATATGACGCCGAGCCTGGCAAGTTCAATGTCTTTATCGGCACTGATTCCGCACGCGTTAAGAAAGGCGAGTTTGAGTTGCTGTAATGCTTTAGTAAGGGCGCGACGTTTGCGCCCTTTGTAGGCCGGATAAGGCGTTTACGCCGCATCCGGCAAGAAACGCCGGGCAAAATATGCCCTTTAAGTATTTATCTGATTCTGCAACTGAATCCTTCCGCTCAGGCTAACCCCGCCATTATCAACTATGCTTTTCTCTTAATTCGCTGAAAACAACAGTAAAAGAATGAGGAAAGCATCATGCCACTCTTAAAGCTCTGGGCAGGTTCACTGGTTATGTTGGCAGCCGTGAGCCTGCCGCTACAGGCGGCTTCCCCCGTTAAAGTCGGTTCAAAAATCGATACCGAAGGTGCGCTACTCGGCAATATCATTTTGCAGGTGCTGGAAAGCCACGGCGTACCGACGGTGAATAAAGTGCAACTCGGAACGACTCCTGTGGTGCGCGGGGCGATTACTTCCGGTGAACTGGATATCTATCCGGAATATACCGGCAATGGCGCTTTCTTCTTTAAAGATGAAAACGATGCAGCGTGGAAAAACGCGCAGCAAGGTTACGAGAAAGTCAAAAAGCTCGATTCGGAGCACAACAAGTTAATCTGGCTGACGCCCGCGCCTGCAAATAACACCTGGACCATCGCCGTGCGTCAGGATGTGGTAGAGAAAAACAAACTCACTTCGCTTGCTGACCTGAGTCGTTATCTGAAAGAGGGCGGCACCTTCAAACTGGCAGCCTCGGCAGAGTTTATCGAACGCGCCGATGCGTTACCCGCGTTTGAAAAAGCCTATGGCTTTAAGCTCGGTCAGGATCAGTTGCTGTCACTGGCTGGTGGCGACACGGCGGTGACGATCAAAGCCGCTGCCCAGCAAACCTCTGGCGTTAATGCTGCAATGGCTTACGGCACTGACGGCCCGGTAGCGGCGCTGGGGCTGCAAACCTTAAGCGATCCGCAAGGCGTGCAACCTATCTACGCGCCTGCACCAGTGGTTCGTGAATCGGTGTTGAAGGAGTATCCGCAAATGGCACAGTGGCTACAGCCAGTCTTCGCCAGCCTCGATGAAAAAACATTGCAGCAACTGAATGCCAGCATTGCAGTTGAAGGACTGGATGCCAAAAAAGTGGCTGCCGACTACCTGAAACAAAAAGGGTGGACGAAGTAATTTCCCGTGACTTATCTACGTATTAATCCTGTTCTGGCGCTGCTGCTGTTGCTGACGGCAATCGCAGCGGCGCTGCCGTTTATCAGTTACGCGCCTAATCGTTTAGTCTCGGGTGAAGGGCGTCATCTCTGGCAACTGTGGCCGCAAACGATCTGGATGCTGGTGGGCGTTGGTTGCGCCTGGCTGACAGCCTGTTTTATTCCCGCTAAAAAAGGCAGCATTTTTGCACTCATCCTGGCGCAACTCGTCTTCGTATTGCTGGTGTGGGGAGCGGGAAAAGCGGCGACCCAACTGGCGCAAAATGGCAGTGCGCTGGCGCGTACCAGCCTCGGCAGTGGTTTCTGGCTGGCTGCGGCGCTGGCATTGCTTGCCTGTAGCGATGCCATCCGACGAATCTCCACGCATCCGCTGTGGCGCTGGTTGTTGCATATGCAGATTGCCATCATTCCGCTGTGGTTGCTGTATTCCGGCGCGCTTAACGATCTCTCGCTAATGAAAGAATACGCCAACCGTCAGGATGTGTTTGATGACGCGCTGGCACAACATCTGACGTTGCTGTTTGGTGCGGTGCTGCCTGCGTTAGTGATTGGTGTGCCGTTGGGCATCTGGTGCTACTTTTCCACTGCTCGGCAGGGGGCAATTTTTTCTCTGCTCAATGTGATTCAGACCGTGCCTTCGGTGGCGCTCTTTGGCCTGTTGATTGCGCCGCTTGCCGCGCTGGTTACGGCCTTTCCGTGGCTGGGGAAGCTCGGCATAGCAGGAACCGGAATGACACCCGCACTGATTGCGCTGGTGCTCTATGCCTTGCTGCCGCTGGTGCGCGGCGTGGTAGTAGGCTTGAACCAGATCCCGCGCGATGTGCTGGAGAGCGCCAGAGCGATGGGGATGAGCGGGGCGCAGCGATTCCTGCATGTTCAGTTACCGCTGGCGTTACCGGTATTTCTGCGCAGCCTGCGGGTGGTGATGGTGCAAACTGTAGGTATGGCGGTGATTGCGGCGTTAATCGGCGCAGGCGGTTTTGGTGCGCTGGTTTTCCAGGGGCTGCTAAGCAGCGCCATTGATTTAGTGTTGCTGGGGGTGATCCCGGTAATTGTTCTGGCGGTGCTGATCGATGCCCTGTTCGATTTGCTTATCGCACTGCTGAAGGTGAAACGTAATGATTGAATTTAGCCATGTCAGCAAACTGTTCGGCGCACAAAAAGCCGTTAACGATCTCAATCTCAATTTTCAGGAAGGGAGTTTTTCGGTGCTGATTGGCACATCTGGCTCCGGCAAATCCACCACCCTGAAAATGATTAACCGCCTGGTGGAGCATGACAGCGGCGTGATCCGCTTTGCCGGAGAAGAAATTCGCTCGCTGCCAGTACTGGAGTTGCGCCGCCGGATGGGCTATGCCATTCAATCTATTGGCCTGTTCCCCCACTGGAGCGTGGCGCAAAACATCGCTACCGTGCCGCAATTACAAAAATGGTCGCGGGCGAGGATTGACGATCGTATCGACGAATTAATGGCGCTACTGGGGCTGGAGTCAAATTTACGTGAGCGTTATCCGCATCAGCTTTCCGGTGGTCAGCAGCAACGTGTGGGAGTGGCGCGCGCACTGGCTGCCGATCCGCAAGTCTTACTGATGGATGAACCTTTTGGCGCACTGGACCCGGTAACGCGCGGCGCGTTGCAACAAGAGATGACGCGCATTCACCGTTTGCTGGGGCGCACTATTGTGCTGGTCACTCATGATATTGATGAGGCGCTAAAGCTGGCAGAACATCTGGTATTGATGGATCACGGTGAAGTGGTGCAGCAGGGGAATCCGCTGACGATGCTGACTCGTCCGGCGAATGATTTTGTCCGCCAGTTTTTTGGACGTAGTGAACTGGGTGTGCGCCTGCTTTCGTTACGTAGTGTGGCGGATTACGTGCGTCGCGAAGAACGGGCAGAAGGTGAGGCACTGGCAGAAGAGATGACGCTACGCGATGCGCTTTCTCTGTTTGTCGCGCGGGGATGCGAGGTGCTGCCGGTGGTGAACACGCAGGGCCAGCCTTGCGGCACGCTGCATTTTCAGGATCTGCTGGTGGAGGCGTAAGCGTATGAAGATGTTGCGCGATCCGCTGTTCTGGCTCATTGCTTTGTTTGTGGCACTGATTTTCTGGCTGCCTTACAGCCAGCCGCTGTTTGCTGCCTTGTTCCCACAACTGCCACGACCCGTTTATCAGCAAGAGAGTTTTGCAGCTCTGGCACTGGCTCATTTCTGGCTGGTGGGAATTTCGAGTTTGTTTGCGGTGATCATTGGTACTGGTGCCGGAATTGCGGTCACTCGCCCGTGGGGCGCGGAATTTCGCCCACTGGTGGAAACTATTGCCGCCGTTGGGCAGACTTTTCCGCCCGTTGCAGTGCTGGCGATTGCCGTTCCGGTGATCGGCTTTGGTCTGCAACCCGCGATTATCGCCTTGATCCTTTACGGCGTGCTGCCCGTCCTGCAGGCGACACTTGCCGGGCTGGGAGCGATTGATGCCAGCGTGACAGAAGTTGCGAAAGGTATGGGAATGAGTCGTGGTCAGCGACTGCGTAAGGTCGAGCTACCGCTGGCGGCTCCGGTGATTCTGGCGGGCGTGCGAACTTCGGTGATTATCAACATTGGTACGGCGACGATCGCCTCAACGGTAGGGGCCAGCACGCTGGGTACGCCGATCATCATCGGGCTTAGCGGATTTAATACCGCGTATGTGATCCAGGGGGCGTTACTGGTGGCACTGGCGGCGATCATCGCAGACCGCCTGTTTGAAAGGCTGGTGCAGGCACTTAGCCAGCACGCAAAATAAAGGTATAACCTGCGAGCATGACGCCACCAATTCCACCTAACGCCATAAACAGGAACAGGGCGATGACCCCAATTTTAGCTATGCGCATAATGCACTCCTTATGTTAACGAAAGGATTGTACAGTAAAGCGCATTTGTTAACGAATCATTAAATGCCGAGTGGGAAAATATCATGGCCTTGTTCCTGCCAACTGGTGAGTTGCTGCTGTTGGGCAGAGGTTCGATTTTCACCGCACCACACCAGCAATGTACGGCCTTCGAACAGTTCAGGGCGTAGTTGATTGAGCGAGTGGGCGAGGACATCAATGCGCCATCCTTGTTGACTGGCAATCCAGCCCTCCAGCCACAGACGGGTGGTATCGTGAATATTCCAGCCAACCACCAGCGCATCTTTACCCTGTTTTTTACGTGCCGAAGCCAGGCAAATGGCGATGTAGTTGATCAGTACGCCGTCGAGAATCGCCAGCAGCGCCTGGAGAGTCGGTTGTTGGCACTGAAGTCGTCGGCGCAGAGGAATAAACAGGTGCGTGGTGAGTGTCTGGGCGGGGTAATCCTGACCGCGCTCTTTGATCCACGTTCGCAGGCTATGCAGATTGCCGCTTTGCAGGTAAGTCAGTAATGTTTCTTGCTGATCGCGCCAGCCGTTCTGCACATCAACATTTTCATTACTGAGCAGCATTTTAACTTTGCTGACCTGCACGCCGTTGTCGATCCAGCGTTTGATCTCGCGGATACGGTCAATATCGGCATCGTTGAACAGTCGATGACCGCCGTCTGTCCGTTGCGGTTTCAGCAACCCGTAACGCCTCTGCCACGCGCGTAACGTGACAGGGTTAATATCACAAAGCAACGCCACTTCACCAATTGTGTAAAGCGCCATCGTCTCACCCTTGCTCGCGAGGTCCCGGTTTAACTTTAGACGCAGTTTTGCGAACCAGGTAGTTTTGCCCGTTTTTTGTGCATCTATAGGGTGATTTTATTTTTGCCAGGCGATTTTGAGTGATCGTACTCACGAATTCTCATTTTTCTGCAAGAGTTCAAAGAAAGTTAAACGCAGGCAATGTATGTTACGCGTTTTAAAGGGAAGTGTGGTTTGCGGGTATGTACGATTTTAATCTGGTGTTGCTGCTGCTTCAGCAGATGTGCGTTTTTTTAGTCATTGCGTGGTTAATGAGTAAAACGCCATTATTCATACCGTTAATGCAGGTCACGGTTCGTCTGCCGCATAAATTTCTCTGCTACATCGTCTTTTCCATCTTCTGCATCATGGGCACCTGGTTTGGGTTGCACATTGACGATTCTATTGCCAATACCCGTGCGATAGGCGCGGTAATGGGCGGCTTACTCGGCGGTCCGGTCGTCGGTGGGCTGGTTGGTCTGACCGGCGGGTTACATCGATATTCGATGGGGGGCATGACCGCGCTAAGTTGCATGATCTCGACCATCGTTGAAGGATTGCTCGGCGGCCTGGTACACAGCATCCTGATCCGTCGCGGGCGCACTGATAAAGTCTTTAACCCCATTACCGCCGGTGCCGTCACGTTCGTCGCTGAAATGGTGCAAATGTTGATCATCCTGGCGATCGCCCGACCTTATGAAGATGCGGTGCGTCTGGTGAGTAATATTGCTGCGCCAATGATGGTCACCAATACCGTCGGCGCGGCACTGTTTATGCGTATATTGCTCGATAAACGCGCGATGTTTGAAAAATACACTTCGGCTTTTTCTGCCACTGCGCTGAAAGTGGCGGCCTCGACGGAAGGCATTTTGCGCCAGGGGTTTAACGAAGAGAACAGCATGAAAGTGGCACAGGTGCTGTATCAGGAGCTGGATATTGGTGCAGTCGCGATTACCGATCGAGAGAAATTGCTGGCCTTTACCGGAATTGGTGACGACCACCATTTACCCGGCAAACCGATTTCTTCGACTTACACCTTAAAAGCGATTGAAACCGGTGAAGTGGTCTACGCTGATGGCAACGAAGTACCTTATCGTTGCTCTTTGCATCCGCAATGCAAACTGGGGTCGACGCTGGTAATTCCGTTGCGTGGCGAAAATCAGCGCGTGATGGGCACCATCAAATTGTATGAAGCCAAAAACCGTTTATTCAGTTCAATCAACCGCACGCTGGGCGAGGGGATTGCGCAACTGCTTTCGGCGCAGATCCTCGCCGGGCAATATGAGCGGCAAAAAGCGATGCTCACCCAGTCAGAGATCAAACTGCTTCACGCCCAGGTGAATCCCCATTTTTTGTTTAATGCGCTTAACACCATTAAAGCGGTGATCCGCCGCGACAGCGAACAGGCCAGCCAGCTGGTGCAGTATCTTTCCACTTTTTTCCGCAAAAACTTAAAGCGGCCTTCGGAGTTTGTTACTCTCGCCGACGAAATTGAACATGTGAACGCTTATCTGCAAATTGAAAAGGCGCGCTTCCAGTCGCGGTTGCAGGTCAACATTGCTATTCCGCAAGAATTATCCCAGCAGCAATTGCCCGCGTTTACCCTGCAACCGATAGTGGAAAACGCCATTAAACATGGGACATCACAACTGCTGGATACAGGGCGAGTGGCAATCAGCGCCCGACGTGAGGGGCAACATTTGATGCTGGAGATCGAAGACAATGCCGGTTTGTATCAACCGGTAACCAATGCCAGTGGGCTGGGGATGAATCTGGTGGATAAGCGTTTACGTGAACGGTTTGGCGATGACTATGGGATAAGCGTCGCCTGTGAGCCTGATAGTTACACCCGAATAACGTTACGACTACCATGGAGGGACGAGGCATGATTAAAGTCTTAATTGTCGATGATGAACCGTTAGCACGGGAGAACCTGCGCGTATTTTTGCAGGAGCAGAGCGATATTGAAATCGTTGGAGAGTGTTCAAACGCCGTAGAAGGGATCGGCGCGGTGCATAAACTGCGCCCGGATGTGCTGTTTCTCGATATCCAGATGCCGCGCATCAGTGGTCTGGAAATGGTGGGGATGCTCGACCCGGAACATCGCCCGTATATTGTTTTTCTCACCGCGTTTGACGAATACGCCATTAAAGCCTTTGAAGAACATGCCTTTGATTATCTGCTGAAGCCAATTGATGAAGTGCGACTGGAGAAAACGCTGGCGCGATTGCGTCAGGAGCGCAGCAAGCAGGATGTTTCGCTGTTACCGGAAAATCAACAGGCGCTGAAATTTATCCCTTGTACGGGGCATAGTCGGATTTATTTGCTGCAAATGAAAGATGTGGCATTTGTCAGCAGTCGGATGAGCGGTGTCTACGTTACCAGTCACGAAGGGAAAGAGGGCTTTACCGAACTGACATTACGTACCCTGGAAAGTCGTACACCATTACTGCGCTGCCATCGTCAGTATCTGGTTAACCTCGCGCATTTACAGGAGATTCGTCTGGAAGATAACGGCCAGGCCGAGTTGATTTTGCGTAATGGCTTAACCGTGCCGGTCAGCCGCCGTTATCTGAAAAGCTTAAAAGAGGCGATTGGCCTGTAAAAGACTGCTAAAATGGCTTTTTGCCTCATCAACACCTGAAGGCCTCATGCTAAGTAACGATATTCTGCGCAGCGTGCGCTACATTTTGAAAGCCAATAATAATGACCTGGTGCGTATTCTGGCGCTGGGTAATGTCGAAGCCACCGCGGAACAGATCGCCGTCTGGCTACGTAAAGAAGACGAAGAGGGTTTTCAGCGTTGTCCGGACATTGTTTTGTCGTCATTCCTCAATGGCCTGATTTATGAAAAACGCGGCAAGGATGAGTCTGCTCCGGCACTGGAGCCGGAACGTCGCATTAATAACAACATCGTGCTGAAAAAATTACGCATCGCGTTTTCGCTGAAAACCGATGACATTCTGGCTATCCTCACCGAACAGCAGTTCCGCGTTTCGATGCCGGAAATTACGGCGATGATGCGTGCACCGGATCATAAAAACTTCCGCGAATGCGGCGATCAATTTTTACGTTATTTTCTGCGTGGACTGGCAGCGCGCCAGCATGTGAAGAAAAGCTAAGACGGGTATGGCGGCCATGCGAAACATGGCCGCCGACAGATTATTTCACTTCTTTAAAACCAGCGGCTTTCATCACCAGTTCCATTTGCGCCATAGTGATACCTTTTTTGGCATCTTCAGCAGAAACGTTGATTCCTGAAATACCCTGCAGGGCTTTAAAATCCACTTTTTCCATATCGATAGTCACGTTTTCCTGCGCGTAGGTATCTGTATAGGTTAATTTTTCTTCAACACCCGCGATGTTTTTGTATTTGGCGCTTAACGGCTCAAGTGTCTTGGCAGCGTCTTCTTTGGTGGTTGCACCAATAGAAGCAAATTGAATTTTGGTTTCAGAAGATTGCTTAAGCACCTTGTCACCTTTGTAGACATAGGTAATGGCAATTTCAGTGCCGTTCAGATTGGCGCTGAATTTCTTCGATTCTTCTTTGTCACCGCAGCCAGCAAGAGAGAAAACCAGAACAGATGCAACACCAAGGGAAAACAGCTTATTGAAAGCCTTCATGTAAGACTCCATTTTATTTAATCAAGGAACTGGTGAC
>ENA-UERM01001593-UERM01001593.1-human-gut-metagenome-genome-assembly--contig:-NODE-1593-length-11645-cov-24.410010_pt1 | contig 11645 bp, 8 predicted proteins | sample MGYA00242983_ERZ507983 | MGnify/ENA primary metagenome ERZ507983 (study PRJEB26167, sample SAMN06115432) | human gut metagenome | host: Homo sapiens | place: China:Shanxi | collected 2015-04-29...
CCGAACAGGAAATTATCAGTGATGTGGAAAGACGTACAAATTGGCTGATTGATCAGATTGGTTCTAAGGAAAAAGTAGAAGAATATTATAATAAGACTTCTACACAAATACGCGAAATGCTCCGCGAGAATATACGTGATGGAAAAACGGTGCAGAAAATGCAGCAGCAGATTGTGGGGGATATCAAGATTACTCCGGCCGAAGTCCGTCGTTATTTCAAGGATCTTCCTCAAGACAGTATTCCTTTTATTCCTACTCAGGTAGAAGTGCAGATCATTACTATGGAACCTAAGATTCCGCAGGAAGAAATTGAGCGTGTGAAGAAGACTTTGCGTGACTATACGGAACGTGTTACTTCCGGTGAAATAGCTTTCTCCACTTTGGCACGTCTGTATTCGGAAGATGAAGGTTCGCGCCGCCGTGGTGGCGAACTCGGCTTTATGGGCAGGGCTGAGCTGGTACCTGAATATGCGAATGTGGCATTCAATCTGCAAGATCCTAACAAGGTATCCAAGATTGTGGAGTCTGAATTCGGTTTCCATATTATCCAGTTGATCGAAAAACGTGGTGACCGTATCAATACCCGCCATATCTTGTTAAAACCGAAAGTGGATGAAAAAGATCTGGAAGCAGCCTTGTTACGTCTGGATTCTATTGCCAATGATATCCGTAATGAGAAATTTACTTTTGATGATGCCGCTACTTATATCTCTCACGATAAGGACACGCGTAACAACCATGGTTTGATGGCGAATCCGCAGACTGGTACGGCGCGTTTTGAAATGCAACAATTGGCACAGGTGTCACAAGAGGCTGCAAAGATGGTGGAAGGCATGAATGTGGGGGAAATTTCCAAACCTTTTACCATGATTAATGCAAAAGGAAAGGAAATTTGCGCTATCGTGAAATTGAAAACCCGCTTGAACGGGCATAAGGCAACCATAACGGAAGACTACCAACGGCTGAAAGGCATCGTGATGGAAAAACGCAGCGAAGAAAAACTTGATAAGTGGATCAGGGATAAACAAAAACATACCTACGTGCGTATTAATGAGAAGTGGCAGAAATGCGATTTCAAATATCCGGGTTGGGTAAAGAAATAATGTAGTGTATAAAGTATATGCTTGGAAAAAGAAAGAATAAATACTCTTCGGGCAGGCATAGGATACTTGTGGTAAGTGTCCTGTGCCTGTTCGGCTTTTGCTTGCTGGCTCAGGTGAGACCGGCTAAAAAAGGGGAACAGAAACCGGCTAAAAGCAAGGTGTATCTGTTGCATTCGGATGTGTTGAAGAAAAGTCCGTTGAATCCGGACCCGGATGCACAGATTCTGATTGGAAACGTTGCGTTCCGTCACGACAGTGTATATATGTATTGTGACAGTGCCTGTTTCTATGAGAAAACGAATTCGCTGGAAGCTTTTGACAATGTGAAGATGGTGCAGGGGGATACCTTGTTTCTGTATGGGGACTATTTGTTTTATGACGGAAATACCCAGATTGCCCAGGTACGCTATAATGTACGCATGGAAAACAAGAATACGACTTTGTTGACGGATAGCCTGAACTACGATCGTATTTATAATTTGGGATATTACTTTGATGGCGGGACATTGATGGACGAGGAGAATGTATTGACTTCGGAATGGGGGGAATATAGTCCGGCTACCAAAATATCTGTGTTCAATTATGATGTGAAGTTGGTCAACCCTAAGTTTACTTTGACTTCCGATACATTACGATACAGTACAGCAACCAAAATAGCCAATATCCTTGGTCCGTCCGATATTGTCAGTGATGCTAACCATATTTATTCGGAATTGGGCTTTTATAATACTCAGATAGGGCAGGCGGAATTGTTGGACCGGTCCGTGCTGACCAATGAGGGGAAGCGTTTGACTGGAGACAGTCTGTTTTATGATCGTGTAAAAGGATACGGGGAGGCGTTTGATAATGTGATCATGACAGATACTGTAAACAAGAATATGCTGACTGGTGATTATTGTTATTATAATGAATTGACCAAGTATGCTTTTGCTACTAAAAAAGCGGTGGCAGTGGATTATTCACAAGGTGACAGCTTGTTTATGCATGCCGATACATTGCAAATGTATACCTACTATTTGAATACTGATTCTATGTTCCGGGAAACGCGGGCGTATCATAAAGTACGTATGTATCGCACGGATGTGCAGGGGGTATGCGATTCGTTGGTCTTTTCCTCCAAGGATAGCTGCCTGACCATGTATTATGACCCTATACTGTGGAATAACAACCAGCAGTTGCTGGGAGAGAAAATCATGATTTATATGAATGACAGTACGATAGACTGGGCACATATTCAGAATCAGGCTTTGTCTGTAGAACAACTGGATTCTACTAGTTATAATCAGGTGACAGGAAAAGAGATGAAGGCTTGGTTTCAAGGCGGTGAGATGCGCAAAGTAGATGTGATCGGTTCGGTTCGTCTGGTATATTATCCGATGGAAAGCGACAGTACACTGATTGGAATGAATGTTTCTGAAACCAGTCTGCTGAATATGTTTCTGGAAAACCGGAAGATGAAAAAAATGATTATGAGTCCGAAATCGAACGGTACTCTTTATCCTATGCTCCAACGTCCGCCGGAGAAGATGAAGTTGGATAACTTTGTGTGGTTTGACTATATCCGTCCGCTTGATAAAGAGGATATCTTTAAGTGGCGTGGAAAGAAAGCCGGTCAGGGGTTGAAGAAGAGTAACCGGAGCGCTGTTCCTTTGCCCAATCATAATTTATTTAATAAAAAGAAATAGCTATGGGAATGTTTAAGATGGAAAAGCCCCGCCGTTTCAACCATCAATATATTTATGTGGATGAACGGAAGGAGAAGCTGCAAAAACTGGAGGAGAAAGCCAAACGCGAGTTGGGTATGCTTCCTCCCAAAGAATTTTCTCCGGAAGATATCCGTGGAAAGTTCGTTCAAGGTACCAAGCATTTAAAACGCAGAAAAGAAAGCGGGCGTAAGCCGATGACTTATGGAGCTTTGTTTGTGGCCATTTTGGTTTTGTTGTATATTCTGCATTACCTGGTGACCGGTGAGTTTACTTTTTAATTACGTAAGTTTATAAGATATATGAGCGATATTATCCGTTTGCTGCCGGATTCCGTTGCCAATCAGATAGCAGCGGGAGAGGTGATTCAGCGTCCTGCATCAGTGATTAAAGAATTGGTGGAGAATGCTATCGACGCAGGTGCTCAGCACGTTGACGTGTTGGTAGTGGATGCAGGAAAGACTTCCATTCAGGTGATTGATGATGGAAAAGGTATGTCGGAAACAGATGCACGTTTGTCTTTTGAGCGCCATGCGACTTCTAAAATTCGTGAAGCTGCTGATTTGTTTGCTTTGCATACCATGGGATTTCGTGGAGAGGCTTTGGCTTCTATTGCTGCTGTGGCTCAGGTGGAGCTTCGTACTCGTATGGAAGGGGAGGAATTGGGAACGATGTTGACGATATCCGGCTCCAAGGTAGAGGGACAGGAGGCGGTTTCTTGCCCGAAAGGCAGTAGCTTCAGTGTGAAGAATTTATTCTTTAATGTGCCGGCGCGTCGTAAGTTCCTGAAGTCGAACCAGACGGAACTGAGTAATATATTGACGGAGTTTGAACGGATTGTATTGGTTAATCCGGAGGTGTCTTTCACTTTGCATCATAATGGGGCGGAACTGTTCAATCTTCCTGCACTTCAGTTGCGCCAGCGTATCATGGGAGTTTTCGGAAAGAAAATAAATCAGGAGTTGTTATCGCTGGATGTAGATACTACAATGGTCCGTGTTTCCGGGTTTGTAGGAAAACCTGAAACAGCCCGTAAGAAAGGAGCCCGCCAATATTTCTTTGTAAACGGGCGATATATGCGCCATCCTTATTTTCATAAGGCTATCATGGATGCATACGAGCAGTTGGTTCCCGTGGGTGAGCAAGTATCTTATTTCATTTATTTTGAGGTGGATCCTGCTAATATTGATGTGAACATACATCCTACTAAAACAGAGATAAAGTTTGAGAACGAGCAAGCCATCTGGCAGATATTGGCAGCTGCCGTGAAAGAAACTCTAGGTAAGTTCAATGCGGTACCTTCCATTGATTTTGATACGGAGGGAATGCCGGATATTCCAGCCTTTGATGCATCTCCATACACTGGTATACAGCCACCAAAGACGACTTATAATCCTGATTATAATCCTTTTAATGTTTCGGCTGCTCCTCCCTCTTCTTATTCAAAGCCTAGTAAGGACTGGGAACAACTGTATGCGGGGCTGGAACGTCATGCTTCTTCTCAAAACTTTCATCCTGACGAGAATGATTATAGGGCGGAAGAGGCTTCTCCTGCGGAGGAAAATCCCGGATTGTATGATCATGTGGAGGACTCTTCAGTCAGTGAGAAATCTGGCCAGCATTATCAGTTTAAAGGACGTTTTATTTTGACTTCTGTAAAGTCCGGCTTAATGATCATTGATCAGCAGCGTGCCCATATCCGTATTTTATATGACAAGTATATAGACCAGATAAGTCGTCGTCAAGGTGTTTCTCAAGGAATGCTGTTTCCGGATATTGTGCAGTTTCCGCTTTCCGAAGTGGCTATTTTGCAGGAAATTATGGAAGACTTGTCTTTCCTGGGATTTGAACTGACTGATTTGGGAGGAGGAAGTTATGCCATAAACGGTGTTCCTGCAGGTATTGAAGGCCTTAACCCGATAGACTTGATCCAAAATATGGTGCATACAGCTATGGAAAAAGGTGGCAAGGTAAAAGAAGAGGTGCAGAGTATTCTGGCATTGACTTTGGCTAAAGCGGCGGCAATTGTTCCCGGACAAGTGTTGACGAATGAGGAAATGACAGGTTTGGTGGATGGCTTGTTTGCTGTGGCTACTCCTAATTATACTCCGGATGGTAAAACGGTTCTTTCCGTGATTAATGAGGATGATTTGGAAAAACTGTTTAAATAATTTGCCAATGTGCTGGTTTGCCAATGTGCTGCTCTATGTCCGCATGGTAATTGACACATTGGCATATTGACACATTGTTACATTATAAAGAACGTGAAGATTCTTGAACTAAATAAAAACAAATTCAACACACCGTTATTCTTTGGCAGGACTTTTGTACTTTTGAAAACTCATTTGCCGTAGAAAGTTTTTTTGAGTAAGGACTTTGGGCAGACAATAAACTATTATATGAAAATAACATTACTTAGCTTGGTCCTGTGCCTGCTTTGTTCTTTGAATATGGCGGCACAAGGAAGTGACATAGGTAGTAATCCTGAGGATACCACCATCCATCAACTTCCAAAAAAAGAATTAAGACGCCGGAAGGTGGCTAAGCGCAATATACATTATAATATATTGGGAGGACCGAGTTATACTCCGGACTTTGGTGCGTTAATAGGAGGTAGTGCTCTTGTTACATTTCGTATGAATCCGTCCGTTTTCGGGCTATCTGCTGGATACTTTTGCCAGAAAACCGCTTTATTTATTAGCTTATTTTCTTTTTACGGCTGCCTTCGGCGGATATCTGTTGGCGGGCACCCTCACTTTATTCACACTTATCCGCATCTTCCACGGCTTAGCCTTCGGAACGGTCACAGTAGCAGGAAACACGGTAGTCATCGACATCATGCCCAGTTCACGGCGTGGAGAGGGACTGGGATATTATGGAATGATGAACAACACGGCAATGAGCATCGGCCCGATGGTAGGACTATTTCTACATAATGCATACTCTTTTGAAGTGATATTTTGGTGTGCACTGGTCAGTTGCGCTTTGGGACTGGTCATGGCATCATTGGTGAAAACCCCCGTCAAAGAGCCCGTGAAAAGAGAACCGATATCGCTCGACCGATTTATTTTATTGAAAGGCATTCCTGCCGGAATCTGCCTGTTACTACTGTCCGTACCTTACGGAATGACCTCCAACTATATTGCCATGTATTCGCAACAAATAGGAATTACGGCTGAAACAGGTTTCTTTTTCACATTTATGGCTTTTGGAATGGCTACCAGCCGACTATTCAGCGGACGATTGGTTGACCGTGGCAAGATAACACAAGTTATCGAAGCCGGACTTTATTTGGTTTGTTTCTGCTTTTTCGGGCTGAGTGCCTGTGGGTGGTTAATCGACTTCAGCCTACAGTGGACTACCTATTTCTTCTTTTTCATAGCTTTATTACTGGGTATCGGTTTTGGAACCATGTTTCCGGCATTCAATACATTGTTTGTCAATCTGGCTCCCAACAGCCAACGAGGTACAGCTACCAGCACTTACCTTACTTCATGGGATGTAGGTATAGGAGTGGGTATGCTGGCAGGCGGATATATCGCACAAATAGCCACTTTCAAAATAGCTTATTTATTCGGAGCAGTATTAACGGTTATTTCTTTATTCTACTTTCGGACAAAAGTAGCTCCACACTTTCATCAGCATAAGCTACGTTAGTCCTTGTACGTCAGCACCATAATATGAGAAAGACGGTCCTCAGAAATTGACAGTTGGGTAGACAGAATAAATGAATGAAATAAAGTAGCATTCTCTAAAATAAACGGCGGCAGATAAGGACGAAAACGCTCAGGATTTTCAGAAACCTTATGCATATCGGCCACTAACATGAAAGAAGCGTCACGAGAAAGATTCGCCACACACTCGTCAAACAGTGTCCGACCACTACCGTCGTTTTCTTCTATTGCTTCATCCATATACCCGTTCATCGAATCTTTATTGCCCGAAATAACAATGCTGTCTTCCTTGACATCGGGCACTGACTGCATTTTTGCCACAAATTCGGAAGTACAGCTGCAAGTATCAGGCATAAAAGTATCCCCCGTAAGATATACCACATCACTATTCATATGAAAATCAAACTCACTCCAGCAACGATTATTATTCTGCAGGAAAGGCATTGAAGTCGTACGACCATATAATGTGAGGAAATTATGAGACTTCTTTTTCTCAAATACCTTCGAGAATACCTCATCATCACTCAATGCCGTTTCGTCCTCCTTGGCATCTATAACTTCTTCTATTAACCGCTTCTGATAACTCGCGACAAAGAAACCTGACCCACTATAAACAGCCAAAAATTCATTATTATTCAAAGGATAAATATAAATATTCTTTCCTCTATATTTTTCTTTCTTCGGCTGAAACTCACCCGGAGCACGCTCTTGCAACATATCGGCAAGTAACTTTTCGTCTCCTGCACCCATGCGGAAATATACAACCTGATCACGCGGAGACCCCGGAGCATGAAAACTTACCAATAAACGGCTCATCCGACTGCTCAGGCCATGTGCTTTCTGAGTGGCATACTCATTCAATCCCCCAAGAATAAAATTGAATAAACCGGGAAACTGAAAATCTCCCAGTTCATTGCTATAATTAAGTTGTGGAAAATCATTTAAAAAATAATTGATATTATCGCTTTCCAAAACACCAATACTGTTTGAAGGTACCAAGGAGAAGAGATTGAACTCCCGACCTCTATCGGTCATGCTCAATCGTGTAAATCCATAAAAACCAACTGCTATACAGAACAATACAACAGAAAGCACTACACCTAATTTTGCAACTGTCCGCAATCTCATACCTTACCTATATTTATATTTTTTTTGCAAATATAGCAAATTATTTAAGGAAACAAAAGAAACTCTCAAAAAAATGCCTGCGATTAACAATCTAGTCAGACACATTGGCAACCGGAAACTCTATGGCTCCCCAACCTATCATTGCATTAAACAATCTTACCGCCGAAAAAGATGACAGTTCTTCCTTTTTTATTTCTTTTTCTTTCAATACGCCTTTATCCAGCAATTCCGCCCGCTTGGTTCCCTTCAGCAAAGGATGCAAGGGAGTATACCAGTCATTCCCGTCATATAAAGCAATATTAGCAATTGAAGTATCTGTCAATAACCCATTCTTCACTATTAATATATCATCCTTATCCTGACGAATCTGAAACAAACTATTCAACTTTCTTCTGTCTGTGCTCTTGAAAGAATAGTCTATAGTATCCGAACACACCATACGCAGAGACCGGACAGGTCGCATCTCATAAAGAGAATAAGATACCTCCGTTATGCCTTCTTCCGTATATACCACCCTGCATTTCACACCATTCATATCAGCAGACAAGTGCAGATAATCTTCCAACTGCAAGGGTGCGCATTCCGGCCGGAAATACCTACGGACCTCATTTAACCGCCGATTATGATAAAACAGATTGCAGGCATTTCCTTTCTCTATCCGTATGGTTTCAATAAATTGGTACATATATTTTCTGTTTCATTTCATTGTATTCACTCTCCAAAACACTTTTGCCGGTAATGCCCCCACCCGCTTTAAAATAAAGATGTCCGTTCTCCTGTTCTATGAAACGTATCATCACGGCACTATCCAAATTCCGTCCATCGAAATATCCCATTACCCCGGTATAAAAGCCCCGTTCATAGTTTTCGGCCTCAGCAATAATTTCCATTGTTTTCGGCTTTGGAGCGCCGGTTATGGAGCCGGCAGGCAAGAGCCTGAAAAGAATATCTCCGATATGTGACAAATAATCTTCAGGCAACACCCCGCAAATTTCAGAACTTGTCTGAAGTATCGGTCCCTTATTAGTTTCAAGACAATCACAATAACGGTAACGGGTAACGGTCACCTGTTCCGATACCATACTCAAATCATTCCGAATTAAATCTACAATAGTGGCATGCTCGGCCGCTTCCTTCCTGTCATCCATCAAAAGCCGACATGCATCAGGCAGTGAAGCATCGATTGTACCCTTCATGGGAAACGACTTTATCTTTCCTTCTTCGATGCGGACAAAGATTTCGGGTGAGAAACAAACCAACGTATCTTTCAGCCATAACTTGTACTTTGCCTCGGAATACCGAAAAACAGCTTCAAGCGTCAAGTTAGTCTTAACCGGAACTTGACAAGTCAGATTAGTAAGATAACTATTACCTGCCAATATATTATTCTTCACCACATCAAAAGCGATGCGATACTCTTCCAAAGCCGGTGGAGCAGTCTCCCATATTAACATTCCGTCATATTCTTCGCACCTCTTTTCTACATTGGTTATCCCATTAAAACTATACTGACAAAAACTTGAATCAATCTCACTGATTTCCTCCACATAGGAATGTTCTTGTTTATAGTCTATGATAAAAAGAAACGGCCTACCCTTGCTGGCCAAGTCATTCATCCGTTCAATACTTTCCTTTCGGCTATATAACTGCATTGCAATTTATTTATTTCGAAATTCTAAAGGGAGATGATAATTTTATTTCCAGACCTCCCAATCCCTTCTCTACATAATAAATACCCGGAAGAACCGCTTTAAAAAACAATCCTTCGATATCAAAATTTTCTGATTGATAAACAGCCATCCAATATCCTTCTCCACATGCAGGAGAAGAAACAACTTGAGCAACCTTATCATTTTTAATAACTCTAATCATCTTTGGATCAAACTCTTTCACCTCCTTCTTTGTAGCGGCAGGAAGAACAATATATTGATAGGAAGCACCCGACGGTTTCACACCATGACGCAAATGCAATGCCGCCACTTCTCCATGAAGAGTAGCAGGCGTATACATTCCCATAAAATCGCTCCAACGTCCCTCGCGTTCTTCCGATTGTGCCACACATGTATCCCCGTCCAAAACAATATAACCGACAGCATCATGAAAAAAGCGCAAATCTTTTTGCCGGAACGCTTCTGCTCCTGTAATTGCACTCCATTTCTTCTTATTCCAAACATAAAGTTCTCCACTCTTTGAACGCTGATCTATGGAAGTTGTTACACACAAAGTTGTATCTGAATGAATATCGGCCCCCAAACAGAAAACAAATTTATCGGCAAATAACCATACTTTATGCGCTTCCAGTCCGTCACGATTCAACTCCATGGCTGTCATTCCAATTTTTCCATTACTCAAGCCACCCACTAAATCACTGTTATTCCCGGACCTTGTCACATTGACATTAGGCATCGGTGCAATATCCTCATACGAAGTGACACCCGGTATCTTCCGCCAGTCCCAAAAAGGAAATACTTCCAGATATTCATCTCCCCGAACATAATAATAAGTCGCTCCGTCTCCCAAGTAATATCCTTTCAGATTATCCTCATTTACCAACTCCGTACCAATCACCCTGCGAGAAGCCATTTTAACTGAAGACATCCAATCTTTGCTACGATGAACCGTGTAATCGGAATCATCAAAATGTTTATGACCTATCAACGTATTACCATGCGCAGGAAAACCTGCCAATCCCATATCTTCAGCAGCAAATGCCAAACTATATGCCTTATGTATCTGAGCATTATGAAAGAATTGCCGTCCCAACGAGCTGACATCCATATATCTGTTCCATATCACCCATCTATAACCTTTGTCAATCAACGAAACCAATATTTCCCTCTGCTGTCCGGTGAACTCGTAATCGGTATCTTTGAACAGCTGAAAGAAGAAACTCATTCCCGTGACAAAAGACAATCCGTAATTTCCGAATTGTTGCTGCGGACCATGCTGATGAAAGCTCCAATCATCTTTAATCCCTTCCTTTCTACCCAATACAATTTCCGAGGCAATAGCATCTCGCGCAGCCTTCACTAAATCTGCATCATTTTGCAAAAGAGCCCGAATCAAGACATTTCCGGCCAACCATACCTTATTTTGTCCCGTCATCCCGAACTTAGCATTCTCCATTACCGCTACAGCAGCCCGGTGCTCCTGTTCTGTCAACTGTTCTTCCAATAAAATAAAAGCAGCTCCCAGTGTTTTAGGAATACCAATCTGATTATACCACCAGTTCAGACAACGAGGCTTGGTATCAAACCAATATTTCAAAGCTAAATGAATTGCCTCTTTTACCTTTTCCGAATGATAATACTCTGTAGTTTTTGAATAATACAGTTTCGACAGTTCCAATATTCGTTCCGCATGGAGTTTAGGTTCCCAGCCTGAACGCTTAGTATCTGCATAATTAATGTCAGTCCACGAACCGTCTGCCGACATCAATGACAGATAACCATCTATTTTTTTCAAATCAAAAGGATAAAGTTGGTGCAACTCCACTACCGCCTGATCAGACATCTCCTTTTCCGGTTTTATCTTTATCAAATCCGAAAGCAATGAATCCTGCTCTATGGATGACGGTATTAACATCTGCCTGTAGTTCTCTTTTATTTGTTTTAATTCTCCGACTCCGGCAGCTTTCCCCATCAAGACATGGAATATCAAACTACAGATTAAGGTCAACTTCAAAATATTGCTCATTGTTTTATTGCTATTATGCGTTTAACGAACAAAATTAATGTATTTTTTCGATTCAACGATAAATTAAAATCTAAAATAAAGCCAATCCACGGTTGATGAAAGATATATGGAAATTGAGTGCTATTATAAAAGGCTGTAGTGTACCTTTCGAAAAGACTTTGAAGTTTTCTGAAAACTCTTCCAACTTTTTCAAAAAAGTCTTGAAGTTTTTTACAAAGACTATGGTCTTTTTGGGAAAGCTCTTGGTCTTTAAAAAAAATGTCCTTGTCTTTTTGGAGGTACATGCGAACGTACATTTAAAACATGCTCCCTGACAGAGTAGAGTTGTTGTGAAAGGAACA
>ENA-UERM01001601-UERM01001601.1-human-gut-metagenome-genome-assembly--contig:-NODE-1601-length-11585-cov-17.606274_pt1 | contig 11585 bp, 8 predicted proteins | sample MGYA00242983_ERZ507983 | MGnify/ENA primary metagenome ERZ507983 (study PRJEB26167, sample SAMN06115432) | human gut metagenome | host: Homo sapiens | place: China:Shanxi | collected 2015-04-29...
GTGCGGAACACAATAAGTTGTGGTAACAGACTTCTTATTTACAAGTTGTAGATAAAGTATTCGAATTGCCTCTAAAGCCTCTGTAAAGGTCTTGGAGGCAATTTCTTTTCCTTGTATTCTACTTCTTTTTCTCCTCTTCCTTGTTAATAAAAGCAAAATACGAATTCTTGTATTTAACTTCCACACTCTTCTGCGTTCTAACTAATAAAGCTCAGATATAGAATTAATGATAAACGAGAATAAAATTCGTGAAGCTTGTTCCTCGGATCGTGAACGGGGATTCAAGATGCTGATGAACTCTTTTCAGGTACCGATATATAATTATATCCGTAGGCTGGTCGTGTCTCACGAAGATGCGGAAGATGTGCTTCAGGAGGTCTTTATCCGGATATTCCGACATATCGATCAATTTCGCGAAGAAAGTTCACTGTCAACCTGGATTTACCGGATTGCGACGAATGAAAGTTTACGCTTATTGAATAGTCGTAAAGAGGAAGGAGTCGTATCAGCGGAGGATGTACAGGAAGAATTGATGAGCAAACTGAAGGCTTCTGATTATGTAGATTATGAGAACGAACTGGCGGTGAAGTTTCAAGAAGCCATTTTGAGTTTGCCGGAGAAGCAACGGCTTGTATTCAACTTACGTTATTACGATGAACTTGAGTATGAAGAGATTGCGCGGGTGCTGGATAGTAAGGTGGATACGCTGAAAGTGAATTACCACTATGCAAAAGAAAAAATAAAGGAATATATACTAAATAGGTAGAACGATGAAAAAGGATTTTGATTTTGACGATATTGGTAAACGGACCCCTTACACTACCCCCGACGGATTCTTCGAGGATGTGCAACGAAAGGTAATGGAACGTACCGGGGTGAAACAACAGCGGAAGTCTCACATGAAGCTGATTATTTCTACGGTAGTTGCCATAGCGGCAGTATTAGCTGGAATTTTATTCGTTCCGTCCTTGCGTCAAATGGATGAGGTCAAATCGTCTTCTTCGAACACATTGGCTGTCGACAGAAGTAATGGTACGGATCCGGTAGACACATGGATTAAAGAATTGTCGGATGAGGAGTTGGAAGAGCTCGTCAGCTTCTCTGAAAACGATATATTTTTGAATTAAGTAACTCAATCAATGATTAAAAATGTAAAGATTATGAAGATGAAATTTATTTATGTAGTTTTGGTTGCTCTCTTGTTGGGAAGCCAGATGACCCTTTCAGCTCAAAATAGAGATAATAAGGAGAAGAAACAACGTCCCACACAAGAGCAGATGATGCAGATGCAGACGAATCAGATTGTTAAAACCTTGATGCTGGATGATGCGACAGCCGCCAAGTTTACACCGGTTTACGAGAAATATCTGAAAGAACTGCGCGAGTGCCGCATGATGAACCATAAACCAAGAGCCGAAAAAGCTCAAGGAACATCGGCTACCGATAAAAAGGATGCTCCGCGACCGGTAATGACTGACGAACAGATTGCTACCATGTTGAGAAACCAGTTTGCTCAAAGCCGTAAGATGCTTGATATTCGTGAGAAGTATTATAATGAATTCAGCAAGATACTTTCTCAAAAGCAGATTATGAAAATCTATCAGCAGGAAAAGAGTAATATGAATAAATTCAGGAAAGAGTTTGACCGCAGAAAAGGTCAGAAACCGGGACAGGGACATCATCAGGGACAAAGACCTCGTGCTCCGCGCCAAGGATAACAATAGGGATTAGGTTATATTATAAGTTTCTGTTTTACTAAATCAACACAACTTGAGCATAGACAGACGTATTTATTCTTTTCAGTACCGTTTGATCAGTTGTTATGTCCTGTTACTGATAAGTTTGGCTGTTTATGCACAGTCCGGCAAAGAGCGTTTTGTCGGGCGTGTTGTTGATACTGAAACCAATCAGCCGGTACCGTTTGCTACGGTCCGGCTTTTGGCTTTACCGGATAGCATCTTATTAGTGGGAGGAGCTACGGATATACAAGGTAAATTTCAGTTAGCTGTTACTATTCCGAAAAGCAAGTCTATTCTATTGCATATCTCTTATATCGGATATACCTCTGTTTATCGGACTATATCTGTTTCAGCAAATAATAAGACACCCACTTTGGGTAATATATCTTTGAGTCCGGAGAGTATTTCATTAAACGAAACCGTTGTTGTGGGACAAGCACCTATGGCGGTGACCGAAGGAGATACTACCGTCTTTAACGCTTCGGCTTATCGTACTCCCGAAGGCTCCATGCTGGAAGAACTGGTGAAACAACTTCCCGGTGGAGAAATAGATGAGGACGGCAAACTGCTGATTCATGGAAAGGAAGTGAAAAAGATTTTGGTGGACGGAAAAGAATTCTTTTCCGACGACCCGAAAGCTGCTCTTAAAAATCTTCCGGTAGAGATGATAGAAAAGCTGAAAGCATACGAACGCCAGTCCGATCTTGCCCGTCTTACCGGTATTGACGATGGTGAAGAAGAAATGATTCTCGACCTGTCGGTCAAGAAGAATATGAAACGAGGGTGGATGGAAAATTTTATGGGTGGTTATGGAAGTAAAGACCGTTATGAACTGGCCAATACTTTAAACCGTTTCCGGGATAACTCCCAATTGACTGTTATCGGGAATCTGAATAACACCAACAACCAAGGCTTTTCTGAAATGCAGGGGGAGTCTGCCAGTTCTTCCGGTAATCTTCGTACTCAAAAAGGGCTGACTACTTCCCGTTCTTTGGGAGTGAATGCCACTCATGACTGGAAGCGCGTCAAATTTCGGTCGAACATTCAATATATGGGCACTGACCGTCTGGAGGACAGTCGTACTACGATAGACAATTATCTTCGTAAAGACAAATCTATCACCGAAAGTACCGGACACAATCGACAGGGAAACGATAACTTGGTAGCGAATGCTTTCTTGGAGTGGAAAATGGATTCTGTTACAACATTGATTTTTCGCCCTCAATACCGTACGGCTGCCAATGATAGAAGTAGTAACGGTTTTCAGCAAGGGTGGGGCAATGATGTGCTACTGAATGAGCGGGAATCATCAGGAACAACTCATAGTTCATCCTATAATCTGACCATGATGCTGCAACTTAGTCGGAAACTTAGCCGAATGGGAAGAAATATAGCCTTGAAAGTTGATTATGGTACAAATGAATCTTCCACCGACAGAACCAGCCTTTCCACTACCCATTACTTCAAAAACAATGCTAAGAATGTAAAGAATCAAAAGATTGAAGATAGAATGGAGGGGTATAACTACCGGTTACAATTAGTTTATGTAGAACCTTTGCCCTGGTTTCATTTTCTTCAGTTCCGTTACAGTTACCAGTATCGGGTGAACAACTCCGACCGTTTTGTCTACAACTGGAACAAGGAACTGGAAGAATTTGCTCCTGATTATGACGAGGACGCAAGCAATTGTTTTGAGAATCAGTATAGTAATCACCTGTTTAATCTTGCGGTCCGTACTTCTCGTAAGAAATATAATTATAATATCGGTGCTGACTTTGAACCTCAAAAGTCTGTCAGCCGTTCTCTTCTGGAAAAGGCAACTCCGGCAGAAGAACCGTTGCGAAAGTCTGTTTTTAATATTTCTCCTACCGTCAATTTCCGTTATAAGTTCTCCAAACGTACCCGTTTGCAGATTGTATATCGGGGAAAAAGCCGTCAGCCGAATATACGCGACCTTCAACCGGTGACGGACCGCACCAACCCGTTGAATATCCGTGTCGGTAATCCTTCGCTGAAGCCTTCGTATACGAATACTTTCACATTAAATTTCAACTCCTATAATGCCAAACACCAACGGAATATGGTTGCTTCCGTCTTGGCGGAGAATACCATTAATAGTATAACCAACCAAGTGACCTATGATAGCGAATCCGGTGTGCGAACTACCACTCCTCTTAATCTGAACGGTAACTGGCGTGCTATGGGCTCTTTTTCTCTCAATACTCCTTTCAAGAATCGTAGTTGGCGATTCCGTACATATTCATATCTGCAATACAGAAACCAGAACGGGTATAGCACTATAAATAAAGAAGCTCCTGTAAAAAGTACAGTGAAACATCTCACAGCCCGCCAACGCTTGCAATTAACATACCGCACGAAGCAAATGGAAATCAGTGCCCGTGCAGAATTGCTGTACAACAATTCCCATAATAATGTGAAAGAGACACGTACCGAAACTTACGATTACCGCTTTGGCACGGAAGTACAATATTATTTCCCATGGGGGATAGAACTGTTCAGCGACCTTACCTGTTTTCAACGTTCCGGCTATGGATATAGTGGCAATGCCCGCGAAAACCTGATGTGGAATTGTCAGTTGTCGAAAGCCTTTCTGAAACGGAAACAACTACTGCTCCGTTTCAAAATATATGATATTCTTCATCAGGACGTTTCGATGATACGTACGATTACTGCCACTGCTATTCGTGATACTGATTACAATGCGCTGGGTTCCTATTTCATGGTGCATGCTATTCTTCGTTTGAATATGATGGGGCGATAATTGAGAATTAAATTTCTATTTATCCGAAAACCACAGCAGGGTTTTGATTGTTGTTGTCGTACGTGAAAACAATGAAAACCTTGCCGAATGTTTGATTTTGTCAATAAATTGAAGGATAAGGGCCGTTGGCGAATCTTTAAACTGAAGTTGATTGACGCGCGGCTTTACTTTGTTAGTATCTTTGTGGGGCTGCTGACGGGGCTTGTTGCAGTGCCCTACCATTATCTATTGCAGTTTTTCTTCAATCTTCGTCACGATTTCTTTGATGCCCATTTAAAATGGTATTGGTATATTCCTCTTTTTCTGCTGATGTGGGGAATTCTCCTATTTGTTTCCTGGCTCGTAAAAAAAATGCCTCTCATTACGGGTGGAGGGATTCCACAGACACGTGGAGTCATTAACGGACGTGTAGATCTCATTCTGCAAACAGACAAATTCATTTATATTATGGAATTCAAGCTAAACGGAACAGCAGAAGAGGCTTTGCAGCAGATTAACAACAAACGCTATGCGCTGCCTTTCGAAGCGGATGGACGCAAACTATTCAAGATAGGAATTAACTTCAGTGAGAAAACCCGTAATATCGAGAAATGGGTGGTAGCATCCTGAAGTATACCCTGCCTTGACAAAGAGACTGTTATTATTAACGTGGTGATCTTATTCCAATCCCGGCCACGCTTTTGTTGAATACGTAGCCTCAAGCGCATTTTCTAAATTATCATTCAGATTCGGAAAGAAGTCAATTCCTGTCTTTTTTTCCAGTTCGTCTATTGATAATGCATAATCAACTAACTTTGTTGATTTCGGAGTGTCGGTATGCTCCATCCAAAAAGCGATCGCTTTGAATGAATCTCCTTTTTTAAACAACAAAGCCATATAATAATATCTAGGAATGGGCTTGCTACGGTCGTTACTAATATATCCTCTGATCTGATCTTCCTTATCAATCGTTCCTCCTTTTACTACATACAAAGTATCTGAAGCTGTACAGCTACGCCCCCATGATTGCACTTGTCCCTCCAAAGTCAACCAAATGCCTGTATTAAATTTATTTCGTTGAGGACTCATATTAGTGTAATAAAAAGTCTGTTCATTTACCTCACGTGAATAAAGTCTGTCGGCGGAAGCACAAAGATGTCCTCTGTCATAACCTTGTTTTCCAAAATCTGCTTGTACACGTTGATACTGTGAACCAATAGCAGGATCAGCATCAAAAGGCTCATCACTACGTGATACATTTTGCTGTTTTGTTTGATTGTCAAACCGGAATGCAATCCAACGGGAATGTTTCTTACTCTTATCGTATTCCATACTGAAAGAGGTTACTTTCTGCCCATTGAATGTGGTATAATGAGTTACAAACACATCGTTTGCACCATTACGAAGGGCAGGGAGTTCTACGATGCCGGTGGCAAAATTATTGCTATTATTTTTGTCATTATCACTACATGAAAAAAAGGAAACACATAAAAAAAGGAAACCACCATAAATAAATAGACTTTTCATGTTACCGCCAATATTAAAAAGGATTATATAATATACAAATAGAAAAAGTTGCCCTACAAAGAGCAGCTTTTCCTATTTGTATGTATCCAAAATTTACTCCACCGTATGGGAGCCTAGTCCAGAGATACCAACACTTGCATCATCCTCCGCTGATGTAAGTTTTACTTCGTGCCATTCAGCCAAAGTATATGTAGTATTGGGACTAGTAACTGTAGCAACTCTTCTCAATACAACATTCTCCCCAAATTTCTCTTGTACTCCCTGAGTTCCCATCAAATCAATCAAAGTCTCTCCTTTAAATAAACCAATAGCATCATCACCATTAAAAGCCATAGCGGAACATTTTACAACTTCTCCTGCGTAGTTTACAGCCTGATTATTAGCAAATACGACAACATGTCCCGGTTCAATAGTTCCAGTAAAAGCTTTATTATGAAGAGATGTCCATACTATTTCTTCACCTTCTTTTTTACCATTTGTATTCATTTTCAATGAATAACCAGACAAATCGATCGATTCGCTTGTAGGATTATATATTTCTACATATTTATTATTTCCTTTAAATGATTCCACATATTCAGAGATGAATAATTCACTACCTGATGGTTCCGGGGCAGTACCTCCTTCCACACCATATAATCTAATGTTATAAAGCCGGAAACCTACAGTGTTATCAGCTACATCAGCAACAAACTTCAACGTAGAAGCATCAGTACCTGTAACCTCTACTTCCACTTGCATAGAATAGAAAATATTAGCTTCTTTATTTGCTGCGCTCACAACCTTACTTGCTGCCACTACTTCCTTGTCATTCAAAACAACTTTGATAGCACTCAAATCTGCAGTTTCACCTGCATTATACACATTAGCCGCTACTTCATAAGCAACAATGAACTTACTATAACCTGAAGCTTTTATATTAGAAATTGAGAAATTTACCTCACTATTTTTGGGTAGCCAAGCATGATTCACCATAGGTGCATCTGAAGAAACTTCAGGGGTCTTATGAGCAATAGCACGTATATCTCCACTCGTTGCTGCAAAAGTCAAATTTGAATTATCCCAACCCTGATAAGCACTTATAGCTGGTTTTGCTTCATCTTTACCTATAATCTTAGTACCAAACTTTTCAGTAAATATTTCAGTTCCCTCAACAGGAGGTTCAGGAGTTTCACCACCACCTTCACCTTCTCCAACAATCTTCACATTCTTCACTTCCCATGTACCTACATTAGAAGTAGTACTTATATATTTGAAAGCAAATTGAATATTTTTACCTATATAGCTAACAAGATCAATATTACCAGAAGAAACAAATTTCCAATCCAGATTAGTTCCATAAGTTGGTATAGTAGCTTGAGTCCAATCAGAAGCAGTACTTTCCTTCACCCATATAGTCAACTCTTTTGCAGGATCACCACAGAATTTATGAGCATGTTCAAATGTCAATGAAGCTTTGGTCGCTTTTGTCAGATTTACAACAGGAGATATCAACCAGCTTTCTGATGCTTCTTTTTCTGTTGCAGAGATATAAGCACTAGCTTTCATATATTTGCTGGCAGTTCCGCCAGTCTCCGGTGTATAAGACTCCCATTTCCAGATTTCGCTTACTTTAGTAGGACGTGTCTTATCTTCAATAGTAAATGTACCTTTATCTGAAGCAAATGATTCTTCAAAGAATGTAACTCCGCCAACCGGAGGCGTAGGCTCATCTCCCCCTTCACCAATAATAGTGCCATCTTCCAATATCGCAGTTGTAACTTCTTTCAATCCCGGTAATCCCCATGTATTTTTCACTAAGGTTCCTTTCAAAGTCACTAAACGAGGAAGAGGAGTTGTTGCATTATCAACTAAATTTAAAGCTGCCTTAACTTCAGAACAGCCAGCAGTTTTACCACTTAAATTAACCGCTGAACAATTCTTATAATCGCTTTCTCCACGGTCATCTGCAATCAGGAATGCAGTAGCTTTCACACCTGTGGGTTGTGTTCCAAAAACAACATCATTTTCAGAACTTATGGACATATCGGTAGAAGACTTAATACCTGCTACAATATATGCTTGTACCCAAGCTACAGTAGTACCATCGGCCTTAGCCTTTAAATCTGATACAGTATATGGATTATCTTTAGAACCATCACCCGTCAGCCCCGGAACATCACCCTCTCCCAATATATCATAAGGAGCCGGTACATCACTACATGAACTAAATGTGAACACTGCAAGCAGTGTCAAGAATAAAGCATTTAGAATCTTTTTCATAATTGTATATTGTTATTTGAATTATTTATTGCGTTTTACATCACTGCCAGTACGAATAATCAATTGCCAAGCATTGTTATATCGGGTCAGTATACCTGTCACATTTAAAGTACCTTGCGGAAGAATATCTTTTGAGAAGTTAGCATAGATACTGGTATGTGCCACAGCCGCAGACTTAGTACCATCAGCATAGTTGATATTGCGTTCTACAAAAGAAAGATTTGGATTGGCTACATCTTCCTCTGCTGCATAAGTTGTAGTACCATTTGCATCCGGGAAACTTACATTTTTTAATGTAACAAGCAATGGCGCCTGCTTCATATCCACATCGGTCAATTCTGCAGCCGTAGAGATTTCTAAAGGTCTCAATTCATCATAAAACAACTTCGGTTCATTAATCAAACGTACATGCTGTTTCCATACATATTCGGGCATACGTCCCACTTTACCTTCATAAATTGAACCGATTTGTGCAAGCTTACGGTAACTACCGATTTGCAATCCCTTACAGTCAATTACGACTTTTTGACCTACCGGACAGAAGGCATATAATCCGGAATTATTAACTCCTACAATAATAGCACCTGTTTCATCACCAACGACAAGCTGTTTGTAGATGTTTCCACTTTCATCATCTCCAATTATTACACCTTCAATACGTGTCTCATCCTCAATAGTAGTATACGTATCAGTACTCGTATCAATGAAATCATTGTATTTCTCTTTCAGCGCAGCTATTGAAATGGTACGTCCTTCCGGGATTGAATTATTGCCATAAGCATTTCCCGTCACCGGATCATCATAGTTCTCACAGGAAGTGAGACCTGCGCCACATAGCAGCAATCCGGTACATAATATAGATAGTAATTTCTTCATAATTGTTTCTTCCTTTCTTATTGTTTTGGATTGATAACTACACATTCTTAAAATCTATAACCAATGTTCAAGAAAGCGTTGAACGGGAATGCGTAGAAATACTTAGAGTTCTTAGAAAACTTGTAAACACGTGCGTCACCGTCTTTGTAATTATCATCACGGTTTTGTTCGAAACCACCTGTACGCAAATCTGTATTGTTCAAGATATTAGTCAAACTCAAATTAAGGCTAATGCTCTTTCCGTTGCGTAAACGAATGTATTTTCCGATGGAAGCATCCAACATAAATCCACCATCCAGTTTCTCCTGACCCGGTACATGGAGAACCGGATTTCCATTAGCATCTACGCCGGCACCATTTTTATCCAATACGCTGCCAAGACGACGATAGCTTGAGAAATCGATATATACACGATCATAATAGTTTCCGGTCAAATTGAAGAACCAACCTTTTACATTATAATCCAAAGCAAGGCTATAAGCAGAAAGCGGAGTACCATTAGCACGCATACCTTTAGCATAAACACGATCGAGGTTTGACTCATTCTCACTTTCATATGTCAATACAGCATTCGGATTATTGGTGTATTTAGCTTCACTCCAAGTACCGATAGCCGTCAATGAAAGTTCACTTGTCAACTTAAAGGTAGCCGCTGCTTCTATTCCCCAATGTTCCTTTTCAATGCCATTCATAGAAAGATAAGTGAAACGTGCTTCGCTATCATTATAAAAAGCATCCATTTCTACCTGATTCTGGAAGCGAGTGTAATAACCAGTCAAACGTCCCATCACCCATGGAGTGTTGAAGTTATAAGTCAAATCACCACCAATGATACGCTCTGTTTTCAAGTCTCTCACAAAGTCATTCTTAATACGTGGAGCAATAAAAGAGTTATAGGCCAACGGTGCACGTTCTTCATATCCGGCATTCAACGTGAAGGAATGGTTACCATTGATAGCCCAATTCAAACCGGCTTTTATACCTCCTTCAAGGAATTTAGCCGTACCGCTGCTACCAAGTGATTTCAACGGAGCACGTCCGTTTCTCATCAATCCATCGCGGAACATCTGTGTAGATCCTATCTTACCGGAAGCAAAATAGTTTAATGACCCGCCATTGTTACCCTGATAACGCACCCATGCACTCTGCTTATTCACATAGATGTTATAATCATAACCAAATTTATCACCTTCACCAATACGGCGGTTAGGATTATCAAGATCATTTTGCACCATACTGGAACTAGCTCCATGATCGCGCACTGCAAATTTGTCGACGTCAGTATAAAGCTGTCCGCCCAGCAAATCCTTCATTTTTTTATAATGCATACCTTTGGTTGTATTCACGGCAACTCCCGCAATGTAGCTGTTGTGTTCATTCCATTGATGATTGAATACCGAACTAAGGTTGAAAGCCAACTGATCATCATGACGTTCTTCTACATAATAAAGTGTCTCTTTACCTAATGCATTCGCCTGTTTATTGGCAAAATAAAGAGCATCCCAATCTAACTGACGATAAGCTTTATTATTTTTCCAATTATCTGTAACTTCATTAAACTGCTGCAATTCATCGGCAGTAGGAACAGATTCCCATACATCAAAGATTGAGCTAGGCAACTTTTTATAATAATCCGGGCGTGGATCGGCCGCATTACCATTCCAGCCTAGAGCACTTTTCCCATAGTTGGAATATTTGAATCCGGCACTTGTCACTAACTTCTTATTATCATCAATGGTGAAATTCCATGAAGCAATAGCCGATGGTTCGAACTGACGTACAATACGTGCATTTCGTTTTTCTCCATTCTGATATCCCCAGTTCGGATTATAATAATGACTGTTCGCTAAATAATAAGCTTCTTCGGTTGCCGCCATTTGCTGTCCTCTCTCTGTCGGTGTTCCCCAAGTTGCCAAAGAGAGACTATGGCGTTCGTTGAATACTTTCTCCGCACCGAGAAAGTAAGAAAAAGAATTATATTTGATTCCTTCAATATTTCCCTCATTACCCCAGCGATAACCCAATGATCCGGTAAATGCCCAACCATTGTTCATCAGACCTGTAGAATAAGTATACATTCCACGCAAAATGTAGTTGCGGTTACTACCTGACAGTGTTAGTTTTGAGCCGGCCGCATATTGGCTGGCACGTAAATTGATATTGGTGGCACCTCCTATCGCGCCAAAAGTAAAGTTGTTAAATTCAAAAGGACCGATCCCTTCCTTATTACGGGTAGCATCGTTCAATCCTCCTATTAATCCGTAGCTGAAACGTCCTGTTTCTGCATCATTAAACTGTACCCCATTGATATACATGTCACTGTACTGGGAATCATATCCCCTTACACGAAATCTCATTGGGCTAAACAGATAACCTACATTTGACAGATAAACATCATTGTTAGAAGTGACCAATGCAGA
>ENA-UERM01001627-UERM01001627.1-human-gut-metagenome-genome-assembly--contig:-NODE-1627-length-11402-cov-652.664989_pt1 | contig 11402 bp, 15 predicted proteins | sample MGYA00242983_ERZ507983 | MGnify/ENA primary metagenome ERZ507983 (study PRJEB26167, sample SAMN06115432) | human gut metagenome | host: Homo sapiens | place: China:Shanxi | collected 2015-04-29...
CACTTTTTTAAAGAGGCAAAGAAAAAAGATGTGGGGAAAGAGAGCTGAAAAGCCAAGGTGGCGACTAATTAACAAATTACTTAGACAGAGATTAGCTAGGGAAAACAACTATATTTATTATGATGAAATAGAAAAATTCACGACGCAAATGGCGGAAGCAATGGAGAAAGCAATGAACAAAATAAATAAAACATTTAAAGAGATAGGGGAAGAGATGAATGAACAACTTAAAAACATATAAAAGCGAGGCAACACCAAAAGCAGTGGCGGGAGGTATTCCCGTCTTTTGTTCGCATGACGCAATCGTGCCACTTGAAAAGCTGGTACCAAACCCAAAAAACCCGAACACCCATTCGGATGAGCAAGTAAGGCTTTTAGGGAAAATAATACAAGCTACCGGCTGGCGTCAACCTATCACGGTTAGCACTAGAAGCGGATTTATAGTTAAGGGGCATGGGCGACTTATGGCCGCAAGAATGGCCGGACTAACAGAGGCCCCAGTGGACTATCAAGAGTACACAAACGAAGCGGAGGAATACGCCGACCTGGTGGCAGATAATCGCTTGGCGGAGCTTTCAGAGATAGATAACGCCATGTTGGTGGATATTTTCAACGAAATTGATTTAAGCGAAATACCTACAGAATTAACAGGCTACACGGATAAAGAAGTCCAGGAGATAGAGGCGGCATTAATAGACAACCTGGAAACGGTAGAAGAAGAAGAAGAAGATACCGTACCAGAAGAACCGAAAGAAACTGAAGTAATAACCAAGCCCGGTGATATTTGGTTAGTAGGTCGCCACCGCGTAATGTGCGGAGATAGCACCGACCCAAACCATAGGGCGTTGCTATTTAATGGCGGAGCCCCACAAATTTTATTAACAGACCCGCCTTATTGCAGCGGAGGATTTCAAGAAAGCGGCAAAAAGGGCGGCAGTATTGGAACAGATACAAAATTTAAATGGGACAAAGGTACCCCAATGATTGCAAATGATACACTTAGCACCCGAGGTTTTCAGGCACTAATTAAACAAGCCATAAACGGCACGCCTTGCACTATAGCTTATATTTTTACGGATTGGCGTATGTGGATCTATTTGTTCGATTTAGTAGAGGGAAGCGGATTTGGCGTTAGAAATATGATTGTTTGGAATAAAAACTCCATTGGCATGGGCGTAGGCTGGAGAACAAAGCACGAGCTTATAATGTTTGGGCTTAAAACAAAGCCGAATTTTGATAAACGCAAAGGCTATGGCAATGTACTAGATTGTAAACGTAGTTTCAACCCGTTTCACCCAACACAAAAACCAGTGGAGCTTATCGAAATGCTTTTAGATAATACCGCATGGGCGCAGGGCGTATATGACCCATTTGGCGGAAGCGGGACAACGTTAATTGCAGCCGAGAAAAAGAACCAAGAAGCCTACATTATGGAGCTAGAACCAAAATACGTGGACATTATAGTGCGCCGTTACATCTTAGCCACAGGCAAGAAGGACGTGCGCTGCATACGCGGAGAACGTGAGCTAGCGCCTACAGAGTTTGCCGAGATTTTAGACGAAATCGGCGACACAGATACAAACGAAAGTGAGGAATAAACAACATGAGAGAGATTTTATTTAGAGGCAAGGGAATAAGTACAAAAAGATGGCACTTTGGAACATATGCAAGAAAAATTTTTGATGAAAGGGTACCTTCGGCTGATGATATAAATAGACCATATGAAGTTGCAGAAATGGCAAAAAAAATAGAACACTATATTTTAGTTAATGGCTCAAAAGGGAAAATTAAAGAGCGTGAAATATACCCCGAAACACTTGGCCAATATACAGGAAAACACGACGCTGGCGACAGTATGGTTTTTGAAGGGGATATTGTACAAGACAAAGGCGACTACGACATTTTAGGCGTTATTGTATGGAATGAAGAAAGTGCGGAATTTGTAATAGATTGCGAAGGTGATTATATAGACATGGAATATACTACTGATTTTTATGTTATCGGTAATATAACAGACAACCCAGAAATGGCAGCAGAATTATTATAATTAAATTATAAGGGGGCGTGAAATATCGCCCCCATGATGTTGATAGTGAGTAATAAGGGAAAGCGAGTTGATTATAAATGGCGGAGATAAATAAAAATTGGTGCACTAATACCTATTATGATGACGGGCAATATAACTGCGACATAATGAAAAAGCCCTGCCCATATGTAAAGCCGTATTATACGGACGAATGCGTAGAAATGGCAAAACAGGTGGAAATCGACGCATTAACAGCCGTTATTGATACCGTTAAGGAGTTAAAAAGGAGTTAAAAAAATGAGTATTTTTCCAAAGACAACAAAAGCACTAAAAGAATTAAGAAAAAGTGCAAAAAGTGCAAAAGAATTAAGAAAAAATATAAGGCTATATTTAATTTTATATAAAAAGCATAAAATTATAGATTTTTGGTATTTGGTATATAACGTATCTGAAAAGATAAACTTAAAAGCTTTTTTAAAGATAAATAAGCTAATAAGAGAGGAAATACCAAAATGAATATAAAAGCAAAGATTGGCGGAAGTAAAGCCAGGACGAACGGACAGCAATTTGAACAGCTTATCGACTGGGAGTGTAAGAAGTATGAATCATGCGGAGCGGCTAAAATAGAGAAAACACCCGAACCCATGAAGCCACTACGACCAGCAAACAGACAAGGGCACTTTTTAGCCTGCTACACCAAGCAGGCCCAGCCCGATTATAAAGGGACTATTCGTGGCGGTAAGGCGGTTATTTTTGAAGCCAAGCACACCGACGCAACGCGTATCGAGCAGAGCAGAGTAACAGAAGAACAGCTGGCGGCACTACTAGAACATGAAAAGCTGGGCGCGGAATGCTTTATTCTTGTTAGCTTTGGCTTTAAAAATTTTTATCGCGTTCCGGTAAAGCACTGGGCGCAGATGAAAGACATATATAAAAAAATTAGCGTAAACGAAAAAGATCTTGCCCCGTTTTTGTTAAGGAGAATAAATTTTTTAGGCAAGACAGCAGACGGCAACAGTATTATTTAAGTGAGGTATTAACATGAGCGACAAAAAACCTTTTATATGCCCGCGTTGTAAAGAAATAAGCGGCTTTGATGAGTGTGCACCCACTAGAGGGTGGCAAAACCTTTATTATGATGAGTTTGGGGAAAATATAGGCGGAGACAATCGCTTAATACAAGCGGTGGCGGTAATAGGAATTATAGGAATTTTATTATTATATTTATTTAAAGAGGTATAAAAGCAATGTTAAACAAAGAAGATTTAAACCAGATATGTACAGCAGTAAATAATTTAAATAATGATATTAGGGAAATTAATACTGGCCACGAAATAGAGAACGAATATACAAGGATATTAGAGCAGACAAAAAGCGTATTAAATGCGACCGTGAACGTTATTATGGCGGTTATTGATGAACAAAATGCAGTTTTAAAGCCTACAAAATTTAAGGACACCCCAAGAAAGCAGTTGGCCAAAATAAAAGAAGAATATAACGAACTTAAAAAGACCGTGGCGGAATTTGAAGCCGTGGACGATATAGAAGCCAACCGCGAAATTAAAAAGCATATGGGGGAAGAATGCTGCGACATTATGGTGGCTTGTCTTACGTTCTTAAAACAAAATTACACAGATAAGCAAATACAAATACTATATGATTTAGTCAATTATAAGAATAAAAAGCGCGGATATTTAAAGGAGTAAGCAGCACCATGAGCAAGAAAAGATTTAAACACAAAACCCCGGCAGCCTACGAAAGAACCCCAACGGATCTGGATAATCAGAATCATAAAGTTATAGCGGGATTTATGGAGCAACAAAATAAGTTTTGCAACCTGGAAAGAAACCAGCATAATAAAAAATTAACCCGTGAAGATATAATAGCTTACGGAAATTCTTTGGCGGACCTATACCACGAAATACAGCAAAATTTATACCTTTTAGAAAAACAATACGGTGCCCATTTTTGTTTTACGGCTAAAGGCCTAATAGATAAAACAGAGGTAAAAAATCATGAAGCAATATTTTAAAAACTGCCTTTATTGCGGTGATGAATTTATAACAAACAACTGGAGAACTAAGTATTGTTCTAAAACATGTAGGATATTAAAACAAGCGGAAACAATAAAAAAACGCCAGCGATTAAAAGAAATAGGAAGAAGGCTAAAAGCAAAGATAAAAGAAGGGAAGAAGAAACAATACCAGGAGCGGGTAGAACTAGCAAAACAGACCGGCGTGAGTTATGGAACAATAACGGCATACTGGAATGATAAAGAGCAGTTAAAAAAAATAATAGCATATGAGCAAAAGATAGGGAGAGCAAAGCCCATGAAACTGGAAGAAAGAAGAAAAGTAGGTTGGTAAAATGAAGTTTAAAGAAAGATTAAAAAACTATCAAAAACTTTTGACGGAGATAACAATAGAAGAACAGAGAGCAAAAATAATCCAAGATGATAACAGTTTAACTGGGAGGCGTTCACTTGCAGGGATAAAAGACCATTTAAATAAATTATTAGACCAAGAGCAAAATGAATACGAGAAACTTACACAAATTATAAATAAATTATCATGTGTGGAGGAAAGGCAAGTAATACTGGCCAGGTATATGGACGGTATGGAATGGGAAACCATAACCGCACTAGTATTTGGAAAGGCTAAAAATTTTGATGAGAAGGAGGATAGCTACCAACGCCGTATTTATAGAATACACGGCAACGCATTAATAAACGCTAATAAAATAATGGAGGCATCAAGAAACTAGAGAGGCGCAAATTAAAGCGTCTCTTTTTTATTGCAAAAATAAAAATTTTTAATAGCCATAAAGTCAAGAATTAAAAGGCATGGCGGACTTTTTTTATCTTTATCGTGTCAGTCAATGTCAGTCAATGTCAGTGAATGTCAGTAAACTTTTTTGCTATTATTTCATCAAGCTGCTTCTGGGGCACGCTAAAGATTTACCCTAAAAATTTAATAAAGGACGGCGGCTGCTTCCGACTTTGCTCATAGCCGCCGGACGAAAGGAACACGCAAAATGCGTTTTACTATACAGACATTAAACATGGACAAGTTAGCCAAGAGGCTTGCACAAAATGCAGAGCAAGCAAAAAAGGCACTAACAGCCACCGGCAACGATATGAAGGCACGCATTCCTGGATATGTTGCTACAGAGGTTACAGGCGTATACAACATTAAAAAGCAAGAAGTTATGCCAAAGAAAGCCGGAGGCAAACCAAAGAAAATGGCAGGAAAGATACGAGTAAGCGGGACGACTGTAACAAGCGTAGCGATAGAATACAGCGGCCGACTACTCACCCCCACCCACTTTGGTATGAGGCCAAAAGCCTTGACGGGTGGAAAAGGTAAAAGAAGAAAAAGAAAACCCATAACAGCAGAGATTAAGAAGGGGCAGCGTAAAGCGTTAAGCACGGACGCATTCTTAGGAAGTAACAAAGGTGGTGGCTATATTCCATTTAGAAGAACAAGCGCCAAAGCCTACCCGATAAAAAGCATAAAGACTTTATCACTACCGCAAATGGTAGACAACCAAAACGTCCGAGCAAATCTGAATCAGAAAATAAATACCGAGTTAAGCAAGCGATTAGAACATAACGTAAAAAGATTTTTGAAATAATTTATCATATGGCGGAGCGGGAATGACCTTCTTATTTAGCTTATGAGCCACGAACATAAACAAAGCAATACAAACTATTTAACAGAGATAAAAAACGCTTAAAAAGGCAAATAGAAGCATTTGAGGGCATTAAAAATTTTTAAAAGGTACTTCCAGAAGAAAAAAACGCCTGTGGTGCTTGCGAGCCCGGAATTTTGTCAGATAGTGAAAATTTTTTTGCCCCCGTTTCGTTACGCATAAACATAAATTTTGTATATCGCTTCACATATCATAAAAAACAAAATCAAAGCCAGGAAAAACCCTGGCTTTTATACATAAAAAACATAGAAAGGTGGCCGAAAAATGGCGGGAAATACAACAAAAAACTATCAAAAAGCGGACGTTATAGCCCGCCTTTTCGGGAAATCCACTAGAAGAATACAACAATTAACGCAGGACGGTATTTTACCAACAGAACAAACACCCCAGGGCAGGCGTTACGACTTACTGCCAACTATAAAACGTTATATTAGTTACCTGGAAGCCCGAGCGGAGAAACAACAGCCGCAATCCATGACCCAAAAGCTAGAAGCAAAGCTAGACGCAGAAATAAAATACAAAAAAGCCAAGGCAGATAAAGCAAAATTAGAGCTAGACGAGCTAAAAGGGCAAATGCACAGGGCGGGGGATATCGAAAAGCTAACAAATGAGCTTGTTTTTTCTGTTCGCAGTATGCTTTTAGCACTTCCGGGACGCGTGGCCATGGATTTAGCAGGAATAAATAAGCCCGTAGAGGTTAGCCAATACATGGCAAGGCACGTGGAGGCGTTACTAAATCAGTTGGCGCAACATGAGTACGACCCGGAGGTTTACAAACAGTTAGTCCGGGAGCGTGAAGGCTGGCAAACAGAAGAAAATGACGACGACGAAGACGACGCGGACATTTAACCCAAACGCCAGACCTTGCGCACCGTTTAAAAAGTGCCTTGCTAATTTCAAACCGCCGGAAAATCTAACGGTTGATGAATGGGCGGACAAATATAGAGTGCTACCAGATACATCGGCGGAGGCTGGACCATGGAGGACAAACCGAACGCCGTACCTTAAAGAGCCAATGCGAGCATTCACCGACCCCAACGTTAATCGCATTGTATTAGTATCTTCGGCGCAAATGGGAAAAAGTGAGCTTGAATTAAATATTATTGGCTATATCATGGCGCAAGACCCAGGGCCAATTCTTTATATCTTGCCAGGTGAGGCAGACGGGAAGAAATTCAGTCGCCAACGCATAGCACCCATGATAAGGGATTGCAAGGTATTGCGAAATAAGGTGGCGGACGTAAAAAGTCGCGACGGGGGAAACACAATCCTGCAAAAGATGTTCCCGGGTGGAAGTCTTACCATTACCGGAAGCAACAGCGCCCCAGCGTTGGCAAGTATGCCAATACGTTTTGTAATCGGGGACGAGCGCGACAGGTGGGCAGACAGCGCCGGCACAGAGGGGGACCCGTGGGAATTAGCCCAGGCTAGACAGATAACGTTTTACAATCGTAAATCTATAGAAGTATCAACCCCGACAATAAAAGATAGCAGCAAAATAGAAGCCTCGTATAACTTAGGCACCCAAGAAAGATGGGTGCACCGTTGCCCGAACTGCCACGAATACAACGAAATAAACTTCGAGACAATCAAATATGAAAAACTTAAAAAAGTTATAAACAATAAAGAAGTTTATACAGTAAAAATCGAGGGCCACGTTTGCCCCGATTGCGGCTACGTATTTAGTCAAGACGTTATGCGCAGACAACCAGCTAAATGGCAGGCGCAAAACCCCGAGGCATTAAAGAGGGGTATCCGTTCATTCTGGCTTTCAGCTTTTTCAAGTCCATGGCTAACATGGGAAAGTATAATCCTATCCGTTGTTCAGGCGGAAAATGACCCAGAAAAATTAAAAGCCGTATACAATACAAAGCTCGGCAAGCTATGGGAACACCGCGACATAAACCAAAGCGACGAGGAATTATTAAAACGCTTGGAAGAATACGACGCAGAGCTTCCACAGGGCGTGCTTTGTTTAACTTGCGGAGTAGATACCCAGGACGACCGCCTGGAATATGAGGTAGTAGGCTGGGGCAAGAACGGCGAAAGCTGGGGCATAAAAAAAGGCTATATCATGAGTGCCCCAGATTTACCGGAAACATGGAAACGCCTAGACGACGTAATAGACCGCAGCTATAAATTTAAAAACGGGCAGGCGCTAGCGATTGGCATAACACTGATCGACAGCGGGGGACATTTTACCCAAACCGTGTACAAGCAATGCAGAAAGCGAAAAGAAAAGCGTGTATTTGCAATTAAAGGCCGAGGCGGCGAAGGAATTCCAATAGTGAACCCAGCAAAACGCGTGGCCATAAAAGACAACAAGCATATAACGTGCTGGCTTTATAGCTTAGGGGTAGACGCTGGCAAGGCTATTATTTATTCCAATATCCAAGTACAAACACCAGGGCCGAAGTATTGCCATTTCCCTAAGGGGGACGACCGAGGATATGACCTTAATTATTTTAATGGGCTTATATCGGAAAAAATGGTAAAGCGCAAAACGTCGGGCGGTTATAAATGGGTCTGGGAAAAGCTACCCGGACACCGACGAAACGAAGCACTAGACTGCCGAAACTATGCACTAGCCGGGATTAAGATTTTAGACCCCGACTTTGACGCATTGGAGCGCAGATTAAAAGAACGCAATAAAAAAATTATTACAGAGCAAAAAGCAGAAAAACCAGCAAAGACACCACGCCGACCACGGCGTAGCAAAAACAAATTATTTGAGGATTGGTAAAAATGACAGAGGAAAAAAAGGAGAGGCTAAAGCAGGATTTAGCGGAAAAGCGAGAACGACGTACGCTATATCTGGAACGCGAAAAGGTAATGCTTACGGGTGGCGTACAGTCCTACGGCATAGGTAGCCGAAACCTAGCAAGGTACAACACTGATTTATCGCAAATTCGCGCGGCAATTAAAGAGCTAACGAACGAAATCGACGAGCTAGAGGCCCTTATTGCAGGCGAACCGGTACGCAAACGCGTTGGCCTAGTGTTTAGGGACTGGTAAGGAGGTGGACAAGTGAGCAAAAAAGTAAGGCGATTTAATAATAAAGGTTATGGAGACGCGGGCGCGAGCTGGCATAAAAGGTCGCTAAAGGGATTTAAAGCCCATAGCGGAAGCGCCCAAGAAGATATTGATTTTAGCAATTTAACCATGAGGCAGCGTGCCCGAATGTTATACATGGCTGCACCGTTGGCAACGTCGGCCATAAAGACCAACCGTACAAACGTTATAGGTTCGGGCCTTATTCTATCTTCTAAAATCGACCGTGAATTTTTAAAAATGACACCGGAGCAAGCTGAAGCTTGGCAACGCAATACGGAAAAAGAATTTTCTATATGGGCAAATAATCGCCAGGCTTGCGACGCTACGGGGATAAACGACTTTTACGAATTGCAACAACTAGCGTTAATGTCTTGGCTGCTAAGTGGGGACGTATTTTGCTTATTTAAAGGGGGAGCAAAAACCCCTTTAAATCCATACGATTTATGCCTGCATTTAATTGAGGCGGACAGAATATCCACCCCAACACCATGGATGAAAGCTGGCTTATATCTTACGGAGGGAAAAAACAAAGACAACGGCAACGAGATACACGACGGCGTGGAAGTAAACAATAGCGGACGCATAGTTGCTTACCATATCCGCAGTAATTACCCCTTTGAATTAACCACTAAGCAAACAAAGTGGACGAGAATTGAAGCCGTAGGCAAAGCAACGGGAATGCCTAATATTTTGCAGATAGTCGAAACCGAAAGACCTGACCAATATCGAGGCGTTAGTTATTTAGCGCAGGTGATTGAACCATTGCTACAGCTAAGACGATACACAGAGGCAGAAATAACGGCGGCCATGATTGAAAGCTGTTTTGCTGGATTTATAAAAACCGAGGCGCGTGCTGATGAAATGCCAATTAATGAAACGGGAGAAGTCGAAGCACACGAACCAAGCAACCCCGATGAGTTTAACTTTGGCCCAGGAGAATACAACGTATTAAAGCCAGGCGAAGATATTGTATTTACAGACCCTAAACGCCCATCTAATGGTTTTTCTAATTTTGTGCGTGCCATAGCAGAGCTAGTGGGCGCGGCTTTAGAAATACCGGCAGATATTTTACTTAAAGCATTTAATGCCAGCTATAGCGCCAGCCGTGGCGCATTACTAGAGGCGTGGAAGGCTTTTCGTATGCGTCGCACATGGTTTGCTAAAGACTTTTGTAAACCCGTATACGAGGCTTGGCTAGCGGAAGCCGTGGCCATTGGGCGCATTAAAGCCCCTGGCTTTTTTGTGGACCCAAGAATACGCCATGCATACAGCGGTAGCGAATGGACAGGACCAAGCCAAGGACAATTAGACCCTGTGAAGGAAATAACGGCCGAAGCTTTGGCGGTTGAGCATGGTTTTTCCACCCATGAACAAAGTACAGCAAGACTTAACGGCGGCAACTGGCAAAACAATATCGAAAAATTAAAGCAAGAACGCCCACAGCTTGCGCAAGTACAGCAGGAAGGAGTAGCAGAGTAATGAGTAAAATCAAGAAAATTCGTTTCACTAACGGGCCAACACCAACGGAAAGATTTTGGAACATGGCCGAAGTAGACGGCGACACGGCAGAGATAACAATGTACGGCGACGTATTAAGCCAACAGCCTATCGACTGGTGGACGGGGGAGCCGGAGCCAGGGCAATATATCACCCCCGAAGGTTTCGCCGAGGATTTAGCACAAATTAAAAACAAAAAAGTAATAAATATAAAAATTAATAGTTTAGGTGGAGATGTATATACAGCACTTGCAATACATAACGCATTAAAAGCCTTGCCAGGGCAAAAAAATGTAATCGTAGAAGGTATTGCAGCAAGTGCGGCGTCTGTTATTGCCATGGCTGGCGACACTATAAAGATTTATCCCGGCAGTATCATGATGATACATGGAGTAACGGTATTTGCTTATGACTTTTTCCAGATTGGCGACCTTAAAAAATTAATCCGAGGAATGGACGCGTCCGAGCGTGCCATTTGCGCCATTTACGCCAGCAAAACTGGCAATGATGAAACATCAATCCGAGCAATGATGGACAAGGAAACATGGATGACAGGCGCGGAAGCTATAGCTAAAGGCTTTGCCGACGAGCTACTAGAGGGGACAGGCCCTCAAATACAGCTTAATAAGGCAAATAAAATACTATTAGTAAATGGCGTTAAACACTACGTGGACGGGCTGGAAATACCGGAACGCTTCCACATTCCACAGATTGCCGCGGGGCCTAAAAATCCCGATAGCAATAAAAATAAAAATTCCCCAACTAAAACAACAGAGGAAGGAGAAAACAAAAACATGACATTAGAAGAATTAAAAGCGCAACACCCTGAACTGGTGGCGCAAATTGAGCAGGAGGCAGTTACAGCCGACCGCAACAGAATCAAAGAAATTGAAGAAATCCAGGACACAATCGGCGACGCTGAAATGATTGCAGAGGCAAAATTTACGAAGCCGACTAATGCCGCAACCCTAGCACTAGCAGCCATAAAAAAACAAGCAGCGCTAGGGACTAGCTTTTTGCAAAATCGTAGTAGTGAAGTAAATCCGGCAAACGCAGTGCCAGCAGCTACACCACAACCGGTAGACCCATTGGACTTGCAAAAGGCAAATAAAGA
>ENA-UERM01001642-UERM01001642.1-human-gut-metagenome-genome-assembly--contig:-NODE-1642-length-11273-cov-9.909432_pt1 | contig 11273 bp, 9 predicted proteins | sample MGYA00242983_ERZ507983 | MGnify/ENA primary metagenome ERZ507983 (study PRJEB26167, sample SAMN06115432) | human gut metagenome | host: Homo sapiens | place: China:Shanxi | collected 2015-04-29...
ACGCCGCATCTGAGTCCAAGGAAAGGCCGTGGCGTGTTATTCGTAATCAAAAAACATACCATCAAAACCGAATGGGCCGTGGTCGAATATCGCAGCGGGCCGCACAAGGCTCCCTTTATAGGGGAGCTGGCCGCCAAAGGCGGTCTGAGAGGTTAAAAGGTCGGCCCCTACGCACATGGACGTTGGCCGTGTTTTTTTGCGGCCTGCGGCCTTTTATTTTTGTGCAAAAAAAGACCACCCATTTCTGAGTGGTCTTTGTAATCTTCCTGTGAAAGGAGAGATTAGAATACGAATACGAACTGAGCACGTGTTTCTTCGCCCGGATCAGCATCGCCTTTCTTAGCGCTGGTTGCGAAGGACTGCATTACCTGGAACTGAGCGTTCTTAGCGAAGGTGTAGTCGACGCCAACGCCCCAAGATTTAACGTTGTTCAAGAGGCTGCCTTCTCTCCAGCCATAGGTGGATCCAATGAAGTCGCCATTATCAGCGAAACCATCGTCTGCATTGAGGTATTCAACCCAAGCGTCCCAGGATTTCGGCGTAGCAAAGTTAGCAGCACCGTAGGTCAGGCGGCCAACCCATACTTCGGGATCGTCCTTAGAGCTGTCCGTATTGTTATATTTTTCATAGTTAGCCAAGGCATTCCATTTACCGAAATTAGCACTAGCATAAGCGCCCCAAGAATCATCAAAGCCAAAGCTACCTGTACGATCCTTGCCACCAGCAACAGTATAATCGTTGTAGTAAACACCAACTGCCGAACCAGCTGCACGACCGCCGCCGAAGAAGCCATCTAATTCGCCGTAGCCGGTCTTGACACCATCGGTATCCGTAGCCATCGAGCCTTCTTTAAATTTACCATAACCAGCGGTTGCAGCAAATTTGTCGTTGTGATACTGCAACTGAGCGCCGTCGAAGGTATCGCCATAGAGGAAGCCATAGCCGTGGCCATTGCCCATGTCGTATTCATAACGACCTACGAGGAGGTCCCAGTTGTTGCCGCCGAAGTTGTAATCAACGTTGGCCAAGTCCGTATAGATATTGTTATTATCGCTATCGCTAGCCGTGCTATTGTCAGCAAAGCTTATGCTATTAGTGCTAATACCATAAGTAACTTTCGTGCGGTCGTTGACCTGAGCATTAGCGCGGACGCGGACACGGTAGGACCAGGAATCATCGTTCTTCGTAGCTGCATTGACCGGTTCGCCGGCTTTATCTTTGTCGCCTTCGCTCTGGTGGATATAACGGACACGAGCGTCACCAGTCAATTTAACGTTGCCAACGCGGTTTTCCAAAGCGCTTACGCGAACGCCGAGGTTGTTGAGTTCGTCAGCATATTCATCAGCCAGTTTGTTGATGAGGGCGCGCTGTTCAACAGAAGCTTTGTCCATGTGAGCCATAGCTTTGGCGACCATTTCAGCGGCTTCATAACGGGTGATGTTACGGTTGCCCTGGAAGTACTGGCCGTCAACGCCCTGGATGATGCCGGCGTCAGCCAATTCTACGACGGATTTGTAAGCCCAGCTGTCGGACGGTACGTCGACGAACGGGTTAGCTGCGAAGGCACAGGTTGCGCCAACAGCCATAGTTGCTGCGAGAGCTGCTAATACTTTTGTTTTCATGAGGATTACCCCTTTTCCAATAAAAATAAGTTTCCTAAAGTCTTACTCCGTTACAAGCGAGAGACAGAAACATATTTTCTGAGGGTTCATTGGCGAGTTGTCCTAGTTTCCTCTCTTTTACTGCCTCAGACTGTCTGTTTCTTCGTACCTCTTTTCACTAGTATACCTGCGACGCACTACACTAGTTACTTTTCACTATACCTTATTTTGTAAATTTTGTCAAAATTTCGTAAATACAAGTTCATTAAATAAGGCTACTAAACTGCTTAAATAAGCCATCTTTCACTAATTATGCCAATTTAGCATATGCAAAAAAAGCTATACCATTTATATTCGCTCTATTGGGGTTGTCCATATCGATTTCACATATCGCTAAACATTTCATAGAAAATTGGCATTGCCCTTTATTCATCCATAAAAAAAGACCACCCATTTCTGAGTGGTCTTTTGCAATCTTCCTGAAAAAAGGAGAGATTAGAATACGAATACGAACTGAGCACGTGTTTCTTCGCCCGGGTCGTTGCTGCCTTCTTTAGCTTCAGATGCGAAGGACTGCATTACCTGGAACTGAGCGTTCTTAGCGAAGGTGTAGTCAACGCCGACACCCCAAGATTTAACATTGTTCAAGAGGTTGCTATTTCTCCAGCTTCTCGTAGAACCAAGCCAGCCATCAGCATTAGCAAAACCATTGTCAGCGTTAAGGTATTCAACCCATGCATTCCAAGATTTCGGTGTAGCAAAGTTAGCTTTGTTGTAAGAAACCTTGCCAATCCAAACTTCAGGATCATCATTGCTGCTGTTTTCACTATTGTATTTTTCATAGTTAGCAAAGGCATTCCATTTGCCGAGATTCAAGCTGCCATAAGCACCCCAAGCATCGTCAAAGTTAAATGCTTTATCGCCACTGAAATCATTGTAGTAAACGCCGAGAGCTGAACCAGCTGCACGGCCGCCGCCGAAGAAGCCTTCCAATTCGCCATAGCCAGTTTTTGTAGCTTCATGGGAACCTACATCGCCATTGTCACCACCCATGACGCCTTCTTTAAATTTACCATAGCCAGCGGTAGCAGCAAATTTGTCATTCTGGTATTTCAACTGAGCGCCATCGAAGTTATCGCCATAGAGGAAGCCATAGCCACGGTCACCGCCCATGTCGTATTCATAACGGCCAACCATCAAATCCCAGTTGTTGCCGCCGAAGTTGTAGTCAACATAAGCGCGATCTGTGAAGATGTTGTCATTATCACTGTTGCTAGCCGTGCTGTTATCAGCGAAGCTTACATTGTTGGTGCTAACACCATAGACGACTTTCGTACGGTCGTTGACCTGAGCATTTGCACGAACGCGGACACGGTAAGACCAAGAATTATCATTCTTAACTTCACCTTTGCCCTGGTCATCGCTGTCCTGATGGATGTAACGGACACGAGCGTCACCGGTGAGTTTAACGTTACCGACGCGGTTTTCCAAAGCGCTTACGCGAACGCCGAGGTTGTTGAGTTCGTCAGCATATTCATCAGCCAATTTGTTGATGAGGGCGCGCTGTTCGACAGAAGCTTTGTCCATGTGAGCCATAGCTTTTGCGACCATTTCAGCGGCTTCATAACGGGTGATGTTACGGTTGCCCTGGAAGTAAGAGCCGTCAACACCCTGGATGATGCCGGCGTCAGCCAATTCTACGACGGATTTGTAAGCCCAGCTGTCAGACGGTACATCGACGAACGGGTTAGCTGCGAATGCGCAGGTTGCGCCAACAGCCATAGTTGCTACGAGAGCTGCTAATACTTTGGATTTCATGAGAATTACCCCTTTTCCAATAAAAATAAGTTTCGTAAAGTCTTACACCGTTACTAGCGAGCGCCGAAACGTATTTTTTCCAAGGGTTCATTGGCGAGTTGTCCTAGTTTCCTCTCTTTTACTGCCTTGAAAAATGTACTGTTTTTTTGCTCTTTCCGCAGGTGTTGCCTGCATCCGCACCACACCTGTTGCGATTATTATACAACTTTTCCTGAAGCTTGTCAAAACTCCATATCTGTAACTCAGTTTTAGCAAAATAAAGATTGGCTTAACAGCGCCATTCAGCTTCCATTTTTTAATCTTATTTTTTGATTCCCTAAAGCTTATTTTTGCATAAAAATTTTGTAAATGGTTATTTATACATTTCTTATCGTTTTATATGTCGTTATCATTATAAACGTTATTGACTCTCATTCTTTTATTCTGTAACCATTGTGACCATGACTGGCTCCATCCCTGTTTCGTCTGGTCCTGTACATACTGATAAAATAATGACACCATTTCGTGTTTTTCATGATAATACGGTCCTTTCCAATCGCCCCGTTTGGGATGGAGCACGTCGTGAGGCGTGTAGTTGCCGCCGATTTCATACTGGCGATAGACGATATCCCGATAAGGTACGTCGGGATTCTTTATCATATCGTACATGACCATATAAGCCGTCGTCCGGCCGACTCCGGCTTCGCAATGGAAATGGAGCCAGGCGTCGTCTGGCAGGGTACGGACGAAGGCCAGGAAACGGTCGATTTCGTCCGGCGTCGGCCAAAGGTGATCCGTGCTGGCCAGACGGACGTAGTGGACGCCTTTGCTTTCTGCCAATTCCTGTTCCGTCTGGACGCGTCGTACGGTCATAATCTGAGGATGAACGGGCAAATCGCCTTTCCCCTGGTCGTAGACCGTGACGTCTGTCCCCAAAGCGGCCTGCAAGCGCTGCTGTTCATCGATGAGAACCTCGGCCTGGGACTTTCCTATATTTCCCCAATCATGACGGCCATACCAGCTGACGGCCGTACCGTCAAAAAAGCCGTGTGACTCCTGGCGCAAGTCGACGTCATAAATAGGACCCTTGGTCTTTTTCCGCAGCTCATGGACGAGGGCGTCGAACTGGCGGGCCGAAAACTGGCCGGATCCGGAAATACGCAAGTCATCCAAGCCCTTCCGGGAAGGAACATAAGACGCATCGACTTCCGATGCATATTTATGTTCTACCGCATGAAAAGGCGATTGACAAGTGCGGAAATTACGAGGCAGCGAGGCATCATTTTCCGCATCGATACGCCAGAAATGACCGCGATACGCTGCCGGTGCCAAAGCTGGCAAAGACGTGTGTACATTCGTAGAAAGCGCGATTCTATCGCCATTTCCCTGACCTTGAACAGCCATCCCCATAGCCGAAAAAACGGCCAAGATGACTGCAATTTTTTTATACCCAATCATAAAATTACCTCCTGTAGTAATTATTTATTTTCATGCATTATGTGTGTTTAGTAAAACGTGTTAGGGAATATATATAAGGGGCCTGACGGCCCCACCGGTCGCCGTTCGCAGACCGCCGCATTTTTTCGTTCATCGTAGGTCGTTCGTCGTTCATCGAATTTTGGGCCTGACGGCCCCGCTGGCCGCCTTGGACTCAAGGCAACAAATTCAAATTGAATACATCATCTCGAGTGACCCTCGGCTCGTGAAAAAATAGTGGCTCGTGGCTCGTGGCTCGTCGTTCGTGGCTCGTAAAAAGTCTGCTATTATACTCAAATGGGCTGTGGTCAAATCTCTCTAGCGGGCTTCCCACGTGGAAGCCCCTACAGACTTACCTATTATATCAGGATAGGCTGTGGCTGAATATTGCAGCGGGCTGCCCAGCCACAGCTGTCCGTTTGAGCAGCCGTCCTGCGCCTCCTATTAGTCGGCACCTGACGGGCCAAAAAGGCTTGGGACAGCCCCTACGCACAAGGCCGCTGGCCGTGTATTTTTTTGCGGCCTGCACTCATCCCCATCGCCTGTATGCGATTCCGTAGGGGCTCGCACGTGGCGAGCCCGCCGTGAATCCTGGGAAGAGCAAAAAGAAAACCTCTCCTATTGGGAGAGGCCTTCTTTCAAGGCCTCGATTTCTTTAGCCAGTCGTTTTTCTTCTTCCTCATTGCGTTCGATGGTGATAGTGAAGGCCATGCCTTCATCGGCGCCGTCTGGCAAGAGTTCCAGTGGGAACTGGAGTTCGTATTCATCGTCGTTGAGGATGATGTAGGCTGTCTGTTCGGTTATGCGGTCGATGCTGCCGACGAGTTCTTTTTTCATATCAATGCTCCTTTTCGATGCTGTATGACGAGCCGTCGGTGGTAATGGTGATGACGCCGTTGCGATCGGTACGATAGACTTCGACGTTGTATTTCTGCAAGGTCTTCAGCGTCGGTTCATGTGGGAACTTGTACTGGTTGCCGGCGGCGCAGGAAATGGTCGCTGCTTTCGGGGCTACGGCTTTGACGAAGGCGTCGGACGACGAGGTCTTGCTGCCGTGATGGCCGACTTTGAGGACGTCCGATTTGAGGTCAGCTGGTTTATAGTCCTTGAGGATTTTATCTTCGACTTCTTTCTGGGCATCGCCGGTGAACATCATGGAGAACTGGCCATAGGTCATCTTGCAGACGATGGAATTGTCATTGGTCAGGCCGCTTTCAGAAACGCCCTGGGTATTTTCTTTAGTGAAAGGCGTGCCCGGCGACAGGACGGTAAAGGTGACGTCATCGCCCAGGGTGAAGGTATCGCCCTTTTTCAAGGTCTTATAAGCAATATTCTTGGCCTTGATGTTCTTCAGATAATTGCGGTACATGGCCGTATTGGCACTCTGGCCATTGTCATAGATCTGCTTGATTTTGAAGTCCTTGAACAGTTCCGCCATGCCGCCCAGGTGGTCGCCGTGGGGATGAGTGATGACGATGATGTCGATATCCTTGACCTTGCGTTCCTTGAGCTGTTTGACCAAATCGGCCCGGCTGTCGACTTCGCCTGTATCGATGAGCATATTCTTGCCTTTATACTGGATGAGCGTCGCATCGGCCTGACCGACGTTGAGGACGGATATGCACAGGTCCTTGTCAGAGGCACTCAGGGACTGGACGGCCTTGGCCCCACCAGACGAGCTGGACGACGCGCTGTTGCCACAGCCGGCCAGGACGAGCATGAAGCTCATGACCAGGGCCAGGGCGGCGGTAAAGAGTTTTCTTTTTTTCAATTTATTTTCCTCCAATCAAGGGCTGCTGCAAAATGGGCAGGGCCAAATCTTCTTCTAAAGAAGCCAGGACGCCGGGAAGGGCATCGGCTGTTTCCATGGGCGTAAAGCCATAGGGGCCGCAGGCTTTGCGGCAGGCATCGCCGGCTGATCCGTGGAGATAGACGCCGGCACAGGCGGCACTGCACAAATCGCTCATGCCCTGATGGGCCGTCATGGCGGCAATCATGCCGGTCAGGACGTCACCCATGCCGCCACAGGCCATGCCGGCATTGCCCGTGGAGTTGATGTAGACGTTCCCCGTCCGGGCCGAAACGATGAGCGTCGGCGCCCCTTTGAGGACGAGGTTGACTTTCCATTCCGAGGCAAAATGACGGGCTGCCGCGATGGGATCCGCTTTGATTTCCGTCATGGACAGGCCGCTGAGGCGAGAAAATTCGGCCAAGTGCGGCGTCATGATGATCCGGCTGCCCCGCGAAGCGATGAGGGCCTTTTCTCCGGCCAGCAGGTTGAGGGCATCGGCATCGAGGACGACAGGGCAATCCACAGCGGCCAGGACTTTCAGGAGAAATTCTTTCGTCCCGGCGTCGCGGCCCATGCCGGGGCCCATGGCCAGGACGGACCAGGTCTTGCTTTCAGCAATGATTTCATCGGCATCAGCAGCGGTGAAGTGGTCGCCAGTACCGACGCCGCGGACCATGATTTCCGGCTGGGCGCCGATGCAGTACGGCGCCGTCGCACCGGGCACGCGGAGGAAGACCTTGCCGGCCCCGCTGCGGACGGCTCCATGCGCAGCCATGAGGGCGGCTCCGGCCATCTGGCTGCTGCCGGTGACGATAGCGATGGTACCGTGGGTCCCTTTGTGGCTGTCCGGGCTGCGGGGCACGACGATTTCAGCGATATCCGATTCCTGCAGCAAATAAGCCGGGTCTTCTTCGAGCTGCATGAGCAGCGGGCCAGGCATGCCGATGGGGTCGACTTCAACGTGGCCGGCACAAGCCCGGCCGGGATAGAGGACCAGGCCCCGTTTGAGGGCACCAAAGGTGACGGTCATATCGGCAAAGAGCGGGCCGTCTTCATCGTCGTCACCGTTGCTGACAGCACCCGTATCGGAGTTGACGCCAGTCGGCATATCGACGGCGATGACCGTGACGGCACCGGCGGCGGCAGCGGCGTTGACTTCCGCTACGATAGAGGCAATGGGCTGGCGCAGGCTGCCGTGGAAGCCCGTCCCCAGCATGGCATCGATGACGACAGAAGAGGCGAGGAGCCGTTTTTGCAGGACCTGCCAGTCAGCTTCCGACTGCGGCGCCGGCAAGAGCAGGCACGTTTCATCGTCGGCCAGCTGCTGCAGCGTATGCAAATGCTGGCGCGCTTCATCGCTATAGTCGGCTTCTTCCCCGAGGACATAGACATAGGCTCTGGCCCCGGCGGCTAAGATGTGGCGGGCAATGACGAAGCCGTCGCCGCCGTTATTGCCTTTGCCGCAAAAGAGGACGACATCCTTGCCATCCCAGCCTTCCAGCCAGGCACCGGCCCGTTCGGCAACGGCATGGCCGGCATTTTCCATGAGGACAGCCGGCGCAATGGCATATATGCCATGCATAGCTATCCGATCCATATTCCGCATCTGAGCGGCAGTAGTAACTTTTTGCATAGTAATTCTCTCCTATTTTTATTGAAAAGGGCGCGTGTAAAGGGGCCTGACGGCCCCGCAGGCCGTTTTTTCGTTCATCGTAGGTCGTTCATCGTTCATCGAATCATGGGCCTGATGGTCCCGCAAGTCGCAGGCCGCAGGCCGCAGTTCGCAGTTCGCAGTTCGCAGTTCGCTATGGACTCAGATGCCGCTGCGCGGCGACAAACTCAAAGGAACGACATCGCCTCGGGAAACCATTGGCTCGTAAAATTGCCCCATCCGGGGCCATCGTAGGGGCCGGCCTGTAAAGGCGGCCCGCTACGCGCTGAGGGCTTCCCGAAGCGTCGTTCTCAGTTTGAGTCTGTCGCGGCAACGCCGCATCTGAATCCGAGGAAAGGCCGTTGTTCGTGGTTCGGGGTTCGTAAAAGCCTGCCATTATACCAGAATAGGCTGTGGTCAAATCTCGCAGCGGGCCGCCTTAACCAGGCCGGCCCCTACACACAAGGCCTCTCAACCTCTCAGTCAGCTTTGCTGACAGCTCCCCTATCAGGGGAGCCATTGCGGCCGGCCATCTGCGGTCTGCGGACGGCGTTTTTTTCTACCCTAACACGGTGAAGGCGATGGCGTAATCGCCGTCGTGGGCGATGGACAGGGACGGCAGCTGGCTATCCTGGCCCACGGCCTGGGCATAATAGCCATGGAGCTTATAATACGGGGCTCCCAACGAGTCATGACAGACTTCGACGTCCGTCCATTTTCCCTGGCGGAAACCGGTCCCCAAGGCCTTGAACAAAGCCTCTTTGGCAGCAAAGATGCCGGCCAGCGATTCGGCCCGCCAGGTACCATCAGTCCGCTGGCAATAAGCCAGTTCCTGTTCCGTGAAAAAGCGGCCCAAGGAACGGCCGTGACGAGCGGCCATGTCCGCTATACGGCTGATTTGTACGATATCGGTTCCGCAGTGCATCGCGTTTCCCCTCCTTTTTGGGCCTGACGGCCCCTACGCATGCCTCTCAACCTCTCAGTCAGCTTCGCTGACAGCTCCCCTATCAGGGGAGCCATTGCAGCCTGCCATCTGCGGACTGCGAACGGCGTTTATTTCATAAGTCTGTTGCGGTAACGCCGCATATGAGTCCGAGGAAACAGCCAATCAACCTCTCAGTCAGCTCCAGCTGACAGCTCCCCTATCAGGGGAGCCATTGCGGTCTGCGAACCGCGTTTCCCCTCCTTCACCACAAAAAGGAGGCTGCCGCATTGGCGACAACCCCCTCTGTATTTCACTACCACTTCTGCATTCGGATACAAACGCCCAATCCTTCCAGGATGACCCGGAAAGTCATAAAGGATACGGTCATATCGTCATGAAGGCCGTGGGCTACTTTATAGGAAATGGTGACGGTCTGATGTTGATAGTCGTAACGGAAGCCGTGCAGATTGGTCTCAAAGGTGTATTTGGGAGCCGGAATGGCAAACTGCGGCGGCTTTTCTACTTCCAGGCCATGGGTCAGGCGTTCGAGGATGACCCGTTTGGGCAGTTCAGACTGCAACATCTCTTCTGTAAAGCTATCCAATACAGACATGTATCCCCCTCAGTCTTCGTCGAAGAAGTGCGCGTGGATAGCTTTGACGGCTTTGTCGATGACATCTTCTGCAATCAGGCAGGTGATGCTGATTTCCGAAGTGGAAATGATTTCGATATTGATGCCGTTATCGCCGAGGACACCGAACATGCCGGCAGCGATGCCCGGATGACCGGCCATGCCAGCACCGACGACAGAAACTTTAGCCATCTTATCATCGATGAGGATATCTTCGACAGGCATTTCCTTGCGCAGATTGGCAAAGACAGCTTTGGCCTGTTCCAGGTCCGTACGGGCAATGGTAAAGGTAATATCCGTTACGCCTTCGTTGGCAATGCGGACACTCTGGACGATCATGTCGACGTCGACGTGTTTTTCTGCCAATTCAGCGAAAACGCGATAAGCGAAGCCCGGTTTATTGGGAATCCCTAAAACGGTGATTTTTGCAACATTTTTATCCGAAGCGACGCCGCGGATGAGATACTGTTTGACTTCCATAGAGCAATCCTCCTGTATCATAGTTCCTTCATCTTCAGAAAAAGTCGAGCGTACATGGATGGGGACGCCGAAGCGGCTGCCCATTTCGACGGCACGGGGCTGCATGACACCGGCGCCGAGTTTCGCCATTTCCAGCATTTCGCCGTATGTAATCTGTTCGATTTTCCTTGCATTGGGAACGACACGGGGATCGGACGTGTATACGCCGTCAACGTCGGTATAGATTTCACAAACATCAGCATGGATGGCACCGGCAATGGCAACGGCTGTCGTATCGGAACCGCCGCGGCCCAGCGTCGTGATATCGCCATGGCCCGTAATGCCCTGGAAGCCAGCGACGACGACGATATTGCCCTGATCCAGCGCTTTCATGATGCGGCCCGGTTTCAATGCCAAGATACGGCCTTTGTTAAAGGCATCGCTGGTCTTGATGCCGGCCTGAGCACCGGTAAAGGAAATAGCCTTCTGGCCGGCTTCCTGGAAAGCCATAGCCATGAGGGCGATGGAGACCTGTTCGCCCGTCGTCAGGAGCATATCCATTTCACGGCCGTAAGTCTTAGAGGTAATCTGCTTTGCTAATGTCACTAAATCGTCGGTAGTATCCCCCATTGCCGAAACAACGATGACGATTTTGTCTTCAGGCTTTTTGCCTTTTAAGACTCGTTGTACAATAGCCCGCATTTTGTCCGGTGTCGCAACGGAGCTGCCGCCGAACTTCTTAACGATTAATGCCAACTTAAATCCCTCGCTTTTGTTTGCTTAAGTATTCATTATCATGGTAATTCATTATTATGGTTTATTACCATCTGAAACCACTTATTGAAATGATATCATGGACAAGGGGAAATGTAAAGGGCTTGTAGGGCTAAAGGCCCGCAGGCCGCAGTTCGCCGTTCGCAGGCCGCCGTTCCGTTCATCGT
>ENA-UERM01001649-UERM01001649.1-human-gut-metagenome-genome-assembly--contig:-NODE-1649-length-11230-cov-2.976867_pt1 | contig 11230 bp, 7 predicted proteins | sample MGYA00242983_ERZ507983 | MGnify/ENA primary metagenome ERZ507983 (study PRJEB26167, sample SAMN06115432) | human gut metagenome | host: Homo sapiens | place: China:Shanxi | collected 2015-04-29...
GCCATGATAGCTTTGCTGCTTTCAAACCACGCTGAAGCACTCCTGGCGTTTTCACTACAATATTGGGTGAGACTATCACCATTAATACGAATTCCTCTTTGAATGTGGTAGTCGTCCTGATCGTAGTAACCGAGAGATAAGTAATCATTTCCGTTTTTATTTTTAATTACAATAGCGAGAGAGTCGCCTTTTTTATCTTTACCGTACCAGGTAAATAAGTCCGTTGGTTCGCTTTTCCCGCTCTCATCAAATTCCGTTACCGTATGTCTGAGTTTGTGTGATATCTTATCGAAGATAAAACCAGGATCTCCATCATATATTTCTTTTAATGCGCTGAAGATCATTTCCTTGTTATTGATATCATGAGTATTCTCTACTACATTTTCATGGATGATAGTTTGGCCGACTTTTTTGTTTTCATCGTTCGTAGGTGATTTTATTGGTTCTTGATTATAGATACCACTAGTAATATCGGCTGTATCATTGGAGTCAATAGCACCCTCATTACCACTAACAACGATACTACCATCAGTAAAGTCAGCATTATTTATATCATCATGAGTCTTCTCAACTATGTTGTCATTAATGATAGTACGGACGAGTTCTTTGTCTTTATAGTTCGCAGGTAATTCTATTGGTTCTTGGTTGTCGATACCAATAGTAATATGGTCTGTATCATTGGAGCCAATATCAATATAAGTAACTGAGGAATTATTAATATTAAATCTATCAGGATTGTCGTTTCCTCGTATGGCGTTTTTTATAAGCGCAAGTAGATGTTTAACACAGGTGCTTATTCCTTGCTTACCATTAAAAAGGTTTTTGAGCTCTTGTACTAATATATTAACTTCATCATTGTTATTTTCATTGATGGATTCTGTGTAAGCTGCGCTGGTATTGTTGATTGAAATAGATGGTAGCATGATTTTATTCCATTTTGATTGATTTGTTACAAATATATATTACCTAATGAAATAGACTATCAAAAAACGCTCATTTATTTAGACCCTATCTTTAATTTGAGTGTATGAGCGCACAATAGCCAGGGTGGTTTGAGTATCCTGGAAATTCAGAAAAGTAAACTCTTTGAGAAAGACGAGCAGAACGCCTGAAAATAAGCCTTTCCCTTCAGGTTTGTCTGTGGATACCACTTAATGATTTGAAAGGGCAAGCTACCATCAGGCTGTTTGCAAAACTCAGGAGGCAAGCAATGAGGAAACAACTTTCGTTGAAGTGTGGGAGTTAAAGTCACCTGCATAGCAGGTGACTTTATCCAGGCGAACGCGTTATCAGAACGCGTAGTTAAAGTTAGTACCGAACAGCCAGGCTTTACCTTCAGACTCGAACTGGTATGGGCCTTCGTTAATTTTCACGCTCTGACCGTGCATATAAGAAACACCAACGTCGACTGAAGCATCTTTATTAAATGCGTAAGTCGTACCTGCACTCAGCCAGAAACGGTCCTGGTCCGGAATGGAGATAGAACGATTCTGTGCCGGAACTGGGCTGTCATCAAAGGCGATACCGGTACGGAAGGTCCAGTTATCATCGTAGTAATAAGTGGTTCCCAACGCGATGCGGTAAGCATCTTTAAAGCCTTCATGTTTCTGGAACAGCGTGTCGCCACTCGTTGAGGTCGCTTTCAGCTGCTGGAACTGACTCCAGCTGGTGTAAGCCAGGCTATAGTGAATCGCCCACTGCGGATCAACACGGTTATAACCCGACACTTCCCACATTTCAGGCAGGTTCAGCGTCAGATAACCCGATTGCGTTGCGCCACCTGTCGCGGTAGGAATTGGCAAACCGTAGTTATTAAAAGCCGGGTTAAGATCGCTGCTGTAGTTACCCTTGAAGTCAATTTTCACTTCAGAGCGGTAGGTCAATGCGTAGCGGTTGTTTTTATCCAGTTCGTACAGGATCCCGGCGTTCCAGCCAAAGCCCCACTGGTTACCGTTCAGGTGAGCGATTTTGGTATTACTGTCGATGCCGTTGGCGGTAGCTGCTAATGCTTGCCCCTGAGGAGTCTGCCTGGCAGGAGATTGCATAATCTGACCAGCAACCAGCTGCCCCAGATCGCCTGCGAAACGTTCAATTTTCGCGCGAGCGTAGACGGCGTTGAAACCAAGACCAAAGCTCCATGCATTATTTAAGCGATACGCACCGCTTAAGTTCAGGTTCATGGTTTCAAGGTCGGTTGTACCCCCGACAGAGCCGCCTGCATAAGTATCGTTAAACTCTGTTGCCAGGCCATAGTTAGAGGTAATAGAAGCGCCCCAACCAAATTGGTCGTTAATCGGTGCAACAAAGTGCATGTTCGGAACCCATGCCGTAGGCGCGATGTTATCGGCTTTCAGGCTACGACCAGACGGAGACGTTCCGCTGATATTCACATCCGGGTCAATATAAACCGCACCCGCAGAAAATGTCGGGCGGTCAAACATGGTAATCAATGCGGGGTTACGGCTAACGTTACCTGCATCATCGGCAATTGCGCCTTCCCCTGAATAAGCCCGGCCCAGGCCAGAGGAAGAAAATTCGTTTAACTGAAAGCCTGCCGACCAGGCCTGGGTGGAGATAAGTGCCACTGCGACTGCGAGAGCAGACTTTGTAAACAGGGTTTTCTGGCTCATGACCATAACCTCAATGATTTATTTTTATACAAACTATGTTACGTGCTGTAACAGGAGCGCGAAGTGTAGGGTCTGAGGTACATCTTAGAAATCAGACCAGTGGCGAGAGTATAGGTCGGACCAGCTGGAATGTTGCAAGTATGTTTCTATCTTTTTTCAAATATGATCTAAGAAACGCGATCCAGCTGGCAAAATTTGGAGGTTGCGCACTCGCGGATTCGGGTGAATTTTGTTTTAGATCATTTTTAAGTGTGATTTCGGTCACTTATCCGATTTTGCAGAATTAACAACTGGAGCAGCACTTTCCGGAAGCGTAAAATATCCACAACGTTTATCTGGCACCTTGGGTGCACATACAGAGGAAATCAACGATGAGTAAATGTAGTGCTGATGAAACCCCGGTTTGCTGCTGTATGGATGTTGGCACCATTATGGACAACTCCGACTGCACCGCGTCTTACAGCCGCGTGTTTGCAAACCGCGCAGAAGCAGAACAAACGCTGGCGGCGCTGACTGAAAAAGCCCGTAGCGTGGAATCCGAACCGTGCAAAATCTCCCCGACTTTCACTGAAGAGTCTGACGGTGTGCGCCTGGATATCGATTTCACTTTTGCCTGCGAAGCTGAAATGCTGATCTTCCAGCTGGGTCTGCGTTAATTCCTCTCGGGTACGTACGCCCCTGTCAGTTGCTGGCAGGGGCGTTTTCTTTTCTTTCTCCTGTCTTCACTGTGTCATAGCTCCCACTTTCCCTTTTCTCCACTTGGCTAAATGTAAAAAAATGGTTAAGACTATGATCAGGTCAGACCACTTTATTTATTATTTTACAGGGGAGTGTTATGGGTCAGGTTTTACCGCTGGTTACCCGCCAGGGCGATCGTATCGCCATTGTTAGCGGTTTACGTACGCCTTTTGCCCGCCAGGCGACGGCTTTTCATGGCATTCCCGCGGTTGATTTAGGGAAGATGGTGGTAGGCGAACTGCTGGCACGCAGCGAGATCCCCGCTGAAGTGATTGAACAGCTGGTCTTTGGTCAGGTCGTACAAATGCCTGAAGCCCCCAACATTGCGCGTGAAATTGTTCTCGGTACCGGAATGAATGTGCATACCGATGCTTACAGCGTCAGCCGCGCTTGCGCTACCAGTTTCCAGGCGATTGCAAACGTCGCAGAAAGTCTGATGGCGGGAACTATTCGCGCGGGGATTGCCGGTGGGGCCGATTCTTCTTCCGTATTGCCCATTGGCGTCAGTAAAAAACTGGCGCGCGTGCTGGTTGATGTCAACAAAGCTCGAACCATGAGCCAGCGACTGAAACTCTTCTCTCGCCTGCGTTTGCGCGACTTAATGCCCGTACCGCCTGCGGTAGCAGAATATTCTACCGGCTTGCGGATGGGGGACACCGCCGAACAAATGGCGAAAACCTACGGTATTACTCGCGAACAGCAAGATGCACTGGCGCACCGTTCGCATCAGCGTGCCGCTCAGGCGTGGTCAGACGGTAAACTCAAAGAAGAGGTGATGACTGCCTTTATCCCTCCTTATAAACAACCGCTTGTCGAAGACAACAATATTCGCGGTAATTCCTCTCTTGCTGATTACGCAAAGCTGCGTCCGGCGTTTGATCGTAAACACGGGACGGTAACGGCGGCGAACAGTACACCACTGACCGATGGCGCAGCGGCGGTGATCCTGATGACTGAATCCCGGGCGAAAGAATTAGGGCTGGTACCGCTGGGGTATCTGCGCAGCTACGCATTTACTGCGATTGATGTCTGGCAGGACATGTTGCTCGGTCCGGCCTGGTCAACGCCGCTGGCGCTGGAACGTGCCGGTTTGACGATGAGCGATCTGACATTGATCGATATGCACGAAGCCTTTGCAGCTCAGACACTGGCGAATATTCAGTTGCTGGGTAGCGAACGTTTTGCTCGTGATGTACTGGGGCGTGCACATGCCACTGGCGAAGTGGACGAGAGCAAATTTAACGTGCTTGGCGGTTCGATTGCTTACGGGCATCCCTTCGCAGCGACCGGCGCGCGGATGATTACCCAGACATTGCATGAACTTCGCCGTCGCGGCGGTGGATTTGGTTTAGTGACCGCCTGTGCTGCGGGTGGACTTGGCGCAGCAATGGTTGTGGAGGCGGAATAATGGAAATGGCATCAGCGTTTACTCTTAATGTTCGTCTGGACAACATTGCTATCATCACCATCGACGTACCGGGTGAGAAAATGAATACCCTGAAGGCGGAATTTGCCTCGCAGGTGCGCGCCATTATTAAGCAACTCCGTGAAAACAAAGAGTTGCGCGGCGTGGTGTTTATCTCCGCGAAACCAGACAACTTCATTGCTGGCGCAGACATCAACATGATCGGCAATTGCAAAACGGCGCAAGAAGCGGAAGTACTGGCGCGGCAGGGGCAACAGTTAATGGCGGAGATTCATGCTTTGCCCGTTCCGGTTATCGCGGCTATTCATGGCGCTTGCCTGGGCGGCGGGCTGGAGTTGGCGCTGGCGTGCCACGGTCGCGTGTGTACTGATGATGCTAAAACGGTGCTCGGTTTGCCTGAAGTACAACTTGGATTGTTACCCGGTTCAGGCGGCACCCAGCGTTTACCGCGCCTGATTGGCGTCAGCACCGCGCTGGAGATGATCCTCACGGGCAAGCAACTACGGGCAAAGCAGGCTTTAAAACTGGGGCTGGTGGATGACGTCGTTCCGCACTCCATATTGCTGGAAGCCGCTGTTGAGCTGGCAAAGCAGGATCGTCCATCTTCACGCCCTCTACCTGTACGCGAGCGTATTCTGGCGGGGCCGTTAGGTCGTGCGCTGCTGTTCAAAATGGTCGGCAAGAAAACAGAACACAAAACTCAAAGTAACTATCCGGCGACAGAACGCATCCTGGAGGTTGTCGAAACGGGATTAGCGCAGGGCACCAGTAGCGGCTATGACGCTGAAGCACGGGCGTTTGGAGAACTGGCGATGACGCCGCAATCGCAGGCGCTGCGCAATATCTTTTTTGCCAGTACGGAAGTGAAAAAAGATCCCGGCAGTGATGCGCCGCCTGCGCCATTAAACAGCGTGGGAATTTTAGGTGGTGGCTTGATGGGCGGCGGTATTGCTTACGTCACTGCTTGTAAAGCGGGGCTTCCGGTCAGAATTAAAGATATCAACCCGCAGGGCATAAATCATGCATTGAAGTACAGCTGGGATCAGTTGGAGGGCAAAGTTCGCCGTCGTCATCTCAAAGCCAGCGAACGTGACAAACAGCTGGCTTTAATCTCCGGAACGACGGACTATTGCGGCTTTGCCCATCGCGATCTGATTATTGAAGCGGTGTTTGAAAATCTCGAATTAAAACAACAGATGGTGGCGGAAGTGGAGCAAAATTGCGCTACTCATACCATCTTTGCTTCGAACACGTCATCTTTACCGATTGGCGATATCGCCGCTCACGCCGCGCGACCTGAGCAAGTTATTGGCCTGCATTTCTTCAGTCCGGTGGAAAAAATGCCGCTGGTGGAGATTATTCCTCATGCGAGTACATCGGCGCAAACCATCGCCACCACGGTAAAACTGGCGAAAAAACAGGGCAAAACGCCCATTGTCGTGCGTGACAAAGCCGGGTTTTACGTCAATCGCATCTTAGCGCCTTACATTAATGAAGCTATCCGCATGCTGACCGAAGGTGAACGGGTAGAGCACATTGATGCTGCGCTAGTGAAATTTGGTTTTCCGGTAGGCCCAATCCAACTTTTGGATGAGGTAGGAATCGACACCGGGACTAAAATTATGCCTGTACTGGAAGCTGCTTATGGAGAACGTTTTAGCGCGCCTGCAAATGTTGTTTCTTCAATTTTGAACGACGATCGCAAAGGCAGAAAAAATGGCCGGGGTTTCTATCTTTATGGTCAGAAAGGGCGTAAAAGCAAAAAACAGGTCGATCCCGCCATTTACCCGCTCATTGGCGCACAAGGGCAGGGGCGACTCTCCGCACCGCAGGTTGCTGAACGGTGTGTGATGTTGATGCTGAATGAAGCAGTACGTTGTCTGGACGAGCAGGTTACCCGTAGCGTACGTGACGGGGATATTGGCGCGGTATTTGGCATTGGTTTTCCGCCATTTCTCGGTGGACCGTTCCGCTATATCGATTCTCTCGGCGCGGGCGAAGTGGTTGCAATAATGCAACGACTTGCCACGCAGTATGGTTCCCGTTTTACCCCTTGCGAGCGTTTGGTCGAGATGGGCGCGCGTGGGGAAAGTTTTTGGAAAACAACTGCAACTGACCTGTAATAAGAAGGTCAAAGCTATATGAATCCGCGCTGAATGGCGGAGTGTTGCTCAAAATGTAAACGCATATTGACTATACTTACGCCATTGAGGTAAAAAACAGCGTTTCATTCGGTGAATGGATAAGGCACAATGCCGGCCACCGTTTTCTTTCTCTGGTTTCAGATGAAAGAAAACGGGCGAATCTGGTTAACAAAAGCGGTGCAATATGCAAGTTTTTATCATGCGTCACGGCGACGCAGCCCTCGATGCCGCCAGTGATTCCGTTCGTCCTCTGACCACTAATGGTTGTGACGAATCTCGCCTGATGGCGAACTGGCTGAAAGGTCAAAAAGTGGAAATCGAACGCGTTCTGGTGAGCCCGTTCCTGCGAGCCGAGCAAACACTGGAAGAAGTAGGGGATTGTCTGAACCTGCCTTCCAGTGCAGAAGTTCTGCCGGAGTTAACGCCCTGCGGCGATGTTGGTCTGGTCAGTGCCTATTTGCAGGCGTTGACCAATGAAGGTGTTGCTTCGGTACTGGTGATCTCTCACTTACCGTTAGTCGGGTATCTGGTTGCCGAGTTATGTCCGGGCGAAACGCCGCCTATGTTTACCACCTCGGCCATTGCCAGCGTAACGCTTGATGAAAGCGGAAACGGTACATTCAACTGGCAGATGAGCCCGTGTAATCTGAAGATGGCAAAAGCTATCTGATGTGTTCCAAATTATGCCCAATGAGGTAGATTCATTGGGCATAATTGCTCATCAGGCAGCGGATATCTGTCAACCTCACTACTATCGAAGACTCTCCTTATCTATAAATAAAACACTTTCTACATTCATTCGGAAATTATTCTTCTGCGCGTATCTTGATTTTGCCCAAAGTTACATGTTGAAATGAATAATGTCTGTTTGACACTCATTGTCATTTATTAATACAGATAATAGAGAAAATAGAGTTGAATAATCAGGCAGGATGTAATTGAAACTTGATTAAATTCTGGCTATAGTGTTTATATATTATATTGTCAAAAGTGGATAAATGCCAATCGCATTATATGTTCATTGTTTGTTTTTTAAGCTGTTGATATTCATTATTGATATACTTTCTATTTTTTCTAAATACTTATTCCGTATTTTTTAAGGATGTCCTTAAGATAACCTTTCTTCTGTCAATATATTAATTAAATCTACATTTACTCTTTAGTAAAATTAAATTGCATCAGGGGGGTGAAAACATCACTATGCGGCCCCACACCAAAGAATACAATTTTCTACGACCTGTTCTTTTTGGATCGCATGCCGTATTCAATGGCTGGGTATAAACATTGGGTATTGACTGAATCAATGTATTGTAATGTTTATATTTTTAATTATTTATAGTTTAAGGACAAATAATGAGTAAGTTTGTTAAAACAGATATTGCTGCGGCAATGGTGATGGGCGTTTTCACCTCTACGGCAACAATCGCTGCGGGTAACAACGGTACTGCACGTTTTTACGGCACCATTGAAGACTCAGTGTGTTCTATCGTTCCGGACGATCACAAACTGGAAGTTGATATGGGTGATATCGGTGCCGAAAAACTGAAAAATAACGGCACCACCACGCCGAAAAGTTTCCAGATTCGTCTGCAAGATTGCGTATTTGATACTCAGGAAACAATGACCACTACCTTTACTGGTACCGTTTCTTCTGCAAATAGCGGCAATTATTACACCATTTTCAATACCGATACCGGTGCGGCATTTAACAATGTTAGCCTGGCGATCGGTGACTCTCTGGGTACCTCTTACAAAAGCGGCATGGGTATTGACCAGAAAATAGTGAAAGACACTTCTACCAATAAAGGCAAAGCGAAGCAGACACTGAACTTTAAAGCCTGGCTGGTCGGCGCAGCTGATGCGCCAGATCTGGGTAATTTCGAAGCAAATACCACCTTCCAGATTACTTACCTGTAAGGCATACCCCCATAGCGACACTGCTATGGGGGATTTAAATGGATTTTGACCGAACAAGAATAAAAACGGATAGAAACGTGTATGCCTGACCATTCTCTTTTTCGATTACGGATTCTTCCGTGGTGCATTGCGCTGGCAATGTCAGGGAGTTATAGCAGTGTCTGGGCTGAAGACGACATTCAGTTTGATTCCCGTTTTCTGGAATTAAAAGGCGACACAAAAATTGATCTGAAGCGTTTTTCCAGCCAGGGATATGTTGAGCCCGGAAAATACAATTTACAGGTTCAACTAAATAAACAGCCATTGGCGGAAGAGTACGATATTTACTGGTATGCTGGTGAAGATGACGCGAGCAAAAGCTATGCTTGTCTGACACCGGAACTGGTAGCGCAGTTTGGTTTAAAAGAAGACGTGGCGAAAAATCTGCAATGGAGCCACGATGCTAAATGCCTGAAATCCGGTCAACTGGAAGGCATGGAAATTAAGGCTGATTTAAGCCAGTCCGCATTAGTCATTTCACTGCCACAGGCTTACCTCGAATATACTTACCCCGACTGGGATCCGCCTTCACGTTGGGATGACGGCATCTCCGGGATCGTCGCGGACTACAGCATCAACGCACAAACCCGGCACGAAGAAAATGGCGGTGATGATAGTAACGAGATCAGCGGCAACGGGACGGTCGGGGTTAACCTGGGGCCATGGCGTATGCGCGCTGACTGGCAGACCAACTATCAACATACCCGCAGTAATGATGATGACGAGGAATTGTCGCGTACCATAATCGAAGAGTGGGTGGATTATGATGGAGATGATTTTTATGCCATTGCCGAACGGATTCTGAGAGGAGAGCTCAATTGCTTGCAGGAATCCGGAAAGTTGGATAATCTTTGTATCATGAAGCCGTATTCTTTTGTGTTGGTAGATGAAGATAGAGAAACGGTAGCCGAACTTTTATTGGTGGATGATGAAGACACATTGTTATTAAACGATGAACTGCTTAAAGGATTAGACGAAGAACTGGATGCCTTTTTGAAAGATTTACTTGAGAAATAACCGATTATAAATGACGGGCATTCCTACTGACTGGTAATGAGAAAGTATGTTTCACACTTATCGGGAAGGTAATAATATGTATTACAATAGCTTGGTGTGAAACGTAGGATGTGAATCTTACTTATCATAAGGAATAGTCATAAAAAACTCTTTCATCTTTTTCCTGTATAAAGAAATTCTTTCAGGAAGAATGCCGTTTGAAATACTGCTTCCTCATCCATCTGTCGAATAACAGAAATAAGAAAATAGTTATGGCAAACAAGAAGTAGAAAAAAGGAATCTGTATGTCGTGAGTTACCGAAGGAAGCATTGCTTGGATAAACTCTGTCAGGCTATCGCCCAAATAATAAATCACTCCTGCGATGCCACTGGCCAGTAAGAGCAAGGAGGCGATAATAGTTGCCCATAATGTTCTTTGTTCTATTTTCTTTTCATGAAGTCGAGCGGCTTCTTCTACTTTCTGCATGGTGCGGAAAGTAAAGTTGGTGGACAGCCGAAACTGAGGTTGTTCCTTTATTGCCCTTTTCAATCCTTTATCTTTTAGTCCTTCGTTCATAGTTTTTCATTGGTTATAAGTACATACAATTTTTTGCGTATACGGTGCAATTTCACTTTTGTGTTGCTTTCTGTCATTCCCAGTATGAGAGCAATTTCGCTGACAGGCTTGTCCTCCATATAAAATAAAGTAATGACGGCCCGTTCGTCTGCATCAAGCTTTTTCATGGCTTTGTTCAGTTTGGCTATCTGTTCCTCGCTCTCATCATTCAGCGTATCATCTATTTGTTCGTCCGAAATATTGGCAAGCAGCGTATCATCCATGTCAAATAAGTCGTATTTTTTCTTTCGTACGGCCGAAATTGCAGTATTGTAAGCGATGCGGTATATCCACGTCGAAAAGTTGCTTTCCGCTTTGAATGAAGATAAGTGCCGGAAGGCTTTGAGGAAGGTATCTTGTGTAAGCTCTTCTGCATCTTCCTGGCTGGCAACGATACGAACAATCAGGGTAAATACCTGCTGACCGTATTTGTCCAGAAAATATTCATAGCGGGAAGTTTTTCCTTCCAATACATCTTGAATGATATGTGCTTCGTCGTATTCCATTTCACTTCTTTAGACGCATGCATATAGATAAGGTTACACTTTTGAAATAAAAAATATTTTTTGCCATAAAGTTGTAACCTGACCGGAGATGCGGCGTCTAAAGGGTACAAAGGAACAAAATTAATAACTTAAATAGAAACGATTATGGGTTACATTACCGGTTGGATTGTTGTAGGTATCATTACATTAGGAATCTACAAATTATTTGAACTTTTTGT
>ENA-UERM01001670-UERM01001670.1-human-gut-metagenome-genome-assembly--contig:-NODE-1670-length-11053-cov-9.113065_pt1 | contig 11053 bp, 7 predicted proteins | sample MGYA00242983_ERZ507983 | MGnify/ENA primary metagenome ERZ507983 (study PRJEB26167, sample SAMN06115432) | human gut metagenome | host: Homo sapiens | place: China:Shanxi | collected 2015-04-29...
CTACGCCGAGGAACATGCCGAGACCAAATTCAGCAGCATCTTCGAAGAGGCTGTTTGCCCAAGCCGGGCCATGGTCAGCAGCGTTCATGGTGTACGGGGAAACCGGAGCGGATGCACCCCAAATGGAGGAGCAGCCCGTAGCGTTAGCGATCATCATGCGGTCGCCGAAGAGCTGTGTAACGAGTTTAACATACGGAGTTTCGCCGCAGCCTGCGCATGCACCGGAGAATTCGAGGAGCGGAGTTTCGAACTGAGAACCGATGACGGTCTTCTTGTTCTGCGGGTTAGCTTTCGGAGCAACCTGTTCCGTACCATAGTACCAGAGATCCATCTTCTGACGTTCTGCGTCGGTGTTCGGAACCATCGTGAGGGCCTGAACCGGGCAGACGTTTACGCAGGAACCGCATTCGAGGCAGTCGAGCTGGTCAACGATGATGGAAACATGATACTGTTTGCCAGATTTAGCTTTAGCAGCCGTCTGGAAGCCAGCCGGAGCAGCTTTGAGTTCTTCGTCAGTCGTGAGGACCGGACGGATGGTTGCGTGCGGGCAAACGAAGGAGCACTGCATGCAGCCGATACATTTTTCAGCATCCCAGGAAGGAACGTGGAGAGCCGGGCCTGCTTTTTCGAATTTAGCAGTGCCGGAAGGCATGGTGCCATCTTCGCGGCCAGCAAATGCGGAAACCGGGAGATCGTCGCCAACCTGTTCGAGCATCGGTTTTGCAACTTCCGTGAAGTACTTCGTAGCCGGGCGGCCTTCGACGACTTCGTCTTTAGCGTCAGCCCAGGAAGCCGGATAGTTAACTTCATGGAATTCTTTGATACCAGCATCAACAGCGCCGTTGTTCATGTCAACGACTTTCTGGCCTTTCTTGCCATAGCTCTTGACGATGGAGTCTTTCAAGTATTTAACGGCATCATCGATAGGAATGATCTTAGCGAGTGCGAAGAAAGCAGCCTGCATGACCATGTTGATACGAGTGCCGAGGCCGAGTTTCTGGCCAATAGCGTCACCGTTCAAGGTGTAGAATTTAACATGATGTTTAGCGATGGAACGTTTGATGCGAGCCGGAAGTTCTTTTTCCAGTTCTTCATCAGTCCAGGTGCAGTTCAGCATGAATGTGCCGCCGTCTTTAATGCCGCGGAGGACATCAAAACGTTTGATGTAGGACTGACGATGGCAAGCGATGTAGTCAGCTGCGTCGATGAGGTACGGCATATCGATCGGGCGAGTACCGAAACGCAGGTGAGAAATTGTTACGCCGCCGGATTTCTTGGAGTCATAAGCGAAGTATGCCTGAGCATACATATCCGTGTGGTCGCCGATGATCTTGATAGCGGATTTGTTAGCGCCGACAGTACCGTCAGAGCCGAAGCCCCAGAATTTGCAGGACGTAAGGCCAGTCGTGTCAAGCGGCATCTTCGGTTCGCGCGGAAGGCTGAGGTTGGTAACGTCGTCGTTGATAGCCAGCGTGAAGCCGTTGAGCGGATGTTCTTTCTTGAGTTCTTTGAAGACAGCGAGGAAGTCTTCCGGAAGAACGTCTTTGGAGCCCATACCTGTACGGCCGCCGATAACGTCGATGTTGAGGTTTTCTTCAGTTACGAAGCCAACGATATCGAGGTAGAGAGGTTCGCCGAGGGAGCCCGGTTCTTTCGTACGGTCGATGACAGCGATCTTCTTAACAGTTTTCGGAAGAACGTTGAGGAGGTATTTGTTGGAGAACGGACGATAGAGGTGAACGTTGATGGCACCGACTTTTTCGCCCTGGCTCTGCAAGTATTCGACAGTCTGTTTAGCGACGTCGGAGAGAGAACCCATGGATACGACAACGTATTCAGCATCAGGAGCACCGTAGTAGTTGAACGGTTTGTACGTACGGCCAGTGATTTCAGAAATCTTGTCCATGTAGCCAGCTACGATATCCGGCATAGCATCATAGAATTTGTTGGAAGCTTCTGTGTGCTGGAAGTATACGTCCGGGTTTTCTGCAGTGCCGCGGATTTCCGGATGATCCGGGTTGAGGGCACGTTTGCGGAATGCTTCGATAGCGTCCCAGTCAACGAGTTTCTTGAAGTTTTCGAAGTCCATGACTTCAACTTTCTGGATTTCGTGAGAAGTACGGAAACCATCGAAGAAGTTGATGAACGGCAGGGAACCTTTAATTGCTGCCAAATGAGCGACACCACCGAGATCCATGACTTCCTGAACATTGGATTCAGCCAAGAGACAGCAGCCTGTTGCACGAGCAGACATAACGTCCTGATGGTCACCGAAGATGTTCAGTGCATGGTTAGCCAAAGCACGAGCAGCTACGTGGAATACGCCCGGGAGGAGTTCACCGGCAACTTTGTACATGTTCGGGATCATGAGGAGGAAGCCCTGAGATGCCGTGTACGTAGTTGTCAAAGCACCAGCCTGTAAAGAACCGTGGAATGCGCCAGCTGCGCCAGCTTCGGACTGCATTTCAACAACGTTGACTTTGTGGCCGAAGATGTTTTTCATGCCAGCGGCTGCCCAATCATCGACATGTTCTGCCATAGGAGAAGACGGCGTGATCGGATAAATTGCGGCAACTTCAGTAAATGCATAGGACACCCATGCAGCTGCTTCGTTACCATCCATGGTTTTAAATTTGCTCATAGATAAAACACGCTCCTTAGATAAAAGTATACTTTCAATATGGAAAAACCATACTGATAGGCTTAAGAAAGCTATAAAGACGTCCTGTTGCATCCTCATACGGACGGCGCGGACCCTCACCCAGGTTCCATGGATGACTTCTGTTCACGTATCGCCCATACACGTCCCTATCTTGAAAAAAATGCAATGAAAAGCGGGAAGGTTCAACAATATTCAAAAAAGGTATTGCTAATATTCTTAATCTGTAATACTATTATAGTGATATTACAGATTTGCACACCAACATGCCTTTTGAAGCTTGCTGACCATCACAAACCGAACGACTTTGTAACTTTTTCTTACAAGTTAATTATATGCCTAAGTAATGCTAAATTCAATAGGAATGTGATGCTAGTTTATGCATCGTTCAGTGCTATTTTGTAAACGTATACCAATCGAGTGTATATTAAAGTGCCGATTCGGTGTACACCATTAGTGGAGGTGTTAGTATGGATTTTCATCATCTTAAATACTTTGTCGAAGTAGCCGACAAGAAATCATTCAGCAAAGCCGCGCGGACACTGCACATTTCCCAGTCCGCCATCAGCCGCACCATCAAGGCCCTGGAAGAAGAACTGGGCGTCGTCCTCTTCATGCGCAACGCCAAGGCCGTCGAACTCACCGATGCCGGCACGATTTTCCTCTCCCACGCCAAGCGCGTCGTCTTCATGTTCGAACACTTGAAGACGGACTTTGAAAACGAATTCAAGCTGGAACAAGGGACGGTCCTCATCGGCCTGCCGCCGATCACGGGCGCACCGATCTTCGCCAACCTTCTGGGGGCGTTCAAGCAGGAATACCCGCAGATCGAACTGGACCTCTACGAACACGGCTCGAAGAAAGTCGAAATCAGCGTCCAGGAAGGCCTCATCGACCTGGGCATCGTCTGCACGCAGCCGAAGGAAAAGGACTTTGAATCGTTCTTCCTGACCCAGGACCCGATGAACGTCATCATCCACCGGGACAACATCCTGTCCAAGGAAAAGACGGTTCCCCTCAAGAAGCTGGCCAATGAATCGCTGGTCCTCTACCGCGACGACTTCAACCTGCACGACGAAATCATCCAGCACTGTAAGAAAATCGGTTTCCAGCCGAAGATCGTCTTCGAAACGAGCCAGCGGGACCTCATGATCCAGACCGTCGTCGCCAACCTGGGCGTCGCTCTCCTGCCGAGCCGCCTGTGCCCGACGAAGGAAACGAATCCCCGCGTATCGGAATCGGTCGTCGTCCGTCCCCTGGTAGAACCGGAAATCATGCACGTCCTCTACGTCATCTGGAAACGGGGCCACTACCTCTCCCATGCCGCTCAGTTGTGGCTCGACTTCGTCCGCAATAAGGCCCGCGTCATTTCCAACTTATAAGGCTTATGGACAGACACAAGTTCCCTCCTGACCTGACGGGGATCCGCCAAAAGGAGCAGCACGGCCGGGCGGCCCTCTCCCGCCTGCGCCGCCGCTTCTGCCAGGCCTGGTACGGTCTGCCAAAGGCCCAGAAATGCGTCGTCATCGTCGCCCTGCTGGAATTCTTCTGGATCGCCGCCTTGCAGTTCCAGGTCTATGAACTGGCGGACACCGTATCCACCCAGCGCGTCCGCATCGCACAGCTGGAAAAACAGGCTAAGAAACAAAATAATATGTTATATTCCGCCTCGCAGACACTGGACGATATCGAAAAGAAATGGCACCGCCTCAATTTCCGCGTCCTCGAAAACACCTGGCGCATCGAAGAACCGGAAAAAGACCCGGACGCTTTATAGTTCGGAGTTTGCAGTTTGTAGCCGGTGGTTTTAATTTTTCAGCCATTCACTACAAACTAAAAACTTAAAACTCAAAAAAATAGGCTGTCACATTAATGCATGTTTCGCTTAATGTGACAGCCTATTTTTTTACGATTGTCTTAATTTTCGATGATTTTCAGGAAGGCTTCCGGTTCCGGCAGGGACCGCAGTATCTTCCAGGGCGCGCACTGGGCCAGTTCCTCATAGGAATAGCGGCCGGTGGCCACGCTGATCGTGCGGGCGCCGATGGCTTTGCCGCACTGGATGTCGTAAGGCGTGTCGCCGATGACATAAGCCATCTCGATGGCATCGCCCCAGGCTTCCTTGGCGATGGCCAGGGCATTGCGGGCCAGATCATCGCGATAGTAATAATTGAAGGCGAACCCAGAATGAGAGAAATCGAAGTACTGGGACAGGCCGAAGACGTCCATCTTCATGCGGGCGCCGATGGCGCTATTGCCGGTCAGGAGGAGCTGCCTGTAATCCTTTCGCTGTTGGAAGAAAGCCAGGTTCTCTTCTACGTGGGGCAGGACGACGCCTTCTTCGGCCTTGCGCTTCAGCCATTTCAGGAGCTTCTTTTCATAGCCCCGGCAAAAGGCATGGACTTCATCGTCTGTCGGCATGATGCCTGTAGCTTTATACAAGAGCTGCTGGCAGATGAAATTATCCGTCCGGCCGCCGGCGGCGATTTTCGGCACGGGCACGTCGGCGCCCTTGAGGTCGTGGAAGACTTCTTCAATGGCGTACAGACCGGCCCGGCCCGTATTCAATAGGGTTCCGTCAATGTCCCAGTATAGTAATTTCACAGTATTCACTCCATCTTCGGGCACGCACTTTGGTCATTACTGTTTGGATACGATGTCCTTCGTATCGCGGGCGATCATGATTTCTTCGTTCGTCGGGATGACGTACATCTTGACCGTCGAATCATCCGTGCTGATGAGGGCATCTTTGCCGCGGACGTTGTTGCGCTGCGGGTCGAGTTTCGCACCGAGGTATTCCAGGCCTTCAGCGATGGCTGCACGGTCTTCGATGCCGTTTTCGCCGACGCCAGCCGTAAAGGTGATGACGTCTACGCCGCCCATGGCAGCTGCGAAAGCGCCGATTTCCTTGCGGACCTGATAGTGGAACATGTCGAGGGCGAGCTGAGCGCGTTCGTTGCCTTCAGCAGCAGCCTGGCCGAGGTCGCGGAAGTCGCTGGAAACGCCGGAAATGCCGAGGACGCCGGATTTCTTATTCATGAGCGTATCCATTTCTTTCGTCGAAAGGTTGTGGTTGTCCATGACGTTGAGGACGATAGCCGGGTCGATATCGCCGCAGCGGGTGCCCATGAGGACGCCGGCGAGCGGTGTGAAGCCCATGGTCGTGTCGACGCATTTGCCATATTTGATGGCAGCCAGGGAAGAACCGTTGCCGAGGTGGCAGTTGATGATGCGCAGTTTTTCAACGGGTACGCCCATGACTTTAGCGACTTCGCCAGCTACATAGCGATGGCTCGTGCCGTGGAAGCCATAACGGCGGATGTGGTCTTCTTTGTAGAGTTCATACGGGAGGCCATACATGAAGGCTTTTGCCGGCATGGTCTGATGGAAAGCCGTATCGAAGACGCCGACCTGAGGAACGCCGGGCATGATGGCTTTGCAGGCGTTGATGCCGATGATGTTAGGCGGATTGTGGAGCGGAGCCATAGCCGAGCATTTTTCCAAGGCTTTCATGACTTCATCCGTAATGAGCGTGGAAGCAGCGAATTCTTCGCCGCCATGGACGACGCGGTGGCCGACAGCGTCGATGGCATCCATGGATTTGATGACGCCGCATTCAGCGTCGGTGAGGATGTCGAGGACGAGTTTGACAGCGACTTGGTGATCCGGGATGGACTGTTTGATTTCTTTCTTCTGGCCATTCCATTTGTGGGTCAGCTGCGAATCGGGAAGGCCGATTTTTTCGACCAAACCTTTTGCCATTACTTCTTCATTGTCCATGTTGATGAGCTGGTACTTCAAGGACGAGCTGCCGCAGTTTACAACCAATACGATCATGAAAATTTACCCTCTTTCATTTGTCTTAGAATTATTTGAGCTGGCCAAATACGTGGTCAACTACTTCTTTAGCCAGGGCATCGCCGTCTTTGTACATGTACATGACGTGCCATATCTGGCCATTATCTTCAAAGAAGAGACTCCGCACGATGAGTTTGGCCGGCTGGCCGTTGAGCGGTTCCGTATAGGAAGCGTCGACAACGGTGGTCTTGCGGCCGCTTTCTTCCGCGTCGGTGACCTTCGTTTGCAGATCAGAAACATCCGGTGTCTGTTTCAGCATGGCAACATATTCCTCTGCCATGGCTACAGGCGTCGTTTCGCCAGCCGTTTCGGAAACAGCGACGACATTGATGTGCTTATCGTTGTTGATGTACATCATGCCTTCCCCATTCTGGCGGCTTACATGGGCCAGGTCGAACGGTGTCATGACATAGACTTCCGAATTCCCGGCTTTGAGCTGGACATACCCGAAGCTGTATTCTTCGAGCATCGTCATGTTGCCGCATCCGGACAACAATACGACAGCTGCGGTCATGGCCGCAACTGCTAATAATTTCAATCCTTTCATGCAATCACCTATTTATGCTTTCTACAGACTAGGTTCATTATAGCATAAAAGATTTATAGCGTCACCTAAAAAAAGCGACGAATTACAAATACTTTCGCCTCTCCCTTGATGGGAATGAGTATACACCATTGACGTTTCCCGGCCTGGCCCGTATACTTATAACCATTAGTATGATTTTGTTTAAAACATATAATATAATTCTCGTCAGGCTATACTTTTTCGAGATTTTGTGAAATTTCGAACATACAGGAGGCACTATGGAATCCATCGCCATCATCGCCGAATTCAACCCGTTCCACACGGGTCACGCCCGTTTAATCCACCAGGTCCGCCAAGAAGCCGGCCCGGATACGGCCATCGTCATCATCATGAGCGGCGCCTTCGTCCAGCGCGGCGAACCGGCTTTTTTCGATAAATGGCACCGCGCGGCCTGGGCCATCGACGGCGGTGCCGATGTGGTCATCGAACTCCCTGCCGTCTATGCCCTGTCCAGCGCGGCCGGTTTCGCTCAAGGCGGCGTCACCTTAGCCGCCCGCCTGGGCTGCCAGGCCCTGGCCTGCGGCGTCGAAGGCGGAACGGCGGCTGACTTTCTCTCCCTGGCCCGCCGCTCCGAGGGACTGACAGCCTGCCTGAAGGCAGCAAAAAAAGCCTCAGCCGGACAGCAGCTGACTGACGCACTCATGGCAGCGGCCCCTGACGAAGCCCGGCTGCTGCAGCAGCCCAATGCCCTGCTGGCCTTTGAATATGCCCGGGCCATGTTGAAACAGGAACAGCCCTTGACCTTTCTTCCCCTGCCCCGTCAGGGCCGGCACGGCGATCCCGGCCTCGGTGCCGCCTTTGCCAGCGCCTCGGCCCTACGCCAGGCCATGCGCTGCAGCGGGACAGCCGCCGCCTGTCGGCCTTATCTCACAGCGGCCAGCCTGGCCGGTGCCGAAGACCAGCTGGCCCAGGGCACCTTCACTGATTACGGCCGCTACGGCGATTTCGTCGCCAGCCAGAACCGCCTGCTGACACCGGACCAGCTGCGCAGCCTGCCGGCCTTTACGGAAGGATTGGAAAACCGCTGGCACCGCGCTTTCATGGAAAGCGGCAGTTACGACCAGGCCCTCAGGAGCATCAAGACGCGGCGCTATGCCTACAGCCGCCTCTGCCGCATGGGCGCCTATACGCTCTTGCAGCCTTCGCGGGACCTCATGGACTGCTCCTATGAGGCAGGACCGCAATATGCCCGTCTCCTGGCCCTCAACGGGCACGGCGCGGCCTTCCTGAAAGGGGCCAAGAGACAACTCCCGGTGGTCACCAAAGTGCGTTCCGACGCTTTCGGCCTTTCTCCTCTGGGACGGGAGCAGCTGAAACTGGACCTCAAGGCCAGCGACATCCAGTCTTTTTGTTTTTCTAAAGAGGACCAGCGGAAAGGCCATCAGGATTACTACCACTCGCCTCTTTTCTTATCTATCAAAAAATAAGATTACTTTTACAATTGTTTTGTAGCCTAAAATCTGTTATGATATGTATTGTATTTTTAAAATTATAAGGAGGTTTTCCATGTGTCTTTAAATCTTAATATTTATCAGACCCTGGCTGCGGCCATCGTCGTCTACTACATCGGCGTCTTCCTGCGCGTCAAGATCAGCGTCCTGCGTAAGTACTGTATCCCGGCGCCCGTCGTCGGCGGTATCTTATTTGCTATCATCAATTGCATCTTATATACGCAGGGCATCTGGAAATACGAACAGGATACGATCATGCAGAACATCTGCATGATGCTCTTCTTCACCAGCGTCGGCTATACGGCCAGCATCAGCCTCATCAAGCGCGGCGGCGTCATGGTCATAAAAATGGCCATTGTCACGACGGTCCTGATCATCTGTCAGAACATCATCGGCTCCGGCCTGGCTATGGCCTTTAACCTGAGCCCGCTCCTGGGCCTGGCAACGGGTTCCATCCCCATGGTCGGCGGCCACGGTACGGCAGCGGCTTTCGGCCCGCTCCTGGAAAGCATCGGCCTCGACGGCGGCGTGACCATTGCCGTCGCAGCCGCTACGTTCGGCCTCGTAGCCGGCGGTGTCATCGGCGGCCCGATTGGCGAAGAACTGGTCCACAAATTCCACCTCGTCAGCTCGGCCGAATCGGAACGCTTCGACCCCTCCTTCAATGCCAGCACCGTTTCGACGCTCAAAGCCGTCGCCGGCAATAAAGAACGCGCCGAAAACGCCATCAAGATTGAAAATAAAATCGGCCAGACCATCGACAACTACCGCTTCATGAACGCCATGGCCCACCTCTTCCTGGCCATGGGCTTGGGCACCCTGGTCAGCGGCTTCTTCAGCAGCATCGGCCTGGTTTTCCCGGGCTATATCGGCTCCATGATCGTCGCCGCCGTCATCCGCAACATCGCCGACTTCACGCACGCCTACAAAATCTACCAGCGCGAAAGCGAAGTCCTGGGCAACCTGAGCCTGACCGTCTTTTTGACCTGCGTCCTCATGAGCCTCAAGCTCTGGCAGCTCGCCGACCTGGCCATCCCCCTGGTCGTCATGCTCCTCAGCCAGGCCCTGTTCATGGCCATCTTTGCTTACTTCATCGTCTTCCGCGCCATGGGCAAGGACTACGAAGCAGCCGTCATGACCAGCGGCGTCTGCGGCTTCGGCCTCGGCGCTACGCCGAACGCCATCGCCAACATGACAGCCATGACCGAACTCTTCGGCCCGGCACCGACGGCCTTCTTCGTCATCCCCCTCATCGGCTCGCTCATCATCGACCCAGTCAACGCATCGATCATCACCGTGTTCATCAATATATTCCACTAGGGGTTAGGGGTTAGCAGTTAGGGGTTAGCAGTTTGTGGCTCGTGGCTCGCGGCCTCTATGGCAGCCCGGCTCTCCTGCTAGGAGAGCTGTCAGCGCAGCTGACTGAGAGGTTAATCGGCGATCTGCCGCCTACGAACTGTCAGTTTGCGGAATTCCCGCAAGCGGGCCGCCCATCCTCTGCTGGCCTTTCTGGCTGCCCCTACGGCACCATCTTTCGGAATTCCCACAAACGGGCCGCCTTAACAGGACGGCCCCTACGGCAAAAAGGCTTGTCGCATATGCGACAAGCCTTTTTGCTGGAGGAACGTCCCTTCCGGTCACACACCGGGAGGGGCTTTTCTGTATGGAATTTTATTTTGCCATCAGGCTGGCTACTTTATTGGCAAAGGCGACGGGGTCGTCGGGCATGATGCCTTCCAGGAGCAGGGCCTGATCGTAGAGCAGATTGCAGTAGTCCTTGAAGGACTGGCTGTCTTTGCCCTGGTCGTGGACGGCCGTCAGTTTGCTGAACAGCTCATGCTGCGGGTTGATTTCCAGGATGCGGCGGGCCTTGAGCATGGGGTTGTTGGCAGCGGCAAAGGCCTGTTCCATGGCCAGCGACGGGCCGGCAGCGTCGGCGACGAGGCAGACGGCACCGCTCTTCAAGCGGTTGGACAAGCGGACATCGGCGACTTTATCGCCTAGGAATTCTTTCATGTCCTTCAAGAGGCCTTCATTATCCTTGGCCAGTTCTTCGTTCTTCTTCTTTTCTTCCTTGAAGGCGTCGTCTTCCAGGTCCAGGTCGCCGCGGCTGATGGAGTGGAAACGGTGGCCTTCGTATTCGCCGATGGCTTCGACGGCGAATTCATCGACCGGGTCGGTCATGTAGAGGACTTCGATGCCGCGGTCGCGGAGCATTTCCATCTGCGGCAGGCCTTCGATGGCTTCTTTATCCTTGCCCGTTGCGTAGTAGATCTTCTGCTGGCCGTCTTTCATGCGGTCGACGTATTCTTTGATGGTGCACAGTTTGCCATCTTTCGATGACATGAAGAGCAGCAGGTCCTTCAATTTTTCGACGTTGTTTTCACCGGTCATCATACCGCTGTAAACGCCGATTTTCAGGGATTTGCCGTATTCAGCCCAGAATTTTTCGTATTTTTCACGGTCCTTTTCCAGGTTGCGCTTCAACGTCTTGAGGAT
>ENA-UERM01001744-UERM01001744.1-human-gut-metagenome-genome-assembly--contig:-NODE-1744-length-10563-cov-8.220294_pt1 | contig 10563 bp, 8 predicted proteins | sample MGYA00242983_ERZ507983 | MGnify/ENA primary metagenome ERZ507983 (study PRJEB26167, sample SAMN06115432) | human gut metagenome | host: Homo sapiens | place: China:Shanxi | collected 2015-04-29...
ATCTTTGCTCTCCCCACTCAAAAACAGCCCCATCATCTGCCTTCCAAAAAAAGCATACAAAATCACAAATGGAAGGGCCGCAAACAGCGACAAGCCGATCCCTGTGTGAAATCCGGCCGGAAGGCGCTCCCTTTTTCCTGCCCCCAGGTTCTGGGCCGTATAGCTGGAAAGACAGCTTCCCAACGCCATGAAGGAATTGATGGCAAAGGTATTGAGCTTGATCGCCCCGGAATATCCTGCGATCACCGCAGAGCCGTACCGGTTTACGATCTCCTGGACAAACATATTTCCCACAGACAGGACGCTCTGCTGAAGGATGCTGGGAACCGCAATAGCTGCAATCTGGCCCAGAAGCACCCAGTCAAACAGCCGCGGCCTTCCCTCACAGGAAATCTTCGTAAGCCGGAACCTCAGCGTCACAAGTGCCAGTACAGCGGAAATCCCCTGAGCAATAAAGGTCGCCCAGGCCAAGTCCTGCCACAAACCAGAAATCCAGAAAAATATTTCCCAGAGAAGAACCGATCAGAAAATACAGCGGCGTCCTGGAATCTCCCAGGGCCGTAAAGATTCCCGTACATACATTGTACAAAAACAAAAAGGTCAGTCCATATACATAAATCTTAAGATAGAGCTCACCTTCTGAAAAAATATTTTCCGGCGTATGTACCAGCTCCATCATCCAGCCGCAGAAAAACCAGCCAAACAGCGTTAAAACCGCGCTTAACACACCGCAGGCAATAAAAGCCGTGCTGACTGCAGATTTCATCCTCTTTAAATCTCCGGCTCCAAACAGCCGTGACACCACCACCGATGCTCCCAGATTGCTTCCTACGGCAAAGGCCATAAATATCACTGTAATCGGATAGGAGGCACCTACTGCCGCCAGCGCATCTTCTCCTGCGAACCGTCCTGCAATGCTGCTGTCCGCAACACTGTAAAACTGCTGAAACATTACGCTTGCCAGCATGGGAAGAAGAAAGCGCCACAGGGTGTGACGCGGATGCTCTCTTGTCAGATCTTTCATTCTCATTATCCTCGTTTCATGCCGGTATAATTTCCCATAATTTTCCTTTTTAAATCGGATAAAAGGCCCATGGACCATTTGGCCCATGAGCCGTGTCTTTTGGCGGGATCCTTTCAGCTGCTCCGATGGATGCAGTACAGCTATGCTTTAATGATGGAACAGGCGCAGGCCGGTCATGGCCATGGCGATGTTGTATTTATCGCACGTTTCGATGACATTGTCGTCGCGGATGGAGCCGCCGGCCTGGGCGATGTAGTCGACGCCGCTGCGATGGGCCCGTTCAATATTGTCGCCAAAGGGGAAGAAGGCATCGCTGCCCAGGGCTACGCCGTGGAGCTGGGCGATCCAGGCTTTCTTTTCTTCCCGTGTGAGCGGTTCCGGTTTTTCCGTGAACAAGTCCTGCCAGATGCCGTCGGCCAGGACGTCTTCGTAGTCATCGGAGATGTAGACGTCGATGGCGTTGTCGCGGTTCGGACGGCGGACATCGTCGCAGAAAGGCAGGTTCAGGACTTTCGGGTTCTGGCGGAGCCACCAGATATCGGCCTTGTTGCCGGCCAGGCGCGTGCAGTGGACGCGGGACTGCTGGCCAGCGCCGACGCCGATGGTCATGCCGTCTTTGACGTAGCAGACCGAATTGGACTGGGTATATTTCAAAGTGATGAGGGCGATCATCAAATCGCGCTGAGCCGCTGCCGGGATATCCTTGTTCTTCGTCGGGACATTTTTGAAGAGGTCCGTCGTAATCTTGGCTTCATTGCGTTCCTGTTCAAAGGTGACGCCATAGACTTCCTTCGATTCGACGAGGCGCGGCTTGTAGTCCGGGTTCATCTGGAGGACGCAGTAATTCCCCTTCTTCTTGGTCTTCAAAATAGCCAGGGCTTCGTCGCTGTAGCCCGGAGCGATGACGCCGTCCGAGACTTCCCGCTTGAGGAGCGTTGCCGTTTCGACATCGCAGACGTCGGACAGAGCGACGAAATCGCCGTACGAGCTCATGCGGTCGGCACCGCGGGCGCAGGCATAGGCCGAAGCCAGGGGGGACAATTTCAAATCGTCGACCCAGTATATCTTTTTCAGGGTATCACTCATGTCCGTAGCGACGGCGGCCCCAGCCGGGCTGACGTGCTTGAAGGAAGCCGCTGCCGGAAGGCCTGTCGCTTCTTTCAATTCTTTGACCAGCTGATAGCTGTTGAAGGCGTCGAGCAAATTAATATAACCGGGACGGCCGTTGAGGACCGTAAAGGGCAGGTCGCTGCCATCTTTCATATAAACCCGGGCCGACGACTGGTTGGGATTGCAGCCGTATTTTAATTGCAGTTCTTTCATGGTGATTCCTCCTGAATAGTTAAGCAAAAATAAAAAATACCGACACTTCTGGAACGTTTCGCCCAGACGGTCGGCTCGTACGAATCATGCTCCCCGTGGTAACTCCACTTCCGTCAGTCACATGTTTCAGATTTATTATACCGTCCGCAGACGGGAGATGTCAAGAAAAAGGACCGCCCTTCGGACGGTCCCTTTTTCTGTAGGGGCGCCACGTGGGACGCCCGCTCCAGGATGATGTGATTTCCATTTCCCATTCGGTTTACTAGGAGAAACATCCAATCCCCAACGGTTCGCCCACGTGCACCACTACAGTGCCACGAGCCACTAATCACTATCCACTAACCCGCCTGTTGTTCAAAGATGTCCTGGGCCAGGCCCATGGGTTCATCTCGGAAGAGGCGTTCGTCCATGGTCTTCAGGTCTTCGGCGATGTGCGGTACGAATTCCATCTGGTCGAGGATGTCCTTTTGCAGATCCACGCCCGGTGCGATTTCCGTGAGGACTAAGCCCTTATCGGTGAGGACGAAGACACAGCGTTCGGTGATGAACATGACCTGCTGGTTGTGTTTATGGGCATATTCAGCACTGAAGGTAATCTGGCCGACCTTATCGATGAATTTCTGGACAGCCCCTTCATGGGTGATGACCAGTTTGCCGTCCCGGATTTCTTCGCGCAGGCCCTTGGCCGTAAAGGTGCCACAGAAGACGACTTTATGCGTATTCTGGGTGATGTTGATGAAGCCGCCGCAGCCGGCGATGCGGTCTTTGAACTTGCTGACGTTGACGTCGCCTTTGGCGTTACATTCTGCCATGCCCAGGAAAGCCATATCCAGGCCACCGCCATCGTAAAAGTCGAACTGATACGGATGGTCGACGATGGCATCGGCGTTGGCCGAACCGCCAAAGTCCGCGCCGCTGGCCGGTACGCCGCCGATAGGCCCGGCTTCGACGGTCAGGGTCAGCTGGTCGCCGATACCTTCTTCGTTAGCTACGCTGGAAACACCTTCAGGAATCCCGATGCCCAGGTTGACGACGGCGTTGGGAACGAGTTCCATCGCAGCCCGACGGGCGATGACCTTGCGGGCATTGAGTTCCATCGGCGGAATCTGGGACAGAGGCATACGCATTTCACCGGTATAAGCCGGGTTCTGGACCTGACGGACCTTAGACAAGACGATGTAGTCGACGTCGATGCCCGGCAGGACGACGTGTTTCGGCGGAATCGTCCGGTTTTCGGCCAGAGTTTCGACCTGGACGATGACCATGCCGCCGCTGGCTTTGGCTGCCAGGGCCATGGGCAGGAGTTCCATGCGGACTTCTTCATTATCCGTCGATACGTTGCCGTTCAAGTCAGCGCAGGTCCCGTGGACGATAGCGACGTCGATGGGGAACGGTTTGTACCAGAGATATTCTTCGCCGTCCAGTTCCTTGACTTCTACCAGGTCTTCCTTGGTGATGCTGTTCAATTTCCCGCCTTCGATGCGGGGGTCGACGAAGGTATTGAGGCCGACACGGGTAAACAGACCCGGTTTGCGGCCGGCAATGCTGCGGAACCACTGGGCCATCGTGCCCTGCGGCAGGTTGTAGCCTTCGACCTTGTTGTCCATGACCAGTTTCCCCAGTTTGGGAGCCAGGTTGTAATGACCGGCAATAACCCGTTTCAGCATGCCTTCGTGGGCGAAATGGCTGGCACCCTTGCTCACACCGTCACCGATGCCGGCCGTATGGACCAGTGTCAGCTGCTGCGGATATCCGGTCTTGGTAAAGCGGTCTTCCAGGGCCTGCAATACTTCTTCCGGCAATGCACACTGTGCAAAACCACAAACGGCGATAGTCGAACGATCTTTAATAAGCGATGCTGCATTTTCTGCTGTAATCAGTTTTGCCATGATGACTCCCTCCTTATAGATTTCCTTACTTGTCTTCGATGAGCTCTTTTTCTTCTCATCTTCTGGCTTTAGTATAGCCCCTTTTGCCCCTGAAAAATACGCACAAAGCCGTGACAAAAGATGAAAAACTTGCCTCAAAGATGACAAATATGACAAGGCCTTTCCTTGAAGGTGTCCTGGCCAGGCTATATAATGAATATAAAGAATATACACGTATTCAAATCTATCATCAAGGGAGTCCTGTTCATGAATCCTTATGCAGAAGTCCTCAAGCAGCTGCTGCAATATACAGAGACGAAATATACGACCTTGTCCCAGGCCATCGACTACGACATGTCCTATATCAGCAAATGGGTCAACGGCGCCCGCCTGCCGGCTTCACGCCATGCCGACCGCATCCACGAGGACATGGCCCGCTTCTTTGCCGACACGGCCCAGAAACAGCACCAGGAAGGGGACCTGAAGCGCATCTTCTCCTTTGCCGACGACGGCCAGGACCTGGCCTTCCATCTCTACGACCTGCTAAGCCGTGCCTACCGCCAGGCCCAGACCAGGACGGGGAAAAGTGAAAGCCGCGACCAGGCCATCCATTTCTACGCCGGCCGCGCTGACTGCCACACGGCCCTGCGCCAGCTGCTCCACCAATACCTGGAAGGCCTCCAGTCCCAGGGGATGCTGGTCATGACCGGCCAGTTCCACGTCCTCGACCAGAACGGCATCTGGCAGCTCCTGGAAGAATGTCACAACGACCGCTGGTCCTGCGACGTCCACTTGGGCCTGAAGATGGACGTCTTTGCCGATCATATGCCCCAGGCCGCCAGCAGCCTCTATCAGTGTCTGGACCACTTATTGACCTATAATTTCACCATGCACGAAATCGACCACGAATCGTACCGCAACATCATCGTCCTCAAAGACGCCTTTGCCTACCTCTACTACGTCGACGGCGACGACTACATCGACATGTGCCTGACCATCACCGACCCGGCCCAGGTCCGGGAAATCTATAAGAAGTGCTGCGCCTACATGATGGTCCAGCCCGTCCTCATGGAGCCCCGCCAGTCCCTGGGCATGGAAAAATTCGGCTACCGCGACATCTTCTTTACATCCAACAACTACTTCTTCTTCCTGACCAACGGCCTGGAATTCCTCCTCCCCGACGAAGTCTATACGTCGCTGTGCCAGCTCATCGACGAAGGAAAATATCCCAATGCCACCAAAGAATGGGTCCGGCGCATCCAGTACATCTGGTACCGCATCATCGAACAGGGGCGCATGAAAATCATCATGCCCAAGAATTCCATCATCCGCTACCTGGAAACGGGCTGCTTCTACCTGACCGACATGAACTACCAGATGACGCCAGACGAAAGAAAGGCCCAGCTCAACCTCATCGTCGAAAAGATGAAGCAGAACCCGGCCATTACTTACGGGATCCTCCTCCCGGCATCGGGAGAAAGCAGTTATACGAATTTTTCTAATCTCGCCTTTTACGGCAATTACACGTCAGCCTTCTTCAAAAAGAACACGCACCACATATTGCCCCAGACCAAGCCCATTTACTTGCTCAATAATACCCAGCTCATCGGCTGCATGCATGATTTCTTCAACGGCCTGAGCCGTTCTCCTCAGTACAAGGGCTTCTCGGCGGAAAATGTCGACGCCCTGCGGGGCCTGATTACGCCGCTCATGATGGTCCTGACCGAAGAAAACGGCGACGCCTAGTCTTCAGGCTGGGAAATGCTGCGGACTGTGATTTTGAGGATCTCGACGGACATGCCCGTCGTGTATTCCACTTCCTGCTGGATGTCCCGGCGGATACGGCTCATGAGCTTCTTGATGTTCTGGCCATAGGCGATGGTCAGGGACAGGATGATGGCCAGGCCATTTCGCGTCGAGTTGTAATTGATGGCCACCCGCAGGCGGTTGATCTTGGTGACGCCGTCGTTCTTGGCCAGGGCATGGCGCACCAGGGCTTCCAGGACGTCGTTGGAAAAGGTCAGTTTCCCATAATAACTGAAGACGGGCCGGACGACGGACCGTTCAAAAGGCGATATCTTCTTGCCGTTGCGGCCATAGAAGAAGGAACGGATCGGGTCCAGGAGATAGCCCTGGAAATGGGGCTTCAGTTCCATCGTCGGCACGGGGATGATGTGCTTGCCCTCTTTGATGCGGATGGCCCGGGCCTTGGCGATTTCCGACGGGCACGACACATCTTCGATGCGGATGAACTGCGACGCTTCCGGCAGGTGCAGGGACTCACAGATGCGGTGTATCATGTGCTTCGACGTGCCCAGGATGAGCAATTTATCGGGATGTATCTTCTCCAGCGCCGCCCGCATGGCCGCTGCGTCTTCGGGCTTGTTGAAGATAGCCCGGCGCACGGCTTTCAGGCGGTTCGTCTCTTCTTTGGCCGACCGGCCGGCGACGATGCGGTTGTGGTCGATGAGCAGGCCGTCGTCGATGATGGCCTGGATATCGTGGTCATAGGCGACAACCAGGGCGTGATGGCTCTTGCCCGTGCCACTGGCGCCGATAAAACCGAAAACCTCCATAATCTCACCTGCTTTTCTTTAGGTTCCCTTCTACATGGTCGAGCAGAGCTTTTACCGCCTTGGCATCGACAGTAAAGACGCCGACCTTTTCGGGGAAACGGCCTGTCGTGCCGTGGAAATCCGAGCCGCCGCTGACGTACCCATGGCGGTCCTCAGACAGTTTCAAGAATTCTTTATAGCGGCCGCGGTTCTTGGGATGATAGACTTCGATGCCGTCAAAGTCATGGGCCAGGACCTGGTCCAGCGTCCGCTTGAGCAGGCCCGGGTGGGCCAGGATGGCCGTACCGCCGGCCTGGCGGATGAGGGCCACGCAGTCGTCGATGCTGCGGCGGTGATAAGGGACGTAAGCCGGACCACCGCGGTAGAGCAGTTTATCGAAGACCGTCTTGACGTCGGGGAAATAGCCCTTGGCCACGAGCAGGCGGGCAATGTGGGGCCGGCCGACAGTCCCGCCCTGGCGCAGTGTCGCTTCGATGCCGCTGCGATCGATATCATAGCCTAAGCTGCGGCAGCGGTCGACGATTTCCAGGGCCCTGTTGAAGCGCCGTTCCTTGAATTGTGCGCAGTAAGCCTGCAAGCCGGCGTCAGCCGTGTCGATGCCGTAGCCCAGGATGTGCACATCTTCGCCGTCACATTCCGAGCTGATTTCAATAGCTGGGATGACGCGGACGCCTGCGGCGAAACGATGGCTGCCGTCATAAGCCGCTACCGTATCGTGGTCGGAAATAGCCATGACGCTGAGCCCGGCGTCGACGGCCATCTGTGTCAGTTGTTCTGGTGTATATACGCCGTCTGAACAAGTCGTATGCATATGTAAATCAACGATCATGGGATGCCACGCCTCCCTGCAATAAGTGAAGAATGGATTTGATGCCGACGCCGGTCGCCCCGATGAGGCCCGTTTCGTCGGCCTTTTCATTGAAGGCCGGGCCGGCGATGTCCAAGTGAATCCACGGCGTGCCGTCGTGGACGAACTGCTTGAGGAAGAGGCCTGCCGTGATGGCTCCCGCTTCGGAGCCGCCGACGTTCTTCAAATCGGCGACATCGCTTTCCAGGAGCTTTTCATATTCTTCATCAGCCGGCAGCTGCCATATCTTTTCGTGGACTTCCGTCGCAGCGCTGAAGAAGCGGTTCATCCATTCCTGGTCGTTGCCGATCATGCCCGTCCGCACGGTCCCCAGGGCCGTCACACAGGCACCGGTCAAAGTCGCCAGGTCGATGAGGCGCGTCGCCCCCTTTTCCTGGGCATACGTCAGGGCATCGGCCAGGATGAGCCGCCCTTCGGCGTCGGTGTTCTTGACTTCGACCGTCTTGCCGTTGTACATGGTCAGGATGTCGTCGACGTGATAAGCCATGCCGGAGGGAATATTTTCGACCAGCGGGATGACGGCCAGGACGTTGACGGGATATTTGAGCAGCATCAAAGCCCGCATGACGCCGACAGCCGCTGCGGCACCGGCCATGTCGTCCTTCATGAATTCCAGATTGGCATGGCTCTTGAGGGACAGGCCGCCGCTGTCATAAGTGACGCCCTTGCCGACGATGCCCAGGACTTCCCGGCTGTTAGGGTCGCCCTGGTAGGCAATGGACAGGAGCTGGGGCGGGTTCATGCTGCCCTTGCCGACAGCGACGATGCCGCCCATATGGCGCTTTTCCAGAGCCCATTTATTGAGGTTCTCTATGAGGATGTTGTCGCCTTTGAGCATGGCCCCGACGATGTCGGCAAACTTGCGCGGCGTCAAATCGTTGGACGGCATGTTGACCAGGTCCCGCGCCGCGTAGATGCCTTCATAGATGGACGTATACATGTAGCACATGGAATTGAATTCCTTCGGGCGCAGGCTGTGGGTCAGGATATTGATATTCCCGATAGTCCGGCTCTTGGCCTGGCGTTTATAGTGATTGAATTCGTAATTACGGTAGAGCAGGCCGTCGATGAGAGACCCCAGGTCCATATCCAGGGTATCGGCCATGACAGCCAGTTCGCTGACGCCTTCCTTCATGGCTGCGGCCATGAGGCGCCGGGCCATGCGGAAATCTTCATACGTCGAATAGCGGATGGGCTTCCCTTCCAGGCCGATGAGGAAATAGGTCTTGGCCCGGCCGTCAGACAGGCAGTGGAAGACGTGAAGGGACGTATGCTGCAAAATCTCCGGGTGCTGTCCGGCATAGGCCCGGATGAGCTGGACATCCCCTTCGGGCAGCTGGCGCAGCGTCGACCCCCGTTCATTCAGGCCGACAGCGACAGTGTCCATGCCGCCATTGCCATTATAAGTAATCATACACATCGCTCACTTTCAATCTATCAACAAACGAGTAGTTTTTGTAAAATATCACTTCTTTCATTATACATTCGCCGTGTCGCCAAAATCAAGAATCGGGGGAAATTCAAGATTCTGTAAATTTTCTTAAAAAAACGCTTGCATTTCTCCAAGGTTTAGTGTATTATATTACATGTGCTCAGGAAACAGCGAGTACGAAGGACAACAAAACATGGACCATTAGCTCAGCTGGCAGAGCACCTGACTCTTAATCAGGGTGTCCAGGGTTCGATCCCCTGATGGTCCACCAGAATGAAAAAAGGCTTGTCGCATGTGCGGCAAGCCTTTTTAAGTTGTTCGTTGTTAGTGGTTCGTGGCTCGTAAAAAAAAGCGCCCAAGGCGCCTTACTAACCACTAGCTACTAACCACTAGCCACTAAAACAGGGACCACCCATGATAACCGAAAGGTTCATGGGTGGTCCCTGTTTTCGCCTACAAATGATAGGGTTCGTGCCGGTCGATTTTGATGGCGCGGTAGATTTGTTCTAATAAGAGGAGGCGTATCATCTGATGGGTCAGGGTGATGCGGCCAAAGGAAATGCAGCTGTCGGCTCTGCGGCGGACGAGGTCGCTCAGGCCGAAGGGGCCGCCGATGATGAAGGAGATTTCGCTGCAGCCGTACAGGGCCAGTTTGGCAAAGGACGCTGCCATGTCTTCAGACGACACGAGCTTGCCCTGCACGTCCAGGGCGAAGAGGTGCGAGCCCTGGCGGACGTGGCGCAGCATCTTCTCCCCTTCCCTGTCGAGGACCTGGGTCTTCTGGGCCGGCGACGGGTTGTCGGGCATCTTCTCTTCGGGCAGGACGGTGAGCTCGACCTGGCCGTACGGGCGCAGGCGCTTCAAGAACTCATCGATGCCGGCCGTGAGGTATTTCTCCTTGATCTTGCCGATGGTAATGACGTGGTACTTCATCAGTTGGTCCCGTCTTCCTGGTCAGACGAATCATTCTGCGGGCTTTCCTGGAGGACGACGGTGACTTCGTGGTCCGAGCCGTTGCGCGTGTAGTCGAGGCTGACCGAATCGCCGACGTTGTGTTTATCCATGACGCTCTGGAGAGCGCTGAAATCTTTGACATCCGTGCCGTCGAGTTTCAGGATGACGTCGCCATGGCGGAGGCCTGCCTGGTCGAGAGGACCGCCGGCAGCGACTTTATAGACATAGATGCCGGCTACGTTCAGCTTCATGCCGAAACGGGCTGCCATCTGCTGGTCCAGGCCGTATAAGCCGAGGTACGGGCGGACGACTTTGCCGTTCTTGATGAGGTCCTGCAAAATCGGACGGGCTGCATTGATAGGAATGGCAAAGCCCAGGCCTTCGACGCCTTCCTTGGAAATCTTGGCGCTGTTGATGCCGATGACTTTGCCGTCGGCGTCGACGAGGGCGCCGCCGGAATTGCCCGGATTGATGGCTGCGTCGGTCTGGATGAGCTTCATGCTCTGGCCTTCAGCCCC
>ENA-UERM01001750-UERM01001750.1-human-gut-metagenome-genome-assembly--contig:-NODE-1750-length-10520-cov-38.309202_pt1 | contig 10520 bp, 8 predicted proteins | sample MGYA00242983_ERZ507983 | MGnify/ENA primary metagenome ERZ507983 (study PRJEB26167, sample SAMN06115432) | human gut metagenome | host: Homo sapiens | place: China:Shanxi | collected 2015-04-29...
GGGATTTCCTCTTATTTTCATCTGAAATCGGTCAATGAAGATCTGTTGGATCGCAACATGGTGCTCGAACAACAGATTACTAATCTGGAGAAAGCATTAAAAGAGCGTCAGCTCGACTCTATGACCATCAACAGCATCCGGCAGGTACCGGAGACGGATTATGAGCTGTTCAAAGCTCATGTAATAAAGAATAGTTTGAATCTCGTTGATAATTATATCACGCTTGATAAAGGCTCTTCTTCCGGCATTCGCTCCGAAATGGGAGTGGTGGACGGTAATGGGATTGTAGGGATTGTTTATGAAACATCCCCTTCCTATTCGGTGGTGATTTCGGTATTGAACAGCAAGTCGAATATCAGTTGTAAGATTGTCGGTAGCGATTACTTCGGCTACCTGAAGTGGGAACATGGAGATTCGCGCTATGCTTATCTGAAAGACCTGCCTCGTCATGCAGAGTTTAATTTGGGAGATACAGTAGTCACCAGCGGCTTCTCGACTGTCTTCCCGGAAGGTGTTATGGTGGGAACGGTGGATGATATGTCCGACTCTAATGACGGACTTTCCTATCTGTTGAAGATTAAGCTGGCTACTGATTTCGGTAAGTTGAGTGATGTTCGCGTGATAGCCCGGACGGGACAGGAAGAACAGAAGAAACTTGAAAACAAGGTGACGCAAGAATGATAATTACTTATATACATAGAATCGGATGGTTTATCGGCTTGGTGCTTCTTCAGGTATTGATTCTGAATAATGTGCATATTGCCGGATACGCAACTCCTTTTCTCTATATCTACTTTATTCTGAAGTTCAGTTCCGGCACTTCCCGCAATGAACTGATGCTGTGGGCTTTCTTCTTCGGACTGACCATTGACATCTTTTCCGATACTCCGGGAATGAATGCGGCGGCTACCGTGTTGCTTGCTTTCCTCCGGCCCTCTTTGCTTCGTTTGTTCACACCCCGTGATAATCCGGACAGCCTCATTCCCTCTTCCAAGACGATGGGAATCAGTCCTTTCCTAAAATATACTACTGCAAGTGTTTTTGTGCACAGTCTGGCGTTACTCTCCATCGAGTTCTTCTCATTCACCAGCATTTGGCTGTTATTGTTGCGAGTGCTCCTTTGCACTGTTCTGACTGTAACCTGTATCATAGCTATAGAAGGGATTAAGAGGTAACGATGGCAAAAGATTATATCTTAGAGAAGCGCAAATTTGTAATCGGAGGCATTGCTATCTCCATTGTTTTGATTTATCTGATACGTCTTTTTGTATTGCAGATCACGACCGATGACTACAAGAAGAATGCTGACAGTAACGCTTTTCTGAATAAAATCCAGTACCCCTCGCGTGGCGCTATTTATGACCGGACCGGTAAACTATTGGTATTCAACCAGCCGGCATACGACATAACGATCGTGCCAAAGGAAATAGAGAATCTGGACACACTCGATTTATGCCAATCGCTGAATATCACCCGTGCGCAGTTTCTCAAAATAATGAGCGACATGAAAGACCGTCGCCGCAATCCGGGATATTCCCGCTATACCAACCAGTTGTTTATGTCGCAACTTTCGGCAGAAGAATGTGGTGTCTTTCAGGAAAAACTATTTAAGTTTCGTGGCTTTTATATTCAACGGCGCACCATTCGCCAATATACATACAACGCTGCCGCTCATGCTTTAGGAGATATTGGAGAAGTCTCCGCAAAAGAAATGGAAGCCGATGAAGAAGGATACTACATTCGTGGTGACTATGTCGGCAAACTGGGAGTCGAAAAATCGTATGAAAAGTACCTGCGTGGCGAGAAAGGGATTGAGATTCTGCTTCGTGATGCGCACGGTCGTATCCAGGGGCATTATATGGATGGCGAATATGACCGTCCTTCCGTTCCCGGTAAGAACCTGACATTGAGCCTGGATATTGACTTGCAGATGCTGGGCGAACGTTTACTAAAGAATAAAATCGGAAGTGTTGTGGCTATCGAACCGGAAACCGGGGAAATCCTTTGTCTGGTATCCTCTCCCAATTACGATCCGCATTTGATGATTGGTCGTCAGCGTGGTAAGAACCACTTGGCCTTACAACGCGATATGACGAAGCCACTTCTGAATCGTGCTTTGATGGGAGTGTATCCTCCGGGATCTACTTTCAAAACAGCACAGGGGCTAACCTTTCTGCAAGAAGGAATCATAACCGAACAAAGTCCGGCATTCCCTTGTTCGCATGGGTTCCATTACGGAAGATTGACAGTAGGTTGCCATGCGCACGGTTCTCCCTTGCCTCTGATTCCCGCCATTGCTACTTCGTGCAACTCTTATTTCTGTTGGGGATTGTTCCGTATGTTCGGCGACCGTAAATACGGTTCACCGCAGAATGCCATAACGGTCTGGAAAGACCACATGGTTTCGCAGGGATTTGGCTACAAACTGGGAGTCGATTTGCCGGGAGAGAAACGAGGATTGATTCCGAATGCACAATTCTACGATAAAGCCTATCGCGGACATTGGAACGGATTGACTGTAATCAGTATCTCTATCGGACAGGGAGAGATTTTGTCCACTCCCCTTCAAATAGCCAACTTAGGAGCGACGATTGCCAACAGAGGATATTTCGTGACACCGCATATTGTAAAGGAAATCCAAGATAATCAGTTGGACAGCATCTATCATGTACCGCGTTATACCACTATTGAGAAAAGACATTATGAATCAGTCGTAGAAGGGATGCGTGGTGCGGCCACCGGTGGTACCTGTCGTATGCTGTCCGTGATGGTTCCGGGGCTGGAGGCCTGTGGTAAAACAGGTACTGCACAGAATCGTGGGCACGACCACTCGGTATTTATGGGCTTTGCACCTATGAACAAACCCAAGATAGCTATTGCTGTCTATGTGGAGAATGGTGGTTGGGGAGCTACTTATGGTGTGCCGGTGGGTGCGTTGATGATGGAACAATATATAAACGGGAAGTTATCACCGGAGAATGAATTAAGAGCGGAAGAAATTAGTAACAGAGTGATATTGTATGGTAACGAGGAACGATAGTTTGTGGAAATCACTGGACTGGGTAACGATTTTTATTTACCTGCTCCTGATTGTTGGCGGATGGTTCAGCGTTTGCGGAGCTAGCTACGACTATGGTGAACGTGACTTCCTGGATTTTTCGACCCGTGCCGGTAAACAGTTTGTGTGGATTATCTGCTCCTTCGGGCTTGGATTTGTTTTGTTGATGCTGGAAGACCGTATGTATGATATGTTCGCGTACATTATATATGTGGGGATGATTCTCCTGCTCATCGTTACCATCTTCATAGCGCCGGACACAAAAGGCTCACGCTCCTGGCTGGTGATGGGGCCTGTTAGCTTGCAACCTGCTGAGTTTGCCAAGTTTGCTACGGCCTTGGCTTTGGCCAAATATATGAACTCTTATTCATTCAGCATCAAAAAAGAAAAATGTGCCTTTATCCTGGGATTCATCATTCTTCTTCCGATGTTATTGATTGTCGGTCAGCGGGAGACAGGTTCTGCATTGGTTTATCTCGCCTTTTTCCTGGTTCTTTACCGTGAAGGAATGCCGGGAGTAGTACTTTTTGCAGGCGTATGCGCCGTAATCTATTTTGTGGTCGGCATCCGTTTTGATGAAGTATTTATAGCCGATACTCCTACGCCACTGGGCGAATTTATCGTATTACTATTGATCCTCTTATTTGCTGGTGGCATGGTGTGGGTATATCGCAAGAAATGGCCTGCTACCCGTAATATCATTGGTGGAAGTCTGGTCATATTGCTGATAGCCTATTTAATATCGGAATACTGGGTACACTTTAGTCTGGTTTGGGTGCAATGGGCACTTTGCGCTGTTGTGATAGGCTATCTGATTTATCTGGCATTAAGTGAGCGGCAACGTACCTATTTCCTGATTGCTCTGTTTACAATCGGTTCTATCGGCTTCCTGTATTCCAGTAATTATGTATTTGATAATATATTGGAATCTCATCAACAAGTCCGTATAAAGGTAGTGCTTGGTTTGGAAGAAGATTTGACCGGTGCCGGATATAACGTGAACCAATCTAAGATTGCCATTGGTTCCGGCGGACTAACAGGGAAAGGTTTCCTGAATGGTACGCAAACGAAGTTGAAGTACGTGCCCGAACAGGATACTGACTTTATTTTTTGTACAGTAGGTGAAGAACAAGGTTTTGTGGGTTCGGCTGCTGTCCTGCTGGCTTTCCTTATTTTGATTTTGCGATTAATCTTCCTGTCCGAACGGCAGACTTCCAACTTTGGGCGGGTTTATGGATATTCGGTTGTCAGTATTTTCCTTTTCCACTTATTTATTAATATCGGTATGGTGCTGGGGTTAACTCCGGTGATTGGTATTCCATTGCCTTTCTTTAGCTATGGAGGCTCTTCCTTATGGGGATTTACGATATTGTTGTTCATCTTCCTGCGGATTGATGCAGGTCGTGGCAGAAGGCTTTAACTTTTACTGTTTTTCAATACGGATACCTACGTCGCTCAATCCTTGTAGCTTTTCATCTTTCATTCCGTTTATCACTTTGATTGTGTAGTTGCCGGAACGTAAGGGGAGGACAGACTTGATAAAAGTTTCCGATTGGTAAATGCTTCCCCATCCGTGTCCCGTCCATCTTCCTGTAGAGTCAGCCAGACTGAAAGCAATGGTATCAGTACGCCATACGGTAGAATCCTGTAGATTCTGACTGATAAATAAATGGAGGTCATGATAAGGATATTCTATTCTGTTGCGGACTTCCGCAAAAAGCCGGAGGGTAGTGGGAATACTGTCAGTGATAGGAATCTGAAAAGAGAGTGTATCACTCTTTCCCCATCCCTCGTCGGGAAGGGATTGATAAGAGTGATACACCGTATTTTCATTGCAGGCTGTCAGTAAGCAAGCGCTGAATAGAACAAATAGACTATTCTTGAGTAGGCTTTTCATTATTTGGCAGTTTCTCCTGATTCTGATTTCTTTCCGGTCTGGAAGGACGCTCCTGATTAGGACGGTGTTCCTGACGTTCCTGTCCTTGCTGTTCCCGTTGGCGGTCTTGTTGCTGCGGGCGTTCCTGTCCTTGTGGACGTTCTTGACCTTGCGGACGTTCTTGGTTCTGTCCCCTTTCCGGACGTCTGTTTTCGTTGTTCCGTCCCTGATTCTGTCCTCTGTTCCGGTTGTTATTGTTATTTCTCGGACGGTTATCTCTTTCCCCTCTGTTGCCGTTTTCTGACGACTGCGGGCGGTTATCATTCTCCCGTTGAGGTTGTTGCGGACGATTTCCGCCTTCCGCTTGTTGTTGCGGGCGGTTACCGTTATTATTACTATTATTATTGTTTCCCTTCTTCTTCTTTTTATTGTTCCGGTTAGCGTTATTGCCGCCCTCTTTATTATTCCGGCTGCGATCGAAGCGGGTCACACTTTCCTGTTCCAGCAAGTCGATCGGTTTCTTCGGTTCCGGTTTCTTTTCCTCTTCGATCAAGCTGTCCGGTTTCATCCCTTTCTTATTCATGGAGATGACTTCAAAGGCACGTTTGCCGCTGATTGTAACCAAATTGGCAGGGAAATTCTTATCCGTAGAGTAAGAAACCTGATTGCTTAGAATATCCGCTTTGAAGAAATAGAAAGTACCATCCTTTGTTTCCAACTCTATCTCTCTCGAAGGAAGTCGTTTTTGAGCTTCTACATAACAGTCTACCTCATAGTTCAGGCAACATTTCAGTTTAGCACACTGTCCGGCAAGTTTTTGCGGATTTAGTGAAATGTCCTGAAAACGGGCAGCACTGGTAGACACAGAAACAAAACTCGTCATCCATGTGGCACAGCAGAGCTCGCGTCCGCACGGACCGATTCCGCCGATACGTCCGGCTTCCTGACGGGCACCGATTTGTTTCATTTCAATACGTACGCGGAAAGCTTCGGCCAAAACTTTGATTAACTGACGGAAGTCTACCCGTTCATCAGCGATGTAGTAGAAAATAGCCTTATTACCATCTCCCTGATACTCCACGTCACCGATTTTCATATCCAGATTGAGGTTCAATGCAATTTGGCGTGCACGGATCATGGTAGCATGTTCTTTGGCTTTCGCTTCGTTGAACTTCTCCATATCCACTGGTTTCGCTTTCCGGTAGACACGTTTGATTTCCGTGTCTGCCTTGAAGTTTGCTTTCTTCATTTGCAGTGGAACGAGCCGCCCCGTCAATGTAACTACTCCGATGTCATGACCCGGAGCTGCTTCTACGGCAACTACATCTCCTTTTTCCAGCTTGATCTTGTTGCTGTTCCGAAAATATCCCTTCCGGGTATTCTTGAACTGCACTTCTACCATGTCACTCTCCTCCGCATTGCCCGGTATATCTGCCAGCCAGTCGTAGGTATTCAGTTTTTTATCTTGTCGGGAACATCCTTTGCAGCAAAGGCCGCCGCTCCCATTATGAAGTTTATATTCCATAAGTTATATATTTATTATTGCTTCAACAGTACGATCATCTTCAGTGAGAAGTCGAAGAATACCATTTTAGCATTTACGTTCTGTTCTATATGTAGCTGCGCTTCGCTTAATTCGTCCATGATGCCCATCACATTACGTTCGTTGACAAAAGGTGCAAAGCGAGTTGCGAAATTCTGTTCGTTAATGGTCATATACGTCAGGTTGAGCTGGTGCAGGTTAAAGATAAAGTTTTCGCGGATCATGCGCTGGCAATATTCCAGAAAGTTTTTCTGGCGTTCGCGTCCCATGCTGGCCACCTGTTCGCTCCACATCTTCATCTCCTTTATTTTCCGTTGATAGGACAAGCGCATCAGGTTGACGAAGAGCTCGAAGAATAACTGATTCTCCTCATTCAGATGAATCGTTTCGAGTGCCTTGATGAAATTTCCGTTTGCCAGATGGGCAATCGAGATGCTATCCGCAGGCTGAACATGATATTTACTCTGCAATACCCGGTCGATGCTGGCTTCATCAATTTTCCGCACATTCATACGTTGAGTACGGCTCAAGATGGTAGGCAGAATCATGTCCGGAGCTTCGGATACCAACAGAAAAATCGTCTTTTCGGGTGGCTCCTCAAGCAGTTTCAGCAATTTATTGGCGCATACCGGGTGCATTTTCTCCGGCAACCATACAATCGTAATCTTAAATCCACCCTCACTGGATTTCAGACTGAGCTTCTTCAGGATCTCATCGCTCTCTTTGGCATAAATCAGCGCTTGCGAGTTCTCCGCGTCCATTTCACCCAACCAATGGTTGAGGTTAAAATAAGGATTGTTAATAACAAATGGCCGCCAATCGGCAATATAGTCATCGCACACTTCTTTCTTTCCTTTCGCACTTTTCACGATGGGGAATACGAAATGTACATCCGGATGTACCAGCTTATTGAATTTCACACAAGACGGACAGACACCGCAAGCATCTTCCTCGCCCCGATTGGTGCAACTGATGTAGCGTGCGTATGCGATAGCCAATGGCATTTTTCCGACCCCTTCCGGTCCGCAAATGAGTTGGGCATGTGGAATACGCCCTTCGTTCACTTCCTGAATGAGTCGTTGCTTGATTTCTTTTTGTCCGATTACGTCTCTGAAAAACATATCAATAAATGATTTTGGCTACTTCTTTGATACTGTCTACTGCTCCGATAGAGTAGAAATGAATACTTGGTACTCCATGTTCCATCAACTCCTTACATTGAGCCACGCACCATTCAACACCCACCTGTTCGGCTTCCGCATCATTCTTGCATTTCAATGCTTCTTTCACCAGATCTTCCGGCAAATCCACCTTGAATGTTTTGGGGATCATGCTTAGTTGGGAGATTTTCTTGAAAGGCTTGATTCCCGGAATGATAGGAATGTTGATACCTGCTGCCTTAGCCTGCTCCACAAAATCGAAATATTTCTTATTATCGTAGAATAATTGTGTCACAGCATACTCTGCACCAGTTTCTACCTTCTTTTTCAGCCAGTAAAGATCTGTCTCTATGTTAGGAGATTCTTCATGCTTTTCCGGATAACACGCCACACCATACGAGAAAGGACTGGCGGTGACTTTCATCTCCGAACCGTCAACGAAGATTCCCTTATTGAAATTATTAATCTGCTCCTGCAATTCAATCGCATGATGATATCCGTCTCCTTCGGGAGTAAATACCGATTCATGTTTAGCCTTGTCTCCACGGAGTACCAGCAAATCTGTTATATTCAGAAATTGCAAATCCAGCAATACATATTCGGTCTCCTCACGCGTGAAACCACTGCACAGGATATGAGGAACCACAGTAATATTATATTTATTCTGAATGGCTGCCGCCACAGCGACTGTTCCCGGACGCCTTCTCAGGCGGTTTCTCTGAAAGAGCCCGTTGCCGAGATCTTTGTAGACATATTCGCTGCGATGCGTGGTGATATTGATATATTTCGGATCAAATTCTCGAAGAGTGTCGATTGTCTGATAGAGCTTTTCGATTCCGGTTCCCTTCAAAGGAGGGAGAATTTCGAAAGAAAAAGCTGTACCTTTACTGTTATTTATTAAATCAATTACTTTCATTCCTTTTCGTTGATGTTGTTATCTACTTGGATTAAACATGCATATTGGGACAAAAATACGAAAAAAGAAAGATTTCTTCTTGATTTGTTTGAAAATAGTTTGGTTTTTATCGTACTATTACATAAAAGAGGGCATATCCTGTATTTCGGATGCACCCTCTCTCACCTAATCATTATTAAATTAGAATTTACTTTTCGAGAAATGATTTCTTCATTCTGGCAATGTCAGTCAGATAATCTTGTAAATCTTGTTCATGTTCTTCCTCTTCGGCAAGAATATGTTTGGCGATATCACAAGTGGTGAAATCTTTCCCGTTAGTAAAGTCGGCAATTTCCTGATAACGGAGAATGGCACAGCGTTCGGAAGCAACATTATCCTTCAGCAAACTGACTGAATCGAAGCCTTGCGGAGCATCATATTTGCATCTTGCCAGTTCGAACCATTGTTTCGGATCAAGTACCGGAACCCCTTCCAGCTCGATGATACGGTCGGCAAGCAGCTGTGCATGTCTACGTTCTTCTTCGGCATGTTCCTCGAACTCACCTTGTACATCGGCACGCATGGCGCCTTCCACTACTAATGCACCTACCCAATATTGGTAATATGCCAACCACTCTTCAGCCAATGCTGCGTTCAACTGTGAAATTAAACTTTCTACATCTAATTTACCTTGTAGGATTTTTACACTTTCTCTAGCCATAATTTTAAAGTTTAGGTTACTATGTTTAAATCGCTAATGTAACAGACGGAGGTTCTTTTTGTTTGAGTATCCCGGAGGTTTTAACAGAAAGAATGCATTGCACTGTGCAGCTCCTTCTTTTTTAATAGAACATGGATGCTTTTAATATTTCATTTCAACTAAATTTTTGTATCACTTTTACCCTCACATCCTCACACCTTCGCTCAATTCCTTTATTCATCGTGGTTACAACGTGTGAGGGTAAGTGCGGTAGTAGGGTGAGGGTAACTTTTTACCCTCACCCTGTCTTGTCCTGATTCTATCTTAAACAGTTTATAATAAGTGTCTTGTCTATTCGCTTTTATCTTATACTCTCCTATACAATAGACGTCAATGCCTTATATAATAGATGTTTATCCCTCGTGATTCTTCTGATAAGCCCTAATGTCTTTTAACGGCTCACTGCAGTGAACGAATTTGTTTACTATCGTTAGCTTATTTGTTTACATCTGATAGCTTATTTGTTCACTGCAGTGAGCCCTTGCCAACTACTAAGCAAATGGATATTGAACATAAGAAGAAAGCCTATGAAGTGGCATATCTTATAAAGAAAGATACCTGTATGCTGAAATTAGGATAGTAATTTATTTATTGATTAGTAGGAGCGAATTATAAACTAAAGTAGAGTGATAACAGATAGCTATTCTCACTTTTTTATGTGTTCTTGTCCTGTAGAAATCTATTTTTTAGTTTGTTTCTTTAAGAGTACTTCTCTTTTTACCCTCTCTTTGCGAATATCTTTTTGTTATTTGCTCTACACGCGCGTATGTAATATAATAATGTACCATTTCCGGCCTGTTTTCATATAGATGTAACATATATGAAGAAAAATATGTTCTACAACATCGTTATGATTCAGTAAGTTAGGGCGGATATCTAAAAATAATTAGAAAAAATAGTCAGATATATTTGGATGTTATAGATAAGTTGTCTACTTTTGCACCCGCTTTGCTAGAGAGACAGAGCCTAATGATTGACATTCTGCTATAAGATGAAGGCCACAGAAAATAAAAACAAAAAAACTTTGAAAAAAGTTTGGAGGTTATCTGAAAAAGTCCTTATCTTTGCATCCGCTTTCGCAAAGAAAGCAGGCGCGGCGGAAGCCACGTTAGTTCTTTGAAATATTGATAAACAATACAAGTAGTACAAGTAAAAAATAGAACCGTCAATACTTGTCTTATGAAGTAGTGATACAATTAAGACTAATAGGTATTTGAATAAGGTCAAT
>ENA-UERM01001751-UERM01001751.1-human-gut-metagenome-genome-assembly--contig:-NODE-1751-length-10517-cov-12.094061_pt1 | contig 10517 bp, 8 predicted proteins | sample MGYA00242983_ERZ507983 | MGnify/ENA primary metagenome ERZ507983 (study PRJEB26167, sample SAMN06115432) | human gut metagenome | host: Homo sapiens | place: China:Shanxi | collected 2015-04-29...
ATGCGCTACGTGTTTACAAGAGTAGTGGCAAATAAGCAGAAAAAATAGTGTTAATATCAAACATATTAAACAATATAAAAAAAACGCAATCCTTTTAGATAATAACCAAATATTAAAAATAGGTATTGCATTTAAAAGCGCTGTAGCAGAGAGGAGGATCAAATGATTTTTGAAATTGTAAACAACTTATTAGAAAATTTCTTGCTTTCATACTTTATTAGTTCTTTTATCAAAATGAAGAACAATAAAAAGAAATTTATAATAATTACAATGATTATCAATATGATTATAAGTACAATCATGACATCCTATTATTTAGTTGGTATCGAGCAAACTTTAGTTATTCAATTATGTATTTGGATTTGTTTATACTTGTTCCATGATGATTTTTCATTTCAAGATATTGCTGTTGCCTTATTTTGTAATCTAATGCTTTTTATTTCTGTTTATGCAATGACTATTCTATGCAATTCACTATTTGAAACTCATTTTTTTAATTCATTTAGCAGTCAAACTAAATATGAAATCAATATAATATTAGAAAAAATATTTTATTTTACATCACTATCATTTCTTTTAAAAAGAAAATTACCATTTTTAAAGAAAGACGCCCCTTATATTAATTATTTAATTTCTTTTGAATTTTTTATTATGTTTATCATGGCATATTACTTTTTAGTTAATATATTAAATAACATGCCTAATATTTCTAACCATCTCCTATTTATTGGCTTCCTTGTTCTCATTATTATTTTTGATATTGTTTTCAATAAACTTATTACGGCAAGATTCATTTAATTCATAGATAGAATTCAGTAGTTTAGTTACGGCTTGAGAAGAAGCATAATAGTGTGCGTTATCTTTTAAAACCGCCCTGTTAAAGATATTATCATGTGCCAATATATAACAACTTGACGCCATTGCCTCCAGCAAAGAAGGATTCGTACCACCCACACTATGTCCATGAAAATAAGCAAACGAATAGTATCTGACTGAATTCAACTTTTTAAAATCATAAATCCCCCCTACAAAACGAATACCCGGTTGGCCTGTATACTTTCCTACCAAATACTTGCCATGAGGAGTATTCGTTTTTCCAACTATAATAAGTTCCTTTTTATCCGTTTCGCCAGATGCTAAAAAGCCTTGTATAGCCATTTCAATATTATTTTCAGGTTCCAAGCGTGCCACTAATAAATAATATTTGCGTGGTTGCAAACCAAACTCAGCCAATAATGATATGTCATAATCCTCATGGATATCTGCTCCATAAGCCAAGAACTTACTTTCTTTATTATACTTCTCTTTATAATAATCATGAATTCCCATGTTATCGGCAATCAAATAATGACTATGTTTCACGGTAGTACGTTCTTCCCAAAAAATGAATTTCTGTACCCATTTGTTGAATTTAGTACGCTTATATTCCAAGCCATCCATATTAGTCGTAAATATGGGATATTTGATCTTCTTCACATTGAACCAAATATAAGCAGGTACAATACTTGTATAGCCGGCTTCGTAAATGATATCGAAATGCTCTTTTTTCAATGCATCTTTCAATGACGCAAAATCATAAAAGAAACTCCCTACCGAACTGCCCATCCAAGTTTCGGGACTATAGATATGCTTTATACGTACTCCTTTATAAGTGTCTTTTTTATAAGGATGGAAATGAGGTGAATATACCACAACCTCATGCCCACGTGCAGCCAACCCCACTGAAATATATTCGGCAAACTGTTCAAAACCTCCATAGTTATTTGGGATACCACGGGTGCTGATAAATGCTATTTTCATAATCTAACGAATTACTTCTTTAATCATTTTTAAATACTTTCCTTTCGGGTCTCCTACAGTAGGTGCTATATATCCGCCCTCGCCATATTCATTCCATGCATATATCAATATCATTTTAGGTTTACAACTTCTTTCATTCACAAATTGCACCGCATTTTTAAGATGTTGTTTAAAGAGTTGAGGTGTCCTGTTCACATAATAAAGAGATTTTTCTTGTTTCTCCCATGGCCTCTGATCCCATCCTGCCATTACCAATGGAATAATATTGTACTCTTTAGGATAAGTGTACCAACTTACTTCCGCATTCTTCGCTAAGGTCTCATACTCTTTTCTATAAGCATATCCCGGCTCATGTTCACGAATATTATACCATGAATTTGCACTGTATTTCTTACTTTTATCATTACAGGATATTGAAAACAGTCCTGCGTAATTTTTAGTTTTTAAATAGTCATTCATTTTGGCAAGCGATGGAGCAGCTGCTTTGGCATTAAAGAATGCTACCACAGGCTTATTTTCAACTTTAAGATATTGACTATCTTGAAAATATGTTTCCGCCATATAATCCATTGCTTTCAACCAATTATCCTCCCCTTCTATCCGAGCTCCCTGGTGATTGGCTATTAATAAAGCGAATTTCATTTTATGCTTATTGCGAGCTTTCATAAAGAGCTTTAAACTAGTATGCGATGCATGATTTTCTATACTTTTAATATCCATCTCCCCCTTATCTTTTTTCCAATACCAGCAAAACAGGAAAAAAGTAATGCCATTTTGGGAAGCAATATCTATTTGACGTTCCATTATAGCTAAATCATCATTTCTCCACCCCCAAATTGGTTGACGTTCGTTATAATCATTATATAGTTTCTCTGTCAGATGAGTAGGGGCTTCTTGTGCCCATAGTTCTTGAGAATTATTTTTTCCGGACCAACCGTCAAAATAGTAGGCACCAATCATAGGAATAGTATTGTCTTGTGTCCAACCGTTCTGCGGACATACTATAAATTCTAATACTATAAGAAAAAACAGACAGAATATCTTAGCTTTCATCTTTTATTTTTTAATTTTCGACAGAACAATCTAAAAGGAACACCTAAAACAGAAATTAAAACAAGCCAATAAGCATAAGAAGGATAATATTTCTTCAAGTTGTTTCTAAAGCCCGTATCATCAAATGTTTCTATTCGAATAATATATTTATTAAAAAGTAAAGACGGAAGAAACTGTACCATAATTCCAAATAATATGTGTTTTTTACATTTCGTTGAAATATGCCCTTTCTTACAACATTCATCCAGCAACGAAGGATACTCAATTGTAAATGCCTCAAATTTATTATGTCCCCCTCGTTTAGGTATTCTTTGTACATCAAATAATAGGTTATCATTTATACAAAATAATTTTGCCTGATGCTGAGTAAGAAACAAGGAAGTGTGAGGAAACAATTTATTTAACTTCAGATTTTTGTCTATTTTATCAAATTCTGATTTCCATATATTAAACCCATTACTCCATGAAGACCAATATGAGAGGTTGTACATAAAATCATTAAAATTAGAATAGGTTTGACTTTTACGACTTCCCAATAATCCATTTGTATAAAAAATTAAAGTCTTATTTTCTATATTATTCTTTATCTCGGAAATAATTTTACTTAAACTCCCTTTTCTAAATAAAGTTTGGCTGTTATGCAGTTTAAAAAATTCTCCTTGTGCATAAGTCAACACATAGTAAGAATTCATGAATCCTTCGCAATTGGTATAAAAATATCTCAGATTAGGATACTTAAATTCTTCTGTCAACACTTTAATTGCCTGATTAGAATCATTATCTGATATAATAACTTCATACTTTTCTAATGGAACATCAGCATTATCTATAAAAATACTTTTCAAAGTTTTCCTAACGTATTCCACTCGTCCATAACAAGGAATACAGATTGATAAAAGAGTCATACAAACGATCTTTTTAGTTAGTTTTCAAGACAGAATCCAAGAATTGCTTAGAATAGTTTTTCTCTTCCTCTATTAATAAATTCACCTTATTAAAGTCATAATTTAAATGAAGTTTTTCTATATCAATATTTTCTGTAATAAAGCGATCCTTTAAATCTACAGAACGCAGCAGGCTCTCCATTCTTGAATTTAAACTAATACCTTTTAGCCCAAATACATAAAAAGGTTTATTAAAATAAACAGCAAAAGCAGTTCCATGAAACGAATTAGACAAGAACATACTACAATTATAAATTAAGGAAAGAAAATCCTGTGGTCCTACCTTAGTAAAATTCTTATCCGCATATAATCGAGGCAATGCGTCATTAATAGAATAAATCTTCCAACCTTTTTTCCTTTTAAAATATAAAGCGACACGCTTCATCAAATCACTTCCCTCAAAGTCATAAATTAAGATATAATCCTTTTCTGATCCTTTATGCATAAATGTTTCCCAATAATTTCTATCAAGAAGAAAGACCGGATCTAATACTTTTACTCCATTTTTAATATCTAACGACTTCAGGATATCCACTCCTTGATATTCTCTTACTGAAATACGATTCATTTTAGCTAACATTCCTTTTACAAATTCTTTATCTGCATCAGAAATGTATTCTACAGAAAAACTAGCAGCATACGACACGCGTTTTGTTTGTGATAAAGCAAAATCAATGTAATAACTGGGATCTTTACCATTAGGAAATAAAGGATTCCATATTTGGTCACTTCCGGCTATAATGATATCAGCACAAGGAGGATTCATCTTTAATTCTTCAAAAGTGTAATAAGTCTTATCGGTCAACTTCAAATAATTCTTTGTGAATTCGTCAAAACATTTTTTGCGTCCTAGCGAAAATCTTAAATAAGACCATTTAGCTATACGAAACATCCACCTTGTTACAAAGAAACTATTAAGCTTATCAAACTTTTTACTTGTAAATGATTTCCAATCATATTTTTTATATAAATAGCCGGGACGATAATTAATAATCTCCACCTCATGGCCCAATTCTTCCAGATAATGCTGTAAAGCATAGGCTTGCAATGATGCACCGAAATTATATACATCATGACAAGTGATAATACAAATTTTCATAGTATACTGTTTTTCCCCAATTATATCCAGAAATATCACTTTGTATTTATTTATCAACAAATATCTACCTATACAAAGCAAAGCGAAACTATAAGTTTCATATTTTTTATCCCATATTATCCTTTATGGTTTTAATAACTTGAATTCCAGTCTCTCCCACTATACCTTTGGCTATAATTTGTTTCGCTAAACGTCCAGGAGATATTTTTGGCTTCACCATATATCGAATCGTATGTAATGCTTCATTCTCATGCACATTATCTGTAAACACTTCAAACACCATTGGTTTGTCAGCATGTTTATCATTAAAGAAGTCCTTATACAATTTAAGAAACTCTTTTTTACTGGATGCTGTAAGATATCTAAAGCCCATACTCTCTGCATAATACTTTACAAGAGTGGGTGATTGCTTTCCGTAATGCCCTCCTGCAGCCACATACTTATCACAATCATCATCCAACAAAGAAGCCGGGTGTTGATAATTGCGGAATTCCTGCCCCTTGCCATTGTTAACTAACAGCAACCGGAGATTATTTCTTATATGCCGATTGCCCAAGGCATTCATGTCATAAAAGAATGCAAGATCACCAATAATACCAAAGTATAGTCTGTCAGAATGCACCAATGAGGCTCCAACTAATGTGGACAAACCTCCATCGATGCCAAATCCTCCTACATTACAACTTCCAGTTACGCTGGAAGGCAAAGGAAAATAATTCCATGATCTGAACGAATTATTGATGGCCGCATGTATCACACTGTTTTCCGGAATATGCTTATACGAAGTCTGAGCAATCCATAGATTTGAGAATGGCAAATCAGGAATAGCATCAATCATCGTACTACACTGTTTCTTTAGTTCTTCATACAGACTTGTTTCCTTATATTCGCCAATAGAATAGTTCTCAAAAAAATCTACCTCTTCCATTGAAATCATCGCTGTTAGCTTGTAGAATCTATCATGATAAATACCATCTTCATTGACCATCCACCACTCTTTAGCACAACACATAGCCTCAGATGTATAATAATCACCGCAAACAGTACCAATATAGATTAACAAAGCAATGTCCGGAAGCAACTTCGAACATCCTTCTTGGGTTGCAACAATAGAATAATTGACACGATATTTGCCTGTGTAATTACTGGTCAAATCACAAAGCACAACAGCGTTGTTCTTCTCACAAAAAAGTTCAACTGCTTTTACAGCCTTTGCATTCCATTTCTGATGAGCCCCAACCAAAATAGCGATATTGCCCTGTGGTAAAGGTGGAAGTTCTTCTTTCTTCTTATATGTTTTGATTACCCTTACTTTAGGCAATTCCTTCACCAAGAATCCAAGACTGTCATACGATTCCATAACTACACATACCGGACCACCACCGCCTGTATATAAGTTATTGATAGCCTCATTCAGTTTGGTTGTGACTATTCTTTCATCTTTATGATTTCTACATACAGGAATATTCACCCTGTATTTTGCCACATCATTGGGTAATACCGCATTGTCAATGGATTGCGGTTCATAGCTCCCCGTACGATTCTCACCACGTCCTGTCATAATAGCCAATATAGGTAATTTGCGATAGAAGGCCTCGGTTAGCCCAGGCAGATAATTTCTTGACGCAGTAGCCTCCGTACAAGTTACCACAATGGGCTCTCCAGATTCTGCAGCTATGCCACAAGCCATATAAGCAGCAGACCTTTCATCAACACATGAATACATTTCAAAATAAGGATCGTGTTGCATACTAACCACTAAAGCCATATTCCCTGTACCTGGTGAGGCTACCACCTTCTTGATCCCATACTCTTTAAGAAGAGCCATAAGCACCAAAGTTCCTTTATCATCTGTATAATAATCATGTCCCATAATTAGGTATGTTTTTATTTGATTTTTTCAAACATTAATTATAATAGCTATTTTAATAGATACTATATAACTTCTGCATTTGACTTAATATTATCAGTAAAAATCAGAAGCTTATAAAAACAAATCCACTTTATTTGATTTGAAATTTTACGACAGATTTTAACGCTTCTAAATAACCATGTCCCCATTTTAAATCCGGTTCCATATAATTCCCTTCCCCCCATTCATTCCATGCACTAAGAAATACCAAACGATGATCATCATCTTTATCTTGAATAGATTTACATATTTCGGCTACATGCTTCTTAAAATTTTTGGGAGATGAATTTACATATATACCAGCACGTCTTCCTGCACGTGGTGTTCTATCAAATCCTGGAGTAATAACCGGATAACAGTTTTCCAACTTATTTTCTGGTGTATCATAATTTCTTACAACCTTATTGTAATCGTATTTCATCAAAGAGATACCCAAATGCCATCCCAATAATGACTGCATACGACGAACAAAACGAAAACCTGCAGCTTTAGCTTCAGCTTCCCAACGCCTATTATGACAAACACCATCGAATCCTAAATTTGTGACAATTTTATAAGAAGACTGCCTCCCTGTAGTAACTCCAATAAAATAAATACCTTTCAAATTATTCTTCTTCGCTAGAAAATTCCACCTATTCATAAACTCCTTAACATTAGGAAAACTTAACGGATCATAAATAAGGAAAATCGGCTTACCTTCAATAGTGATATAACGGTGATCCTTAAATGCTCGCAAACAATACTCAAAATGCTTTATATCATCTTGTTCGCCAAGATATTCTTGTTGGGCAATCATTGTATTATTCACCATAGAAGAGCCTTTCACCCAAGTTTTAGTTGTCCAATCATGATTAGCCCAACACAAACAAAATGGAAAATCTGGTTTGCCTAATCGCAAAACTTCTTCAAATGGTTTTTGCAAAAGCATTTTTCCATTTCCAAACCAATAATGATAATAACAAAATCCTTCTATGCCTGCATCACGAGCCAGTTCTGCTTGAGCTTCTCTTACTTCAGGAAGCCTTAAATCATAAAAGCCTAAATCCGCTGGTATATGTGGTTGATAGTGTCCACGGAATAATGGTTTTGCTTTAGCTACATTTGTCCACTCTGTAAATCCTTTTCCCCAATATTTATCATTCTCAGGAATAGGATGATATTGAGGAAGATAAAATGCTATGACCCTTGCTTTGTTTTCTTTCATATCATCGGTTTTTATATTGGTCTATATTTTTTTTAGTTTCTTCTAAATATTTTCTTCCCCATTTTTGGTCTGGTTCCAAATGGTTTCCTTCCGCCCATTCATTCCAAGCATTTATAAAAATAAAATTTTCTTCCTGACTATAAGGCTTGAATTTTTCAAAGACACTGCTCAGCCATTTTCCATATAATTGAGGAGTACTTCCTATAAAAGCAGTGAATCCCTTATGCATACGTCGAGAAGCATTGTCAAAATTTGGTGTAACACAAGGAAATTGCCGATAAGAAGGCAAAGGAGTTTTAATACGATACTTTACATATTTCTTGTATGAATGCAGCATCGTGATTTTTCTATTTAAAAGCTTGCTTAATGTTATATTGAATAACACTTTACAATGCTGAAACTTACCCATGCAGAAAGGCTGAAAATTAATGGACATATCAAAACCCTTGGATAAATATTCCGGAATATTATAGCCAGTGTGTTCAAAAAGAGCTAAATACAATTCCATCTGATGCTTCCGAGCTACCTCGCGCCAAATTTTAATAGTCTTTTCCACATCGGGCAATAAATGGGCTTTATAAATCGCAAAAAAAGGCTTACCATTAACCCGTATATATCTTCTATCTGAAAATATATGAGAACATAAAAAATCCATGTGAGCTGCATCATCCTCATCCGTATATTGTTGCTCCATTAAGAGATGTTTAAAACCACCATCCCAGTTTCTTGCCCAATTTTCATTTGCCCAACATATCATGAATGGAAAATCCGGTTTCCCGCTTGAAATAATTTCATCCACAGGCCTTTCCATCAGTCGTTTACCATTAAACCAATAGTGATAATAACAAAAACCATAAAGACCATATTCTTTGGCCATAGCTGCCTGCATTTCCCGTGCTTCAGGCAAACGCAAATCATAAAAGCCAGTGTCAGAAGGTAAATGTGGCTGATAATGTCCTGGAAAACGAGGTCTTGCTTTTGTTACATTAGTCCATTCTGTAAAACCTTTGCCCCACCATTCATCATTTTCTTGAAATGGATAGAATTGTGGAAGATGGATAGCAATCAATCTTTTATTCATAATATAACTAAATTTTCACCATTAAAGCACTTTAATCTTTTTGCAAGGAATAGCAGCTTGTACACTTATACGTTAAACATGATTTATTAAAGATACGGCCACAACAAAACCAAAAAACGATGCAATGCTGGCCTGTAACTGACAAACAATTAGCTCCGGTCATAGCCATTAAGTAAAAGAATATAATGCCTAATTCAAATAGGTTATCTTTAAAGTTCCTTATTCCACGAATGACAACCAAGAGTATAAAAATAGAATAACATATTATCCCAAAATATCCTGTTTCATACATTATCTTCAAATATTGCTGGTCAGTTATTGCCATCTTTCCACTATAATATGCTTCATGTCCATAACGACCGATGCCATCTCCCCAAAAAGTAATTTTCTTAGAATAGAAATCACTAAAAATATTTGTTCTTTCCTTTAAAAATGAAGCATTTCCACCTTCTATTAAGCTCTCAAATTTAGAAAGCATAAATATCAAACGTTCTTGATCTAAAAAAGAAAATACAATACTAATGCAGCAAACCAAGATGAGTAATAAAAAAAGTACGTATGTACTAAAAGATCGTTTCTGCCCATTGAAAAGACTATTCACTAACAAAGTCAAAGTTATTAATGCCACAAAAGCAATAGGGGCACGTTGCTGTGCTAACACCATAATAACAGCCAAAAAAATCAAAGCGAATGCAATTTTAGTTGTTATCCGTCCTTTCTTATAAGATTTAAACAACAAATAGAAATAAATAATACCACTTCCATAACTAACCCAATATGGATAAGTCCAAAATGCAGATAAACGTGTCATTTCCAAAAAACGACCTCCTTCATTATCTGTAAATCCAGAAAGTTTAAAATCCACGTACCAGCTTGGAGACGTAATATATAATATTAATCCAATGAAACATACCACAAGTACAGGGATTATGGATTTGTCAAAAAAATCCCAATCTTTTGAAGTGCTACTTTCACCTACAAAAAAGAAAATAATAGAAAACAGCTGATACCTAACACCTTCAAACCAAAAAGCCTGTGGATAAATATTGGAAAGACTAGCAATAGCGATAGAAATAGAAAAAAATATAATAAACAAGTCCATTCTTGTTGTTTGATTCCGCAATTTATTAAGACTAATGATAATAGCGCTCAATAAGATTATTAGTTCAAACTTTGCAATTGCAGCTAAACCACACCATACAAGAAGCACATCCACCGTCATTAATAAAAAATAGTTACATAGAAAATATTTTGATAGAAATTCACTAACAGAAGACGATACCATACTTTAAAGACACTATTAAATTTATACTCACTCTATTCTATCAATCCACAAACTTCAAAATACTGTAAGCACTCAATTTAGGGCATCCCCCTTCGAAAGGGCACTTTTCAGTGCCCTAAACCGAGTTTTGTTAATTAAT
>ENA-UERM01001781-UERM01001781.1-human-gut-metagenome-genome-assembly--contig:-NODE-1781-length-10280-cov-2.903460_pt1 | contig 10280 bp, 8 predicted proteins | sample MGYA00242983_ERZ507983 | MGnify/ENA primary metagenome ERZ507983 (study PRJEB26167, sample SAMN06115432) | human gut metagenome | host: Homo sapiens | place: China:Shanxi | collected 2015-04-29...
TGGCAAACAGAATGTAAGTGCCGTAGTTACGCATCGGACTAGCGACTGGAGTGTAGTACAATTGCCGGATGCTCCCCATAATGGCAAACATCCGCCGAAGAGTAGCAAGCTCTTGTGCAGTCCCAACGCGAATCGCCCCATGACGTTCAACATTCAGTCGCGCCAGCTCGTCTGCATTTACCATTTTTTCGTGCAGTTGAGGATTGTTTTCCAGCACAGCCAGATTCACATCAGCTACCAGTTCCAGCAGCGTGCCATATTGCGGAACTTCTTGCTGGTACATGGCTGACATTGCCTGCGAAAACTGTTCCCGAATCTCATCCGCCGTGATGCTGTTCGCCATAGTGTCTGCCTCCAGTGGTCAGTAATCTGGAGTGTAGGTAACCGCATTCACTCCGGCGGGAAGAATTTACAAACTGTGATCTCGCCGCGAAAACATCAATATTATCCATTTTGCTGTAACATAATTGCTTTAATTGTTAATAATATTTTGCAATCAAGTTATCATAATCAAACAACTTCACTTGTCAGCGACACCGCTTCGTTTTTAACATCGCTTATGGAAAAAAATAGTCTGTTTAGTCAGCGCATCCGTTTGCGCCACCTTCATACATTCGTAGCTGTCGCACAACAAGGAACTTTGGGGCGCGCGGCTGAAACCCTTAATTTGAGTCAACCTGCGCTCTCTAAGACATTGAATGAACTGGAGCAGCTGACGGGCGCTCGCTTGTTTGAGCGTGGTCGTCAGGGGGCGCAACTTACCTTACCCGGCGAACAATTTTTAACGCATGCAGTCAGAGTTCTTGACGCCATCAACACTGCTGGACAGTCGCTTCATCGTAAAGAAGGTCTTAATAATGATGTCGTCAGGGTTGGTGCACTACCTACTGCGGCACTGGGGATATTACCTTCGGTTATAGGTCAGTTTCATCAGCAACAAAAAGAGACGACCTTGCAAGTTGCGACAATGAGTAACCCTATGATTCTGGCGGGTTTAAAAACCGGGGAAATCGATATCGGCATTGGTCGGATGTCAGATCCTGAACTGATGACCGGGCTTAATTACGAACTGCTGTTTCTTGAATCGCTGAAGCTGGTTGTCCGCCCTAATCACCCGCTACTTCAGGAGAACGTAACGCTAAGCCGGGTGCTGGAATGGCCGGTCGTTGTATCACCAGAAGGCACTGCGCCACGCCAGCATTCAGATGCATTAGTGCAGAGCCAGGGCTGTAAAATTCCTTCGGGTTGTATCGAAACGCTGTCTGCTTCGCTATCTCGTCAACTTACGGTTGAATACGACTACGTGTGGTTTGTCCCTTCTGGCGCTGTAAAAGACGACCTGCGTCATGCCACGCTGGTGGCCCTGCCTGTTCCGGGACATGGTGCAGGCGAACCGATTGGAATACTGACCCGCGTAGATGCGACGTTCTCTTCTGGTTGCCAGTTGATGATTAACGCTATTCGAAAATCAATGCCGTTCTGAAAGGTGAAGGGATCTGTCGATCCCTTCCTTGAACATTTTCACACCGTAGCGAAACTAACTGATTCACCCGCTCCGCGAGGTTCTGCCGACACAGAATGTTTGTTCAGACGGAATACGTCCACCGCCTCAGTTAATCGTGCCGCCTGTTCTTCAAGGGACACCGCCGCCGCTGAGGCCTCTTCTACCAGAGAAGCATTCTGTTGCGTCACCTTATCCATTTCTGAAATCGCCTGGCTAACCTGCGTTATGCCTCTGCTTTGTTCATCCGAGGCGGCGGCAATTTCCTGCATGATATGTGTGACACTCGCGACGGCATCAACAATAGTGCTCATGGTTTTCCCTGCCGTTGCCACCTCATCCGATCCCAGGTCAATTAATCTGACTGATTCACTGATCAAGCCTTCAATCTCTTTCGCCGCCTGAGCGCTGCGGCTTGCGAGTGTCCGTACTTCGCTGGCGACAACGGCAAATCCACGTCCTTGCTCACCCGCTCGCGCGGCTTCAACGGCAGCATTCAGTGCCAGAATATTCGTCTGGAAAGCAATACTGTTGATGACGGCGGTGATCTCAGAAATTTTCTTCGAACTCGTGGAGATAGCGCCCATCGTTTTTACTACACCGGAAACCGTCTGCCCGCCATCGCTGGCTTTAATAGAAGCCTCCTGCGCCAGTTTGCTGGCATGATGCGCGTTATCTGCATTCTGTTTCACCGTCGCAGTGAGTTGCTCCATGCTGGCGGCAGTTTGTTCAATTGCCGCCGCTTGTTCTTCGGTGCGAGATGAAAGGTCCGCATTGCCAGCGGAAATTTCGCTGGTGCCACGATAAATCTCTTCCGCGCCCTGTCGAACGGTCCCTACAGTCATCCCCAGTGAATGCTGCATTTGCTGTAAATGACGACTTAAGCGACCGATTTCATTACGACCCGCCGGTTCATCCTTCATCGTCAGATCGCCACTGGCGATTTTTTCAATCCGTTGTGCGGCATGTTGCAGTGGACGAATGACGATCCGACGTAGCACCATAAATGTTATCAGCGTCATGACCAGGGCAAGCACAAACGCGCCAATCATGAACATCCCACCCAGGCGGGTGCGCTGATGGGCCAGTTCCGCCAGTTGGTTGGCTCTGGTGCTACGTATCTTAACGGCTTTGTTCAAAATATCGGTATAAGCATTATCCAGCGGTCGGATCTGCTCACTTTCATGATTGATAATCGCTTCAAACATGCCATTTTTGGCATATTTCAACATCGGTTGCATACCCGTGATATAAGCCTGGAAGCGTTGATTTAATTCAGTGTCGAGGGCTTCATCAGCAGGTGTTTTCACCGACCGATTCTGATAAGCACGATAACCTTGCTGCGACTGTTTAATCTCCGATTCGGCTTGCGCAATATTTCGCTTCATTGCTTCCATTTCCGCAATACGACTCGCAGCCCCGGCCTGAATCATATTGATCCGGGCTGAACGCAAAAAATCTGAACTGTTCGCTAACCCGGTCCGAATCTCAATCTCCGCAGTAACATCACGCTGATCGCGATCGGCCTGCCAGAGGAAATAGCCAGCCAGAGCAGAACTTAATGCGAATAGAACTAAGATACCGCCAAGAATGCAGGCAAATAACGGAACCAGCCTGATGTGATGCAAAAAACCTAATCGCTGTGAGGGAGTTGTATTCATTACCGTTGTCTCTCGTCCAGGTTTACTCCTGATAGAAAGTCATCGGCACTTGACGGTAATTACTTATGACCAAAAACCTCTTTGCGTCACATTTTTACAACAATTATTGCAGAGAAAATTAATGCTATTGGAATGAAGAGAGTAACGAATGGCTAAACTGGCTAACCCGAATGACGAAAAATTCTGGAAAACAGCACGCAATTTCGTGAAGTGATTATTTTCGTCCCTAAGGAAACCTCATAGGATGCCTGCGGGTGCCTGAGACTTTCTGTTTTCAGGCTAACCGGGAATCAGAAAGACGAAGGCCCCGACCGATATTTCTATCAACTGTACTGCACCCATTTTGTTAGCCTCTTACCCGCCATCCGGCAAGGAGAAAGGCTATGAAGCGCAACCCTCTGGTGGTGTGTCTGCTCATTATCTGCATTACGATTCTGACATTCACACTCCTGACCCGACAAACGCTCTACGAACTGCGGTTCCGGGACGGTGATAAGGAGGTTGCTGCGCTCATGGCCTGCACGTCCAGGTAAGGGCAAGCGCGGGGATTTTCCCCGCGCATCTGACTAGCAGATTCATTTTCTCATGGCACCCCTTTTACACTTCAGTTAGTGCATGTTTTTTTCGATGCACTAATAGAACCATCATTACAGACAAATTTGCCGCCTGCCGTACAGTGTGAGATCCCCCCTTTCGAACCAGAACAGGGTTTGCGCCCGGCATCGGCATAAAAGGAAACAAGCGCTCCTAAAACCAAGATAAGTGCCAGTTTTTTCATATAACCTCCATGGTTTATCGAATCTTATGTTCGATTTGAACGTTATACGCTGGTTTATTTTGATACCGTTGATGAGATCAAAGATCGGGTGAATTGATTAAAGATAAGCCAGATGGACGTATGGACCAGGATTATGGTTTTATTTGTCATACAAATAAATATAATAGGCGCTTCCGATGTAGACCCGTATTCTTCGCCTGTACCACGGGTCGGTTTTAGTACAGGCGTTTTCTTTAAATATCCTTCAGGAACGTTTACGCGGCATCATGCGTAGAAGTGTGTTGTCCTTCCAGAAATAGTGGTGTGCCAGTGCAGCCGCAGCGTGCAACCCGATGACAAAGTATCCCAGATTCGCCAGCGTTTCATGCCACGACTTTAAGCTATCTACCCGTTCGAAATTGGCCTCTGAAGCGTAAGGCATCGTCAAACCAAACGCAAACCACGGGTTGCCCCGGTTATACATCATCACCAAACCAATCACTGGCAGCGCAATAAACAGGAGATAGATCACCAAATGTCCCAAATGCGCCAGTCCCGTCATCATCGGTTTTGGCTTAGGTATAATCGGCGGGGTTGGGTATTTCAGCCTTAACAAAAGACGAACCACCATCAGCACGAGAATTGAGATACCACAGGAAACATGAACCATGTTGATGAGTGGCCGATCGCTACGTGGGAAGAAACCACGAAACTCCATTGCGCAATACGCTGCGATAACCAGCAAAAAGACCAGCCAGTGAATGCTGATTTGTAACCTTGAGTATTTATTTTCCATAACATTTCCTGCTTTAACATAATTTTCCGTTAACATAACGGGCTTTTCTTAAAATTTCATTAAATATTGTTCACCCGTTTTCAGTACGTTACGTTTCACTGCAAGAATGTAGATTGCCCATCCCGCCATCCTGGTCTAAGCCTGGAAAGGATCAATTTTCATCCGAACGTTCCTGACAGGAGAAGACCATGAGTAAAGTTGGTATTAACGGTTTTGGTCGTATCGGTCGACTGGTGTTGCGTCGATTACTTGAAGTCAAAAGCAACATAGACATTGTCGCTATTAATGATCTCACTTCCCCAAAAATTCTCGCCTACCTGCTGAAACATGATTCAAACTACGGACCGTTCCCCTGGAGCGTTGATTTTACGGAAGATTCACTTATCGTTGATGGGAAAAGTATCGCGGTTTACGCCGAAAAAGAGGCTAAAAATATTCCGTGGAAAGCGAAAGGTGCAGAAATCATTGTCGAATGTACTGGCTTTTATACCTCCGCCGAGAAATCGCAGGCGCATCTTGATGCTGGTGCGAAGAAGGTGTTGATTTCCGCCCCTGCCGGTGAAATGAAAACTATCGTTTATAACGTCAATGACGACACTCTGGATGGCAACGACACCATTGTTTCCGTGGCGTCATGCACCACTAACTGTCTTGCGCCGATGGCCAAAGCCTTGCATGACAGTTTCGGGATAGAAGTCGGCACGATGACGACCATTCATGCCTATACTGGCACCCAGTCACTGGTGGATGGCCCACGTGGTAAAGATTTACGTGCTTCACGCGCAGCGGCAGAAAATATCATTCCCCACACTACGGGGGCGGCAAAAGCCATTGGTCTGGTGATCCCGGAACTGAGCGGCAAACTGAAAGGTCATGCGCAACGCGTGCCGGTGAAAACAGGTTCGGTCACTGAACTGGTATCGATTCTCGGAAAAAAAGTGACTGCCGAAGAGGTGAATAACGCACTTAAACAAGCAACCACCAATAACGAGTCATTTGGTTATACCGATGAAGAAATAGTCTCTTCCGATATCATTGGCAGCCATTTCGGTTCGGTGTTTGATGCGACCCAAACGGAAATCACCGCAGTGGGCGATTTACAACTGGTGAAGACCGTCGCCTGGTACGATAACGAGTATGGTTTCGTCACTCAACTCATTCGTACCCTGGAAAAATTCGCCAAACTCTGACCAGCACAGGCGGAGGAAAAACCTCCGCCTCTTTCATTCATTACGACTGTAAATAAACCACCTGGGTCTGCAGGTATTCATGCAAGCCATGTTTGCCATCTGCGCCGCCAATACCGGATTTACGCCATCCGGCGTGGAAGCCTTGCATAGCTTCGAAGTTTTCACGGTTGATGTAAGTTTCACCAAACTTCAGCCCTTTAATGGCTTTCATCGCGACGTTCAGATTTTGGGTATAGATTGATGAGGTCAGGCCGTAATCACTATCATTCGCCATTGAGATAGCCTCTTCCAGCGTGTCAAATGCGACCACCGGCAGAACCGGGCCAAAGGTTTCCTCATGCATAATCGACATTTCCTGGCGAACATCCAGCAGCAATGTCGGCGGATAATAATATCCTTTCCCCTCTACTGCCTTGCCCCCCAACGCCACTCTCGCCCCTTCTTCTACTGCGCGCGCCACTTTTTGCTCGACCCTTTCCAGCGCCGCGGCGTTAATCAACGGCCCCATCGCAATGTCGTTGCGTTCAGCGGGGTTACCAAATTGAACCGCCTGCATCGCTTCACCCAGCCGATTGACGAACTGATCATAAATGCCTTTCTGTACATAAACACGTTCTGCACAGTTACACACTTGCCCACTATTAATGACGCGTGAATCAACGATGGCTTTGACTGCCAGTTCAAGATCGGCATCGTCCATTACGATAGCCGGTGCTTTACCCCCCAGTTCCAGGCACACTTTGGTGATGTTTTTCGCCGCAGTCGCCATAATCTTTTCACCTGCAGAGACGCTGCCTGTCATACTGACCATTGCGACCTTTGGGTTACCTGCCAGTTCTTGCCCAACGGTTTCACCACGCCCCAGAACAAGGTTAAACACGCCGCGCGGAAGGCCTATTTCATCGACGATTTTGGCGAATGCAATCGCATTGTTTGGCGTAAATTCACTGGGTTTAATGACAATGGTATTACCAGTCAAAAGAGCGGGAGCCATTTTGCGGGCAATGAGGAAGAACGGGAAGTTCCACGGCAGAATGCCGGTAGTCACGCCAAGCGCACGTTTAAACAGAAGAATATTTTCTCCTGGACGATCGCTTTGAATAATCTCGCCTTCATAACGCCGTGCCCACTCCGACATGTAATCGATATAGTCCGCAGTAAAAGCCACTTCGACTTCAGCCAGCCGCTGGATCTTACCCCCTTCTTCAACAATCAGCGCACTGATTTCACTGGCGCGTTCGCGGATCCCGGCGGAGATTTTGCGCAACCAACTGGCGCGTTCAATAGCAGGCAACGCTTCCCATTCTGGTTGTGCACGTTCTGCTGCATCGATTGCCTTACGGGCATCCTCGGCCTGACCATCGGGAATGCGGGAAATGACAGCCTCTGTAGCAGGGTTTACCACATCAATCCATGCGTCTCCACGCCAGGTAACAAACTGTCCATCGATATACATAGGATGTTGAACGGGTACTGACATGAGCGACTCCTGTGATTTATATGTTTGTTTTTGGTAAATACATTGTTAATTAACATCAATCATCAGAGAGACGGCATCATGAAAGGACAATTCTGTGAAGGGCTTCATAAAAACAAGTGTAAAAGGAATAAGAGGCAGAAATAAAAGGCAGGAGTTATGCCCGTTTGCAAACAAGTGGTTCACAAACGGGCAATTTTTAACGTAACGAGCGACTTTCCATCGCCTCGATGAGCACCGCATCGTGTTTCAGCGTTTGCCATGCCTGAATGACTTCTGCAGGAAAATCAACGTGAACGATAAAATCTCGCCCGCGGGGGCCGTAGCCATCGCTATCATCGTGTAAACGCGGCAGCTCGCCAGTGAGTAGTGATAGATAACGCTCAACCGGCCATAATCCTTGTAACTGATTAATAAAGATTACACTGTCTGCGTTATTTCCTAACTGAGGAACGAATCCGGGATAACTTAACCAGCGTGGTGCATCGGGATTGTCCCCAGTCATACGGCGGAACGTCGCCATCGTGCGCCGCTGCATGGTGGGGTCCTGAACAACGATAGCTGTGTGAACTCGTTCTACGGCCTGATTCAATAGCGCGATGCTAAAGCGTGCGTTTTCACCGCAGTTTGTTGACTGGTCTTCAATCCAGATTTTTTCATGCGGAATGTGCCAGAACTGATGAGCGATATCCGCCAGAATGGTAGCTTCTGCTCTGCCAGTGGTGCGGATAGTGTTGTAGTGCGGATGCTGTGCGATGGCGCTATACAAAAAAGTTGTCGAGTGACCGATACCACCACTAATCAGTAAAGGAATTTGCTGATCGCGGGCAATCTTACATGCCGCATCGATAGTCGGCATAACCGCATTGCCTGCAAGGATCACGCAATCGGCCTGATACGGCACCTCACCGGAGAAATCATCCTGCGCCAGCCACTGTCCGATAACATTTATGGCATCTATGGTTGCCGGCGAAAGCGTCGGAAACGGGGTAATGTTCATGGTTCCTCCTTATCGTTCCCTTAAGAATACTGCGTGAGATAATAGTGAGAAGCGGAGCACTCTGAAAGGAGGAAGTCGTATTTCCTTAACCGCCACTCCGCAAGCCTGACATATCTTTTAAGGAAATGCTGTAGATAAACATTATTCATCTTGCAGCAGAGAATTGTATTTTTCTGAACTCCTGAATTTTTTCCCATACCGTTTTTAGAATTAATAAAAAACCCGGCGCTAAATGCTTACCGGGTTTTAGATTTATCAGGCAAATAGCAGTGTTAACCGCTAATCTGCTCCATCGCCTGCAAAATACGCTTATCTGAAATCGGATAAGGCGTACCAAGTTGTTGAGCGAAGTAACTAACGCGCAGCTCTTCTATCATCCAGCGGATCTCTTTCACATCTTCATCCTCACGACGTGCGGGCGGCAGTTTATTGATCCATTGCTGCCACGCCTGCTGGACATTTTCGACTTTCAGCATCTGAGCACGGTCGCGATGTGGGTCAACCGCCAGTTTTTCCAGCCGTTTTTCAATCGCCTGCAAATAACGCAGCGTGTCGCCCAACCGTTTGAAGCCGTTACCAGTCACAAAACCGCGATACACCAGCCCGCCCATCTGCGCTTTAATGTCAGAAAGCCCCAGCGCCATGGTCATATCCACCCGCCCTTTCAGACGTTTGTTGATATTGAACACTGCCGTAAGAATTTGCTCGACCTGCTTCGCAATATCCACCACCGTGTCGTTCAGTTCGGCACGCACTTTCTCATGCAGCGCAGCAAAGCCTTCTTCCGTCCAGACCGGGCCACCATTGGCGTCGATCAGTTGATCCACCCCGCAGGAGATACAGTCGTCGATCAGCTCCAGCACTTTGCCATACGGGTTAAAGTACAGCCCCAGCTTGGCTTTGTTCGGTAACTTTTCATGCAAATACTTGATCGGCGATGGAATATTCAGCAGCAGTAGACGGCGAAGACCGTTCCACATTGCCTGCTTTTGTTCCAGCGGATTATCAAACAGTTTGATCGCCACGCTGTCGCGTTCATCCACCAGCGCCGGCCACGCCTTCACTTTGTAGTTGCCACGCTTCTGTTCGTAGCTTTCCGGCAGCTGACCAAAACTCCAGATATGTAAGCCGCTCTGCTCGATACCGTCATCCGCCACCGCAGACAGCGTTTCCTGCACTTTGCCTTTCAGGGCGTCTTTCAGATCCTGTAATGAGCGCCCTTCTTTTAGCTTCTTGTTTTTTTCATCCACCACGCGGAAGGTGATTTTCAGGTGATCGGGCACCTGATCCCAGTGCCAGTCTTCGCGGTCAACGGTGACGCCAGTCATCCGCCGTAACTCGCGCTCAAGGCTGTCGAGCAACGGTAACTCCAGCGGTGTGACGCGGCCTAAAAACGCTTCTGCGTAGTTTGGTGCAGGCACAAAATTACGGCGTACCGGTTTCGGCAACGATTTAATCAGAGCAATCACCAGTTCGCGGCGCAGGCCGGGGATTTGCCATTCAAACCCGCTCTCTTCTACCTGATTAAGCAGCGGCAGCGGGATATGCACAGTCACACCGTCAGCATCCGCGCCGGGCTCAAACTGATAGCTCAAACGCAGCTTGAGATTGCCCTGATGCCAGAAGTTCGGATAATCCAGCTTGCTGATTTTTTCTGCGCCCTCTTTGATCAACATGCTTTTTTCAAAGTTGAGCAAATCAGGCGTTTCGCGGCTGACTTTTTTCCACCAGCTATCGAAGTGACGAGCGGAGATTACATCGTGGCTGATGCGCTGGTCGTAGAACTCAAACAGCGTTTCGTCATCAACCAGAATATCGCGGCGACGTGATTTGTGTTCCAGCTCTTCCACTTCGGCCCGCAGTTTCAGGTTTTCACGGAAGAATGCGTGACGCGTCTG
>ENA-UERM01001782-UERM01001782.1-human-gut-metagenome-genome-assembly--contig:-NODE-1782-length-10279-cov-27.955107_pt1 | contig 10279 bp, 5 predicted proteins | sample MGYA00242983_ERZ507983 | MGnify/ENA primary metagenome ERZ507983 (study PRJEB26167, sample SAMN06115432) | human gut metagenome | host: Homo sapiens | place: China:Shanxi | collected 2015-04-29...
GGCAACCGGAAATCCCGCACTTTTGCCCGATTTCCTTATTTCCATGCATCCTGCGCCAAATAAAATTACCATGCTTGACATCTTCTGATATAATGAGATGAATGTAATTCCGCGGGCTGCTTTGTTGCCTATGGCCCGCGTTTCTTGCGCCCTGCAGAAAGGAACCAAAATGGCATTTCTTTCGATGTCCGAATACCGCACACCGCTCTTCTGGAAACGTCTGGCTTTCATTATAGCGATTACGATCCTAGGCACTTTCATTTATTCCGTCGGCGTCAATGCCTTCTTCGTCCCGCACCAGTTCCTGGCTGGCGGGCTGACAGGTATCGCCATGATTGTATACTACCTGACCGGCATTCCGATCGGCGTCACGAACCTTGTCCTGAACCTCCCAATCCTCGGTCTCTCCCTGAAATTCATGGGGAAATTTTACACCATCATCACGATCCTCGGGACCGTTCTCCTTTCCCTTTTCATCGACCTCACGGCCTTCCTGGCTGACTACCACGTCGTCAAGGACCCGATCGTCGCTGCCATCTCCGGCGGTGTCGTCCTGGGCGTCGCCATGGGTATCCTTTACCGTTACAACAGCAATACCGGCGGCCTCGACGTCATCGGTGCCATCATCAAGAAGTACTACAACCTGGAAATCGGCTACGTCGTCTTCGCACTGAACTTCATCATCGTCATGGCCAGTGCATGGATCTTCGCTCTGGAACCAGCCATCTGCACCCTGATCGGCATGTACATCAATGCGAACCTCGACAGCCGTCTCGTCCTTGGTTTTGCCCAGAGAAAAGCAGCCTTCATCGTCTCCGACAAGCCGCTTGAAATCTCTGATGCCATCCTGCGCACCATCCACCACGGCGCGACCCTCCTCTACGGCCAGGGCGCTTTCTCCGGCGCTGACAAGAAAATTATCTTCGCCATCGTCGACCTCACCCAGGTCACCCGCGTCCGCCACCTCGTAGAAGACATCGACCCGCACGCCTTCGTCTTCCTCATGAACACCACCGACGTCATCGGAAGAGGGTAATAAACCCTTTGGGGCATGTTCATATAGAGTATAGAGGGAGGAGATCACTGTGAAGCGGTCTCCTCTTTTGCTTTTTGAAAATATTGTATTACGCGAAGTAGTATTGCTAAAATCTGTCTTCCTTGGAGTGTTATTATATTCTTTTTGACTAGATTTGACTAGAAGTAATACCCTAAATTCACAAAACAACTTCCTTTGTCCGTCTGATTGGAGTATCCCAACGATATTTCCAATGGTCCGAAGATGCTGTCCATTCCATAACCTGCACTAACACCGAATAATTGCTTGCCTTTCAATATATCGAAGAAATTACTATCCGTTAGCCCATAGTTACCCGTCAGTGTGAGATAATGAATGGCTCCCATACGTTGTCTGAACTTAATAGACGCAATCATGATGGTGTTATCCATCAATTCCAGATTGGTGACCCCGGCAAACGGTAATTGCTGTGGAATATAGAAACCGGGTACGTCACCGCCAATGGCATTTTGCAACGGATAAGGAAAATCTCTTCCGATCAGGATACGTCCATAAATGGAAGGAATGACGGAGAAACGGCGGGTCACAGGGATGACACTTGCCCACGAAGCATTCAATGCTGAAAATGGAGCGTGGTCGTTGTATTGTGCCATGTTATCCGTATAAAGCGAATAGGCAGCTCTGAAGTCACTTCCTTTAGAAGGGAAGCGTCCTTTATCATAAGTATTATATTGCACTTGGGCAAAATAACTTAGAAAATGTTCCGATTCCACTTTCAGATCGGAGATTTCAGGTTTCTTGAACAGGAAATCTTTGTACTTGTAGTATTCAAAACGCAGACCGAGTCCGAAGCGGAAATTCTTGTACCATACATCGGAGAAACCGAATTCTGCCAGATGATATTTATACGTTGTATTATAGGCACGGTCACCTTCCTCGTAAATGTTGATATCGTTGTATTGGAACATATACGAGAAGTTGAAATTACGTTGCTGCATGGGTTCCAGCGTATAGTCTATGCGGGCAGCATATCGTTTACCCAATCGACCGGTAAGAGCCAGGCGGGAAGGAATATGAGTTTTGAGGTCTGCCGTTGCATTCACCAACAAAGACGCGATTTCTTCCGAATCGAAACGGATGCCCAGATTGATTCTTCTTTCATATTTTTCCTGCAACAGGAAGTTGAGGTGATAACCTTCAGGAGTCTCTTTCAACGTATAGCTGGCACTGGAATAGGATTGGCTACCGCGTAATTGATACAAGGCCTGTTCTATTTGTTGAGTGGTAATGTCACTGTTTTCTTTCAGATTACATTTCTTCATCAGCCATTTTTTATCATCCACCTCTACACCGGAAAATGAGATGTCCGTCACATAAACTGTGCGTGCATTGGAAAGAGAAGAATAAGGGCCATGTTGCTTCGGAGTATAATCTTCGGCTATTCCTATCTTCTTTTTCAAGGCAAGCAACGAATTCCATTGTTCTTTAGCCGCTTCTTCGCCTCTTCGCATCAGAGTGTCGATGGCTGCCGGGGTAAAACTGGCAGATGAATATCCCTCCACATTGACACGGATATAAGTGTCTGTGAGGTCTACATTCTTTTCGTGGTTAGACTGGCAGGTGATGTCTACAATCTGCCCCAGAATATCGGGGACGCTGTTGAGCTTGTCAGCCTTCTTCAAAGCATTCTGCACGTCTACTCCGATAATAATATCGGCTCCCATGGCTTTCACAACATCTGCCGGATAGTTGTTTACAATACCGCCGTCCACTAATACCATGCTGTCTTGCCGTACCGGAGTAAATACACCCGGAATAGCCATACTGGCACGCATAGCGGTTGAGAGTATTCCGTCATGGAATACAATTTGCTCTCCATTGACAACATTGGCTGCCACACAAGCAAAAGGAATGGGAAGTTTATTGAAGTCGATAGAGTCATGATACCCCACAGTGAGGTCTGAAAATAGGTTGGCCAGATTTTGCCCTTTCATGAGTCCTCCGGTAGCAGCATCTTTGGGAGTTTTGGTGAAAGGGATAGAGACTGTATATTTTTCAGACCGTTCACGATCAGTCAATGACATGGCACTTCGTTTGATACGGTCGCTCAACAGGAATGTCCAATCTTGTTTCCGTACCATGCTGTCCAATTGTTCCGTAGTATAACCGATGGCATAAAGGCCACCTACGATAGCTCCCATACTGGTACCGGCTATGTAGTCGATAGGGATTCCGGCTTCCTCAATTACTTTCAGTGCTTTGATGTGTGCCATTCCTTTGGCACCGCCGCCGCTTAGAACGACACCTACCTTTTTCCTTTGCTCTTGAGAATGCAAAGAAAAAGGCAATAAGATGCCAATTGATAAAACTAATGTTGAAAAGATTTGTTTTTTCATTAGGATGTGGTCTAGTGTTGATGTTTAATATAATACAAATGTAGAGCATAATTTGTTTAGTTGTTGAAATGGGAACTAAAAAAAATGTTCCAAAAGTCGGAAATGTGGATTTTTTCTACACCATACAGTGAATTTCCACACTTTCTGCAAAACGAAGAAATATCTAATGCTTTGATTTTAAGCAAATAATGCAGGTAACGCATTTTTGGTATATGAGTTGTAAATAAGGATATAGAACAAACATAAGTTAAATTAAATAATAAGATTCGATATGAGATTATTCTTTTCGAAACATGAGTTGAAACTGAGGAGAAAGAGAACCATTGCTGCTATTATATGTGTGGTAGTTGTGTTGGGTGTGTACTGGATACTGACCCGACCTCAGAAGGCTGCGCCGGAAATGCCGACAGTCATTGTTGAACCGGTAGTGAAAGACGACGTAGAGATATACGGAGAATATGTGGGGCGTATTCGTGCCCAACAGTTCGTCGAAGTACGTGCCCGTGTGGAAGGTTATCTGGAAAATATGCTTTTTGCCGAAGGTACATATGTCAATAAGAATCAGGTTTTGTTTGTAATTAACCAAGACCAGTATCGTGCCAAAGCAGATAAAGCCAGAGCGCAATTGAAAAAAGACGAAGCGCAGGCTTTGAAAGCGGAACGTGATTTAAAACGTATCCGTCCGTTGTTTGAACAGAACGCTGCAAGCCAGTTGGACTTGGATAATGCGGAAGCTGCTTATGAAAGTGCCGAGGCAACGGTAGCCATGAGCGAGGCGGATTTGGCACAGGCTGAACTGGAATTGGGTTATACCATTGTTCGTTCGCCCTTATCGGGACACATTAGTGAAAGAAATGTGGACTTGGGTACATTAGTCGGTCCCGGAGGAAAATCATTGCTTGCTACCATTGTGAAGAGTGATACAGTGTTGGTGGATTTCAGTATGACAGCACTCGATTATTTGAAGAGTAAAGAAAGAAACATTAATTTGGGACAGCAGGATTCCACCCGTTCCTGGCAGCCGAATATTACCATTACATTGGCGGATAATACCGTCTATCCATTTAAAGGATATGTGGATTTTGCCGAACCGCAAGTCGATCCTCAAACCGGAACTTTCTCTGTACGTGCAGAAATGCCGAATCCGAAACAAGTATTGTTGCCGGGACAATTTACAAAGGTAAAGTTGTTGCTGGATGTTCGTGAAGGTGCACTGGTTGTTCCGATGAAAGCCGTTACCATCGAAAAGGGTGGAGCATATATTTATACCATGCGCAAAGATAATGCGGTAGAGAAACGTTTTATCGAATTAGGACCGGAAGTCGGGAATAATGTGGTGGTAGAAAGAGGACTGGCAGAAGGAGAAATGGTGGTTGTAGAAGGGTTCCATAAGTTGACTCCGGGCATGAAAGTACGGGTCAGTGATCCGGAAGCCGAAGCTGGGGACAGTATAACTACGACAAAAAATGAAGTGACCGGAGTAAAAGAAAACACTACCGGAACGAAGGATAACGCGAAAGGAGAATAAACGATGAAAGTTACTTTTTTTATAGATAGGCCGGTCTTCTCGGCTGTAATCTCCATCGTGATTGTGATTGTCGGCATTATTGGTCTGACGATGCTTCCGGTGGATCAATATCCGCAGATTACCCCTCCGGTGGTGAAGATCAGCGCATCCTATCCGGGTGCCAGCGCACTTACCGTGTCGCAGGCGGTAGCCACTCCGATTGAGCAGGAAATCAATGGTACGCCGGGTATGCTTTATATGGAATCAAACAGTTCTAACTCCGGAGGTTTTTCGGCAACGGTCACTTTTGACGTATCTGCCGATCCGGATTTGGCAGCTGTTGAGATTCAGAACCGTGTGAAACTGGCGGAATCCCGTCTGCCGGCGGAAGTCATTCAGAATGGTATTTCGGTAGAAAAACAGGCTCCCAGTCAGTTGATGACGCTTTGTTTGACTTCTACTGATCCGAAGTTCGACGAAATTTATTTGAGTAACTTTGCTACTATCAATGTGCTCGATGTAATTCGCCGTATTCCTGGGGTTGGACGTGTATCTAATATCGGTAGCCGCTATTATGCGATGCAGATATGGGCGCAACCCGATAAGTTGGCAAACTTTGGACTGACCGTGCAGGATTTACAGAATGCATTGAAGGATCAGAACCGTGAATCAGCGGCCGGTGTATTGGGACAACAACCGGTGCAGGGACTGGATATTACCATTCCTATTACGACTCAAGGACGTTTGTCTACCGTAGGGCAGTTTGAAGATATTGTAGTGCGTGCCAATGCCAACGGATCTATTATCAGGTTGAAAGACGTGGCGCGTGTATCGTTGGAGGCTTCTTCTTATAACACGGAAAGTGGTATCAACGGCGAGAATGCCGCTGTTCTTGGCATTTATATGTTGCCGGGAGCAAATGCGATGGAAGTAGCCGAGAGAGTAAAAGAGGCTATGGATGAGATTAGCAAGAATTTTCCGGAAGGATTGAGCTATGAGATTCCGTTCGATATGACGACTTATATTTCCGAATCTATTCATGAAGTATATAAGACGTTGTTTGAAGCGTTGGTATTAGTTGTATTGGTGGTTTATCTATCCTTGCAAAGCTGGCGTGCAACGTTGATTCCGGTAGTGGCGGTGCCTATTTCATTGATCGGTACTTTCGGATTCATGTTGATTTTCGGTTTCTCGCTGAATATACTGACATTACTAGGATTGATTCTTGCCATCGGTATTGTTGTGGATGATGCGATTGTGGTGGTGGAAGGCGTAGAACATATCATGGAAACGGAACATCTAAGCCCATACGAAGCAACGAAGAAAGCGATGAACGGACTTGCTAGTGCTTTGATTGCCACATCACTGGTATTGGCGGCAGTGTTCGTTCCGGTTAGTTTTTTAAGTGGGATTACAGGGCAGTTGTATCGCCAGTTTACGGTGACGATTGTGGTGTCCGTACTTATTTCTACGGTAGTGGCTCTGACATTGAGCCCGGTGATGTGTTCATTGATTCTGAAGCCGGATAACGGAAAGAAAAAGAATATCGTTTTCCGGAAGATTAATGAATGGCTGGGTATCGGTAGCAATAAATATGTGGCTGCTGTGACTCGTACGATCAAGCATCCTCGCCGGGTTTTGAGTGCTTTTGGTATGGTGTTGATTGCTATCATGCTGATTCACCGTATTATTCCGACCAGTTTCTTGCCTGTGGAAGATCAGGGATATTTCAAGATTGAATTGGAATTGCCGGAGGGAGCTACTTTGGAACGTACCCGTATCGTAACAGAACGTGCCATTGCTTATTTGGAAAAGAATCCATATATTGAATATATACAGAACGTAACGGGAAGTAGTCCGCGTGTTGGAAGTAACCAGGGACGTGCTGAACTGACGGTGATCCTGAAACCTTGGGAAGAGCGGAAGAACACCACTATTGAGAAGATTATGGATACGGTGGAAAAACATTTGAGAGAATATCCAGAATGTAAAGTCTATCTGTCCACTCCTCCGGTTATTCCGGGACTGGGTAGCTCGGGAGGTTTTGAAATGCAATTGGAAGCCCGTGGAGAAGCCACTTTCGATAATTTGGTAGACGCGGCAGATACATTAATGTACTACGCATCCAAGCGCAAAGAACTGGCTGGTCTGTCATCTTCTTTGCAGTCGGAAATACCACAACTCTATTTCGATGTAGACCGTGACAAAGTAAAGATGCTGGGTGTGCCACTGGCTGATGTGTTCTCTACCATGAAGGCTTATACCGGTTCGGTGTATGTGAACGACTTTAATATGTTCAACCGTATATATAAGGTTTACATTCAGGCGGAAGCTCCTTACCGGGAACACAAAGACAATATCAATCTGTTCTTCGTGAAGGCCTCCAATGGAGCGATGGTACCGTTGACTTCTTTAGGAAATGCCTCCTATACCACAGGACCGGGAAGTATTAAACGTTTTAATATGTTTACTACGGCCGTTATCCGTGGAGCAGCTGCACAAGGATATAGTTCCGGACAGGCGATGGAGATCATGGAACAGATTGCCCGTGACCATCTTCCCGATAATATCGGTCTTGAATGGAGTGGCCTTTCTTATCAGGAGAAGCAGGCGGGAGGTCAGACAGGTATGGTGATGGCATTGGTATTTCTGTTCGTTTTCCTTTTCCTTGCTGCTCAATACGAAAGTTGGACGGTGCCTATTGCCGTGTTGCTCTCTTTACCTGTTGCCGCTTTGGGAGCCTATTTAGGAGTCTGGGTTTGCGGATTGGAGAATGATGTCTATTTCCAGATTGGTCTGGTAATGCTGGTGGGACTTGCCGCTAAGAACGCGATTTTGATTGTAGAGTTTGCAAAAGTACAGGTAGATAAAGGTGAAGACCTGGTGCAGTCGGCTATCTACGCAGCCAAATTGCGTTTCCGTCCGATTCTGATGACTTCTCTCGCATTCGTACTCGGTATGCTTCCGATGGTATTGGCAAGCGGTCCGGGGTCGGCAAGCCGGCAGGCAATCGGTACAGGTGTATTTTTCGGAATGATATTTGCCATTGTATTCGGTATCATTCTTGTGCCGTTCTTCTTTGTGATGGTGTATAAAACAAAGTCGAAAATTTTAAAACATAAGAAATAATGAAACGAAAGAAACTATATATTGCTATCCTGTTACTTGCCGGAGTCTTGACTTCCTGCAAGGTAGGGAAAAGCTATGTCCGTCCTGATCTTCATTTGCCCGACAGCTTGGAAAGAGCGCAAGACTCGATCAGCTTCGGCGACCAGGACTGGAGGGATATTTATACGGATGCTACCTTGAGAAGCCTGATAGAACGTGCACTGGATCATAACAAGGATATGTTGATTGCCGCTGCCCGTGTGAAAGAAATGGCAGCACAGAAACGTATTTCCACCGCTGCGTTACTTCCGGATATCAAAGGAAAAGTAACGGCAGAACGTGAACTCGAAAATCATGGAGGAGATGCTTTCAAGAGATCAGAGACCTTTGAAGCACAATTTCTCGTTTCATGGGAACTCGATCTTTGGGGAAATCTGCGCTGGGCACGTTCGGCCAGTATTGCCGAGTATCTGCAATCTATCGAGGCACAACGCGCATTGCGGATGACGATTGTTGCTGAAGTGGCACAGGCTTACTATGAACTGGTAGCCCTAGATACAGAGCTTGACATTGTAAAGCAAACATTGAAAGCCCGTGAAGAAGGAGTACGTTTGGCACGTATCCGGTTTGCCGGTGGATTGACCTCCGAGACTTCCTATCGGCAGGCACAAGTGGAATTGGCGCGTACGGCAACTTTGGTTCCTGATCTGGAACGTAAAATTTCCCTGAAAGAAAACGATATTGCTTATCTTGCCGGTGAATATCCTAATAAGATAGCCCGTTCCCGTTTGCTTCAGGAATTTAACTCTCCGGAAACACTTCCTGTTGGATTGCCATCTACATTGTTGGAACGCCGTCCCGACATCCGTCAGGCAGAGCAGAAATTGATTGCTGCCAATGCGAAAGTGGGAGTGGCTTATACAAATATGTTCCCGCGTCTTGCCCTGACAGGTGGTTTCGGTAGTGAAAGTACTTCTTTGTCGGAACTTTTGAAATCTCCTTATGCAGTGATGGAAGGAGCTTTATTAACTCCGATCTTTGGCTGGGGAAAGAACCGTGCGGCATTGAAAGCAAAAAAGGCTGCTTATGAAGCTGAAGTACATAGTTATGAAAAAGCCGTACTGGAAGCTTTCAAGGAAACACGTAATGCAATTGTCAATTTCAACAAGATCAAGGAAGTGTATGAACTTCGTGCCAATTTGGAACGTTCGGCCAAGAGCTATATGGACCTGGCACAACTGCAATACATCAATGGAGTCATTAATTATCTGGATGTATTGGATGCCCAACGTGGATATTTTGATGCACAGATTGGGTTGAGTAATGCTATCCGTGACGAGTTGATTGCGGTAGTTCAACTCTATAAGGCTCTTGGTGGAGGCTGGGAACAAAATCCCTAGAATTATCATATCGATTCACTCATTGAAGAAAACGTAAAGGCTATCTCCCGCACCGGGAGGTAGCCTTAATTTTTCTTTCTTCTTCCTTTTGTCTTAAAAACAACAACAGAAGAATTTTCATAATTCGGAAAAAAGTGCGAAATTTGCAACGCTTTTCAAGTTTGACAAGAAACTTACTAACACCTTTAAATAAAAAATTAAAGAAAATGACTAAAAGTGCATTGCAAATCGCAAGGGCTGCTTACCAGCCCAAACTTCCGAAAGCATTGGCATCAGGAGCTGTTAAGGCTGTAGCAGGTGCTGCTACTCAATCTGTAGCCGATCAGGAAGCTATCAAAGCATTATTCCCGAACACGTATGGAATGCCGTTGATTACATTCGAAGCTGGTGAAGCTGTTGCTCTTCCTGCTATGAATGTAGGTGTAATTCTTTCCGGTGGTCAGGCTCCGGGCGGACACAATGTAATCTCCGGTTTGTTCGACGGTATCAAGAAATTGAACCCGGAAAACAAATTATATGGTTTTATTCTAGGTCCTGGTGGTCTGGTAGATCACAATTATATGGAACTGACTGCTGATATTATCGACGAATACCGTAACACTGGTGGTTTCGATATCATCGGTTCCGGACGTACGAAGCTGGAAGCAGAAAGCCAATTCGAAAAGGGATATGAAATCATCAAAGAACTTGGCATCAAAGCATTGGTTATCATTGGTGGTGACGACTCTAACACAAACGCTTGTGTATTGGCTGAATACTATGCAGCTAAGAACTACGGTGTACAGGTAATCGGTTGCCCGAAAACAATCGACGGTGACTTGAAGAACGATATGATTGAAACTTCTTTCGGTTT
>ENA-UERM01001783-UERM01001783.1-human-gut-metagenome-genome-assembly--contig:-NODE-1783-length-10272-cov-3.944973_pt1 | contig 10272 bp, 10 predicted proteins | sample MGYA00242983_ERZ507983 | MGnify/ENA primary metagenome ERZ507983 (study PRJEB26167, sample SAMN06115432) | human gut metagenome | host: Homo sapiens | place: China:Shanxi | collected 2015-04-29...
AAACACTGATAAAAAGCACTTTAGCTTGCAGACATTCTTTCTTTACATCTTTTCACTTTTGATTAAGGATTATTAGCACAAAAAGAGATACAACCTATTGATATTTGCCGTATCTTTGTAATGTCAAAAGGAAACAAGGTTGTTCTTTACTGAAACTAAGAACACGATACCCTTAAAAGGAAAGTTTGAAAAGTGAATAGGATTCAAACACCGGGTTACCCCAAAGACAAACAAAAAACTAAGAGGTTGCTTTTTACCGAAACTAAGAGCACGATACCCGAAAGGGAAAGTTTGAAAAGTGAATGGGATTCAAACACCGAATAGTTTTTTAAAAAGAAAAGAGGTCACCAAGACATTAAACTGGAAATAACCGTGAACAAGTAAGAACGTAGATTTGTTATCATTGTATTAACGTATAAAACGAAGCGAAGTATGAAAGCAATTGATTTAATTTTTAGAGAAACGCTGACCACCGGTCAGTTCGAGATGAAGAGCCACGTATTAGTATTTATAGACGAGGCAGGCAACGAGTATAGCGATACCTTTTCAGAGGTACGCCATAACGGAAGATTTGAGGCATACCAATACAACGGTATGGGGTACCAGCACATGCAGAACCTTATGGAAGCTATTTTCTTAAATAAGGTTAACAAGTGAACCAACGTATTAGCAAAAGCGTTATATTTGCATCAACAATTTAAAAAGATAAAGTTATGAAAGAGCAAAAGTTTATTATTGATGAAGTGAAAAAGCATTTGCAGGCAAGTGCGAGAAAGAACAAGTACCGAGTTATTGACGCAGTGCAGGAAATGCCGACGTTTGAAGGGTTTATACTCCCCTACTACGTCTCTACAATGGAAGGAACAAAATACCCCGTGAACGTTGAGGAGATGTATATCTACTGTGACGAGTGGGACGAGTTCTATAATGAGACGGTAGCAAAGGTTGCACAAGCCATTTTAGAAGCCGAACAAATCAAAGAGGCATAAATTAGTTATTCACCATATAAAAAGAAAAGAAAATGAAGATTACACCGTTAACAATCGATTTTGACGTTACAAACGAACAAGAAGTAGCATTTGTAAATGACCTAATGAACCGTCTATTTGGAAGCGCGCCGCTTAAGGCTATGGCATCGCCTACAGAAAGCCCCGTAAACAGTACGAGCGTACCGACGTTTAGCGAACCGACGCAGACCGCTGCACCCGCCCAGGAAGTAAAAGACGAACCAAAGCAGGAAACGATTACCGAAGCTATCGCCGAGGTTAAAAAGGAAATGGAAAAGCCCGAAACGATTACCGAAGCTATCGCCGAGGTTAAAAAGGAAATGGAAAAGCCCGAAAAGCCCGTAAAGGCAAAGACCGTAAAGGAAGCCCCACAACCGACGATTGAACCCGAACCCGTACAAGCTCCCATCGAAGAGGAGAAAGCCCCGGAGAAAGCCCCGGAGAAAGCCTCAAACGAGCCTCTAACGGCAAAGGACATGCAGGCGTTCATGATTGATTTAATGAAAACCGGGAAAATCACCCGTCCGCAATTGACGGACATCATGTTGGAGTTCGGCGGCGCGTCTCTTATGCGTATCAAGCCCGAGAAGTACGAGCTATTAAAACAACGTATTGAAACCTACAACGATTAAAAAGAATGAAAGTACAAGTAGACCACACAAGTAGGGCGCATGCCCTACTTTCCCCGAGCAGTTCGCACCGCTGGCTTAACTGCACACCGTCCGCACGGTTGGAAGAACCATACGAAAGCACGAGTAGCGCGGCATCAGAAGAAGGAACAGTAGCGCACGAGTTGGCAGAGCATGCCATAGAAAAGTATTTAGCCGGGGAATACCTACCGTTATTGGACGAATTGCCCGTACCCGATGAGATACGCAATAACAAGTACTATAGTTCAGAGATGGAACACTTCGTAACCGATTACGTATGTTATGTGTGCGACATATACGAACTTGAGGAAGGCGCTAAAATGAGTATAGAACGGAAGTTCGACCTAACGGCATACGTTCCCGAATGTTTCGGTAGCTGCGATTGCGATATAGTAGGCGATACGGTTCTAAACATCATCGACCTAAAGTATGGTAAGGGCGTACAAGTGGACGCTAATGGGAATAGCCAATTAATGATGTACGCTATCGGAGTGCTTAACTCATTAGAGCCATCGCACCGCTCCAAGATTGAAACGGTACGTATGCACATCGCGCAAGTACGGTTAGGCAATTACTCGGTATTCGAGATGTCCGCACGGGACTTGACCCACTGGGCGATACACGTACTTCGCCCCACTGCTGAAAAGGCATGGGCAGGACAAGGGGAAACCAAAGTAGGTAGCCACTGCAAGTTCTGTAAGTTCAAAGCTCAATGCCGGGCACAGAAAGATGCTTTAGTTAACGAGTTTGAGACCTACGGGGACACCAAGGCGTTAACGCTTGACGAGATAGGCGATATATTAAGCAAGTCCGATATGTTCACCGACTGGCTTGCCTCGGTTAAGACTTTCGCGATGCAAGCCGCTACACGGGGCGAAAAGGTCAAGGGGTGGAAGCTCGTAGAGGGTCGCTCGGTACGTGTCATAAACGACACGGAAACAGCCATAGAGCGCCTAAAGGCTATCGGGTTATCTACTGAGGACATAACTAACAGAAAGTTGAAAGGTATTGGAGACCTTGAACGCCTGGTAGGAAAAAAACCGCTCGCCGCAACTCTTGACGGTCTGATAGTCAAGCCACAAGGACTACCGACATTAGCCCCGGAAAGCGATAAGAGGGAAGAATTAAGCCCTACTATTGATGACTTCGAGGAATTAAATTCATAAAAGATGTTAACGAAAGAACCAACCTATCAGATAAAGCGTTATATTTGCATCATCAATTTAAAAACAAAACGATATGAAAAGTAACAACGGTATTTTAACAGAGGAAGAGATTCAAGAAAGAACCAAGTTTTGGAACAAAAAGCAGTTCCGTACCTGGGACAAGAAAGAACTTGAAAGAACCTCTAAAGACATGCAAAATCTTTTGATAGCTATAAAGGGATTCAGTGCGGACGAGATTAAAGCCATCAAAAAGTTAAATAGATATGCCTTTGGAACATGCTACAATAATGACCCGAAGTTTATCGTATGGGTGGCAGACCAAAGAGACTTAGACTATGCTATTTCAATAGCACCGAAAACTTTTAAAGTTAAACAAGGTTAACAGAATAAACAACCTATTGATTTATTTGTTATCTTTGCAACATCAAATTAAAAACGGAACGCCCGAACCGATTAGAGGGCAAAAACAATAAAAAAGTTATTATGGCAAAAGCAATGATTAAGAACGTGAGATTGAGTTATGTTAGATTGTTTGAAGCGCAACAAGTCAACGGACAAGGAGAAGCAAGTTACAGTGTATGTTTATTGATTCCGAAGGATAGCCCGGAGGTTCCAAAGATTAAGGCAGCTATCGAAGCCGAATTCTCAGCCCTTAAGGCGCGTTATCCGAAGTTGAACGGTAAAGACCCGAAAGTATGGACTAACCCATTAAGGGATGGGGATGCAGAGAAAGACGGCGCGGAGTATCAAGGTTGCTACTTTATCAACGCAAAGCGCAAAGAGAAGCAAGGAGCGCCTATCGTAATCGACGGTAGAAAACAGTACATCACAGACCCGAACGAGGTTTATAGTGGTTCCTGGGGCAACGTAGCCGTATCATTCTACCCTTATGAGTTCACTGGGAAGTACGGTATCGGCGTAGGTTTGAACGGTGTGCAGAAGACCAAAGACGACGAAAGACTGGATGGCGGAACAAGCATTGACGATTTCGACTTTGAAGACGAGAACGACGATTTATTCAACTAACATTTCAATTAAACAGATTAATAACTGGGCGGTGTAACAGCCGCCCAAAAATAAAAAGCAAAAATGGGAAAATACGATTCATATGTAAACGCGGAAGGTGTTAGAATTTCAAAGGCAACGGGCAAACCGTTGAAAAAGTATAATAAGGTCAATACGGCATATTGGGCAGCTCGTGAGGGCAAAGCAGTTGTGGGAGTACAGCAACACATTGTTGAAGCTGACCCGTTGATAGAGGAGCTTAAAAGCTATTACAACGAAGAAGAATTAAAGGGTATTATCGGTTTGAAGAAGGACGCCGCCCCCGTGGAGCTGGTAAACATCACACCGAAGAAAAAGACATCGCTTGACGAGGGTAATACGGGTTTCCTTATCGCGTCGGACTGGCACGCCGACGAGGTGGTAAAAGCTTCTACAGTATTGGGCAAAAACGAGTATAACAAGGATATCGCAGAAAAGCGTATCACTAATTTCTTTGCAAATGCTGCCTACATGATAAAGAAGAAGCCGGTAGATAACCTGGTTATCGGTTTGATTGGCGACATGATAGGCGGATACATTCACCCAGAACTCGAACAAACAAACAGCATGTCACCGATGCGAGGCGTTAACTTCGTTAAGAACCTAATTATTTCCGGGCTTAAGTATCTGCACGACCAGTTACCCGAGCTTGAAAAGATAACTGTCATCGGTATATGTGGAAACCATTCAAGAACTACAAAAAAGATGCAGTTTAGCAACGGGTTCGAGATGAACTACGAGTATTTCCTCTACAAGGACATCGAACACACCCTAACACTTATGGGGCTTACAAAATTTAGCTTCATTATCCCCGAAAGTGAGTTTGCCTATATCGACGTGTACGGAAAGAAAATTTTATTTGCGCATGGACATCAATTCCGCACGGCTGGGGGTATCGGAGGTATTTACCCATCAATGATGAGATGGTATGCCAAAATGAACCAAACGATAAAGATTGATAAAGCCTTTTTGGGACACTACCACCAAATGGTATATACTAAAGAGGTCTGTGTTAACGGCTCTTTAAAGGGCTTCGACGCTTTTGCAATGGGGCACGGGCTGGCATACGAGGAGCCGCAACAAACATACGTAATTCTTAACGAGAAGCGCGGATTTATCTTCTACTCACCTATTTTTGCGGACTGATATGCTGACGTATGATAGAGCAAATGAACTTCTCCGCTACGAGCCAAGTAGCGGGAAGCTCTTTTGGAAAAAGACAACAACGAACCGGGTAAAAGTAGGAGATGAAGCCGGGTCTTTTTGCGCAAGTACGGGTTACATAAACGTGGTTATTGATGGTCAGGGATACACCCTACACCGAATTGCAATCTTATTAACTACGGGCGTATATGATAAGATGGTACAAGTTGACCACGTAGACCACGACCGGGGGAACAATAGGCTTAGTAATTTACGCGTAGTAAGCCACGCCGAGAATATGCGCAACCAAAGCCTACGAAACACAAATAAAACGGGTGTTACTGGGGTAAGTGTCAGATACACACGAAAGGGCACAAAGCGATATACGGCTACGATAGTAGTTGACTACAAATTTATATTCTTGGGTAACTACGATACACTGGAAGAAGCCGCCGTCGCCCGTGCCGAAGCTGAAATAAAATATGGGTTTCACCCCAACCACGGTTTATAGATTAAGTTAAAAGGCTGTCAATTGTTAAATAAATGCAATTGATAGCCTTTTTTCTTGTTTATTAAAAACATTGTCGTACCTTTGCCGTTATAATAGTAATAACAATTAAAACAAGTAATTATGCGAAATTTATTCATCGACTTTGAAACATTTAGTACTACGGACATTAAAAAAGCTGGTAACTATAAATACTGTGAGGACGAGAATTTCGAGATTCTCCTTTGCGGTTACATGTGGGACACCGACACGGAGGTTACAATCATTGACCTAATGAAGCCGGGAGGACGGGACGAGTTCAACGAGTTGTTCACGTATGTACAGAACAACGAGGACGTTGTAATAGTAGCACACAACGCTACATTTGAACGCATCTGTTTGCGTGAATACGGTTTTGACATAAGCCCCATGCGCTTTTTCTGTACGGCTAACATGTCATTGTATTGTGGTATGCCCGCATCACTGGAAGCGGTATCTAATATTCTTAACCTGGACGATAAGAAGAAGGGCACGGGAAAGAACCTTATCCGTTATTTTTCTATTCCGTGCAAGCCTACCAAAACAAACGGAGGTCGCACCCGTAATTTGTCCGAACACGCCCCCGAGGACTGGGAGGAGTTCATAGATTACCTACGTTACGATGTGCTTTCAGAAAAGGAAATATTCGGTAAGTTGTCCCGGTTTGAATTCCCGGAAGAAGAGCAGCGAATTTATGCAGCTGACCAGCGTATAAACGATTACGGCATATTGGCAGACCTTGATTTGGCACACGCCGCGCAAGATATGGACGAAGAATATAAAGCGCGTCTTACCGAAAAAGCGGAAAAGGTATACGGGTTAAGTTCTCTAAAGTCCATGCCGCAGCTTAAGGGCTTCATTAAAGAGCGTACGGGCGTGGTTATCGACTCCCTCAATAAGAATAGTATCGAGGAGGTGATAAAGACCATAGCGAGCCTTAAAAACGTTACTGACGAGGATAAGCAAGCAGTGTTAGACGTTATCGACCTACGTAGGGAAATAGGCAAAACGTCGAACGCCAAGTATACCGCAATACTTGCAAGCGCCGGGAGGGGCAACCGTATTAGAGGGCTTTTCCGTTACTACGGGGCGAGCCGTACCGGGCGATGGGCTGGGCGCCTGGTTCAATTACAGAACCTACCGCAGAACCATATTGAAGACCTTGACGGGGCGCGAGACCTTGCAAAGATGCACGACCTGGATATGATGGAAGTCATATATGACAAACCGACGCATATACTATCGCAGCTTATACGCACCGCGTTTATCGCCCCCGAGGGGTACACGTTCTCCGTGGCTGACTTCTCGGCTATTGAAGCCCGGGTAATTGCATGGGTTGCAAACGAGCAATGGCGTTTAGACTTATTTAACGACCCGAAAGCAGATATTTATTGTGCTTCTGCCTCTAAAATGTTCGGTGTCCCGGTGCACAAGGGCGACGACTTAAGGCAGCGGGGGAAGGTTGCGGAACTTGCATTGGGGTATGGGGGCGGTGTTAACGCGCTTACCACAATGGATATTAAGAAAGCGTTAAAAGACGAAGAAAAACCTCAAATTTTGTCAAAATGGAGAGAAGCTAATAAAAAAGTAGTATCTTTGTGGCGTTCGTTAGAAGATTGTGCGAAACGATGTATCGGAACGAGACGCGAACAAGTTTATAGGATAAACGAGGTTTCGAGTATTATATTCCGATATGAGAGCGGCGCAATGACTATTGAAATACCGAGTGGTAGGAAGCTATTCTACCCGTCTGCAAGGATGGGGAAGCGCACCATAGAAGGCGTTAACGGCTCGTTTGAGGTTGAGGACATCTCTTATATGGGACAAGACCAAACCTCTGGGAAATGGGTCAAGCTAAACACCTACGGCGGCAAGCTAACCGAGAACGTTGTGCAGGCGATAGCCCGTGACTTGCTGGCGAATGCGATTTTCAAGGTATTTGATTTAGGTTTCAATATCGTGTTGCATGTACACGATGAGATTGCCGCCGAGATACCGAAGGACGGGAACGAAGAAAAGACGCTGCAAATAATGAGCGATGCCATGTGCAACGCCCCGAGTTGGGCAAAGGGCATACCATTAAGAGCAGCCGGATATATTACTGAATATTACAAAAAAGATTAAATTATGGATTTACGAAAAATGGTTTTTAAAATTGCTACAGCAAGCAGCGCGAAGTCCACTTCATGGAAAAACCGCTCATACTCATGGGACGAGTTAACCGAGAAGCTGACAAAGGCAACCGTTACGGATGAGACGTACCGGGAGTTTATGAGCGCGAGCAAAGCCGAGCAGGGTAACATTAAAGACGTAGGCGCGTTCATGGGCGGCGAGTTGTTCGGTAGCCGTAGAAACAAAAACAATATTGGGGAACGCTCTATTTTGGCGCTCGATATTGACTACGGGGAGAAGAACTTCCCCGAGGCGTTCTACTCGGTTATCAATTGCGCGTGTATCATTCACGGGACGCACAAGCATAACCCAAAGGCGAATACGCTCCGTTACCGTGTTGTCATCCCGTTGTCCGAACCAGTGGACGGGGAGCAATACGAGGCTATCGCCCGAAAGGTTGCAGAATTAACGGGTATCGACTTGTACGACAGAACGACGTTTCAACCCGAGCGCTGTATGTTTTTCCCATCGGTTTCCCGGGATGTGGACTACGAGTTTATAGATTACTCGGCGTTTAATGAAAACCCTTTGGACGTGCAGAAGTATCTGGGCATGTACGAGGATTGGAGCGATACGACCGAATGGGCATACCACAAGGACGAGAAGGGCGAAGCCCGGACGCTTGCTAAAGAACAACAAGACCCCACATTGAAGGAGGGTAACGTAGGCGACTTCTGCCGGGCATACACGATTAGCGAGGTTATCGCGGAATACCTATCAGACGTTTACGAACCTACCGAGCAGGATGATAGATGGACTTATACGGGCGGCTCGACTTCGGGCGGTATGCTTACCTTTAATGATATGTTTGCTTATTCGTTCCATAATAACGACCCTATCCAAGGCAACCACGTTTTCAACGCCTACGACCTTGTACGTGTGCACAAGTTCGGTAAGATGGATAAGGGTACGGATAGGAAGAACTCAACCGAAGCCATGAACGAACTTGTAAACAAGGATGCAAAGGTAGCCGCGGCACGTGCCCGGATGCTGGCGGTTAAGGCTGGTGAAATCATGGACGATTTCGACGACGTTATAGAAGTAGAGGAAGCAACGGACAGCGACGTAGCGACTACCTACGAGGACGCGATGGCGAAACTCGAAACGGACAAGCGCGGCGCCTACCTACCATCCGCGAAGAACTTAGGGCTGATAATGAAGTATGACCCGAATTTAAAGGGACTTATTGCACGAGACCTATTTAAGGAACGCCGGGTTGTTACACGCATACCTCTTTGGCGCGCGAAAGATAGCTCTCTGGACTTCCAGGACGTGGACTATTCGGGCGTACGTAAACACATCGAGGACATTTACGGCATATCGAATAGCGCAAAGATTGATGACGCTATAGCACTATCCGCGGAAATGAATTCTTTCCACCCAGTGCAGGAATACCTAACAAAATTAAAGTGGGACGGTATCGAAAGGGTTGATAAGGCGCTTATCCATATCATGGGTGCCGAGGATAACATATTCACCCGAGAGGCATTCCGTATAATGATGGTAGGAGCCGTTAAGCGTATCTTTCAAAAGGGGTGCAAATTCGACAGTATGTTAGTGCTACAGTCCGAGCAGGGCGCAGGAAAGAGTACCTTTATTCAAAAGCTGGGTAAGCAATGGTTCTCCGATAGCCTTTCAAGTATGGACGGTAAAGGTGCGTTTGAACAATTACAAGGTAATTGGATACTGGAGGTAGCCGAGTTGTCAGCAATGAGACGTTCAGAGGTTGAGAGCGTTAAGAACTTCATATCCAAAACAGAGGACAGATTCAGACCGGCATACGGACGTGTTACTAAGAACTTCCCCAGGCAGTGTATCTTTATAGGTACGACCAACCGGGACGAATTTCTAAAGGACGATACAGGCGGCAGACGCTTTTTGCCCGTGAAGGTTAAGGCAAACGCTAATACGCATCTTATCTTTGAGAAGGGGTTCGATGACTACGTAGACCAGTTATGGGCAGAAGCAGTCCAAATGTATTTCCGCAAAGTAAGTACGCTGCTATCCCGTGAAGCCGAGGCGATTGCCGAGGAAGGACGCGAGGAGCATTACGAAGCCGACCCCCGTACCGCATCAGTGGAAGAGTATTTGAATATGCTTGTACCGACCGATTGGAGACGTATGTATTTGAATGAACGACGCATGTACTTTAGGGAGTACGACGCGTCGAAGATAGACCCGGAAGACTTTACACTGGAAAAGATGGACTTCGTGTCTATTATGCAAATCGCTACGGACGTGTTCGAGTTGGAGAGAGGACGGGTAACCGCCAAGGAAAGCCGCGAGATAGCCGCTATTATGTCTAAGATACCAGGCTGGCGGCGCGTGGCAAACGCCAGACCAGTAGTTATGGGTATCGGACGCGCACGAGGGTTTGAGCGTATTGTTAACGAGTGATAACAGAGGGGGTGTAAAAGCCCCCAAATGTTAACTAATTGTTAACAGAATAACTAAATGAGATTTATTTCTTAAATGGTGTTAACGAAATATACAACCTATCGTTATTTGCCGTATATTTCTAGTTTTGAAAGTAACTAAAGACCCCACCAGCTTACTAAAACTCA
>ENA-UERM01001786-UERM01001786.1-human-gut-metagenome-genome-assembly--contig:-NODE-1786-length-10259-cov-21.575133_pt1 | contig 10259 bp, 10 predicted proteins | sample MGYA00242983_ERZ507983 | MGnify/ENA primary metagenome ERZ507983 (study PRJEB26167, sample SAMN06115432) | human gut metagenome | host: Homo sapiens | place: China:Shanxi | collected 2015-04-29...
CATTGCCTATCCAGAGTGCGATATGGGGGAACGGGTGGCAAAAAGCCTGATGTCCACGGCATTTGCAGACTGGATCGAATTGTCCTCCGAATACAGCATGGCAGAAGTGGTGATTCCGGAAAAATGGGTCGGAAGAAGCTTAAGCGAATTGAAGATCCGTGAGCAGTACGGGATCAATGTGGTTGGAATCATTCAGGGAGTGCAGGTGGATGTTACACTGGATCCGTATGAGCCGCTTCCGGAGGGAGCGATTCTGATTCTGATCGGAGCCACTTCGGTTTTGGAAAAATTTCATACATGGAAGTAAGAAAGATGATCACAAGTACAAGTAATCAAAGAGTAAAAGAATTATCTCAAATACAGAAAAAAAGTAAAATACGCAGCCGCGAAGGAATCTTTATTGCGGAAGGAATCCGCATGGTCAGAGAAACACCTCATGAGCGCCTGGTAGGTCTGTACTTTTCGGAGAGTTTTGAAAAAAAGTATGGAAAAGAAGTGCTGGATGTGATTTCAGGGGGAGACTTAAAAGTCCGGGAGCAGATCCGCAAAAAGACGGAAATCTTGTCTGATGCGGTATTTTCTTATGTGTCTGATACCAAGACGCCGCAGGGAGTACTGGCAGTTGTGCATCAGATGGAATATACTTTGGGTCAGATGACAGAGGGAGCTATTCCGCATTTGATGATCTTAGACAATCTGCAGGATCCGGGCAATCTGGGAACAATCTTTCGAACAGCGGAGGCTGCCGGAGTGACAGGTATCATAATGAGCCGGGATTGCGTGGATATTTACAACCCAAAGACGATCCGCTCCACCATGGGAGCACTTTACCGGATGCCGTTTTTGTATGTGGATGATCTGAAAGAGACGATCCACACGTTGAAAGAACAGAATATCAAAAGCTATGCGGCACATCTGGATGGGAAAAATACCTATGATAAAGAAGACTATAGACAGGGAACTGCTTTCCTGATTGGAAATGAAGGAAATGGGCTCAGAGAAGAGATCGCACAGTGTGCCGACACTTGGATCCGAATCCCGATGTGTGGACAGGTGGAGTCATTAAATGCGGCGGTGGCAGCAACAGTTCTGATGTTTGAAGTCAGCAGACAGCGGAGAGGATAACACGTTTTCAGAAATTGACAGGGGTGATAGTATGGAACCATTGTTAGATCTGACAAAAGAATATGGTCTGGTGCTGGATGGCGGCGGGGCAAGAGGAGCCTATCAGATCGGTGCGTGGACAGCGCTTGAGGAAGCAGGCGTGAAGGTCTGCGCGGTGGCAGGGACTTCTGTAGGAGCATTAAACGGTGCTCTGATCTGCATGGACAGTGTGGAGAATGCACAGAAGATCTGGGCAGAGATGAAGTTTTCCAGAGTCATGGATGTGGATGATGAGTGGATGCAGCATCTGTTCAGCAAAGATGGAAAAATAAAGGAAGTATTTTCTGAACTCTGGAAAAAACTTTCAGATGGAGGTGTGGATATTACCCCGCTTCGAAATCTGATCCACGAAATGGTGGATGAAGAGAAAATCCGACATTCGGGAAAGGAGTTCTGTCTTCTGACATTTTCTGTGACGGATATGAAAGAGCTGGATCTTTCGCTGGAAGATATTCCTGAAGGCGCTCTGGAAGATTTTTTGCTTGCCAGTGCTTATCTGCTTGGATTTAAAAATGAAAGGTTGCAGGGAAAGCGTTATATTGACGGAGGCGTGATCAACAATGTTCCGTTGAACTCCCTGTTAAACCGTGGGTATAAGGATATTATTACCATCCGGATCCATGGACCGGGAAGAGAGCCCAGGGCAAATATTCCGGAAGACGGTGAGGTTCATGAGATCAGCCCGAGAGTGCGGCTGGGAAGTATTCTGGAATTTGACAGCAAAAGAAGCCGGCAGAATCTGAAGATCGGGTATTATGATGCAAAACGGATGCTCTATGGTCTGGAAGGAGTTATATATTATCTGGAGCAGACCCATGAGGAGACGTGGTATGAAGACAGATTATGCGAGATTCCGGATCTGGAGAAAGCCGAGATGGCATTTGTACTGAAGCTTCCCATTGGGTGTTCTGCCAAAGAGCTGTATCTGGCAATGCTGGAAGCAAGCGCCAAGCTGCTTCGCATTCCCAAATATCAGATCTATACTGTGGATCAGCTCCGTGATCTGGTACAGGAACATTATGAGAAACTGGAAGATCAGATGCATCTTCCGAGATTTACACACACATTGATTCAGATAGAAAGGAACAGAACTATGAACTTAAAAGGAAGAAATTTTTTGACACTCAAAGATTTTACACCGGAAGAGATCACATATCTTCTGAATCTGGCAGCAGATCTGAAAGAGAAGAAGAAAAACGGCCAGCCGGTTGATTTCTACAGGGGCAAAAATATTGCACTGATCTTTGAGAAGACCAGTACAAGAACACGCTGTGCATTTGAAGTTGCGGCACATGATCTGGGCATGGGTTCTACCTATCTGGATCCGACCGGTTCTCAGATCGGAAAGAAGGAAAGTATCGAGGATACTGCAAGAGTACTGGGAAGAATGTATGATGGAATCGAATACCGCGGATATGGACAGGAGATCGTGGAGGAACTTGCAAAATATGCCGGGGTTCCGGTATGGAACGGTCTGACCAATGAATATCATCCGACACAGATGCTGGCAGATATGCTCACGATCCGTGAGAATTTCGGTACTTTAAAAGGTCTGAAACTGGTGTACATGGGTGATGCAAGATATAACATGGGAAATTCTCTGATGATCGCCTGCGCGAAGTTGGGACTGGATTTTGTGGCTTGTACAACAGAAAAGTATTTCCCGAATGAGGAACTGGTAGAGACATGCCGCGGATATGCAAAAGAGTCAGGAGCAACGATCACACTGACAGAGAATGTAGAAGAAGGAACAAAGGATGCGGATGTTATCTATACCGATGTCTGGGTATCTATGGGAGAGCCGGATGAAGTCTGGGAAGAGAGAATCCGTGAATTGTCTCCATATAAAGTGACAAAAGAAGTGATGGCAAATGCAAAAGAGTCTGCGATCTTTTTACACTGCCTGCCGGCATTCCATGATCTGAAGACAAAGATCGGAAAAGAGATGGGAGAACGGTTTGGCATTACAGATATGGAAGTGACGGATGAAGTATTTGAATCCGCACAGTCCAAAGTATTTGATGAAGCAGAAAACCGGATGCATACGATCAAAGCTGTGATGGCAGCGACACTGGGAGAGATGTAATTGAAAGCGGAAATTTTAAAAATGCTGCGGGAGAGTCAGGACTATGTTTCCGGGCAGCAGATCTGTGAGCGGTTCCAGGTATCCAGAACTGCAGTCTGGAAGGTGATCAAACAACTGAAAGAGGAAGGGTATGAAGTGGAAGCGGTACGCAACAGAGGGTATCGCCTCTCTTCTCTTCCGGATATTCTCTCCCGGGAGGAGATCGTCAGTCAGATAGATACTGTCTGGGCAGGACAAAACGTGTATTATTTTACAGAAACAGATTCCACCAATATTCAGGCGAAAAGAATGGGAGATCAGGGGGCGCCTCACGGAACTCTGGCAGCAGCAGGACAGCAGACTGCCGGAAAAGGCAGAAGAGGAAGAATCTGGGAGTCTCCGGCGGATCAGAATATTTATATGTCACTTCTTTTGCGTCCGGAGATCGCACCGGTCAAAGCACCCATGTTGACTCTGGTTATGGCATATGCGGCTGCAATGGCGCTTCGGGAATGTACGGGTCTGGATGTACAGATTAAGTGGCCCAATGATCTGGTTATCAACGGGAAAAAAATCTGCGGAATCCTGACGGAAATGAGCACAGAGATTGATTATATCAATTATGTTGTCATTGGAATCGGGATCAATACTAATATTGAACAATTTCCGGAAGAACTAAAGCAGACTGCCACATCACTTCGGATTGAAGCAGGACACAGTATCAGACGCAGTCCACTCATTGCAGCAATTATGCGGTGGTTTGAAAAAGCATATGCCGAATTCATGAAAACGGAAGATCTTTCGGGAATCCAAAAAGCATACAATGAATTGCTTGTGAATTGCGGACGTGAGGTCCGGGTTCTGGAGCCAAAGGGAGAATGGCAGGCAGAAGCTCTTGGAATCAATAACGGTGGTGAGCTGCTTGTAAGAAAAGCGGATGGAAGTGAAACAGCGGTCTATGCGGGAGAAGTTTCCGTGCGCGGTATTTACGGATATGTTTAGTCATATAAGAAAGGAAACTGAAAATGGAAGAAGAAATTGTGCTTTGTGCGGCGAACTCTTATGAGCAGAAATACTATCTGAATCCCGAGTTTGAAATGCTGCCTGAAAGTATCAAGCAGGAATTGAATATTATGTGTGTACTCTACACAGAAGATGTAGGCGGGATCTTGATGGTTTTCTATGATGAGGATGGAAATCTGGAGTTTCGGGTAGATCACGAGGAGAATGATTTTTCGTTTGATGAGATCGGCAGTGTTTTGAAGATCAAACAGCTGCAGCAGACAAAACAGGAGCTGTTCGAGTCACTGGAATTGTTTTATAAGGTGTTTTATCTGGGAGAAGAGGTTGATCTGGAAGAAGAGGTTGATCTGGAAGAAGAGTAGAGTACAGATCCTGAGAAAAGAAACGAGAGAAAGAGTTAGAGTGTGAAAATGAAACAGTTGAAAATAGGAAATGTTTTACTGGAAAATTCTTATGTACTCGGACCTATGGCAGGCGTAACAGACCTGCCATTTCGCTTGCTTTGCAAGGAGCAGGGAGCGGGTCTTCTGTGTATGGAGATGGTCAGTGCAAAAGGTATTTTCTATAATAATAAGAATACGGAAAGTCTGCTTCAGATTCATCCCGAGGAAGTACCGGTATCGCTGCAGTTTTTTGGTTCGGATCCGAAGATCGTCAGCGAGATGGCGAAACGGGTCGAGGAACGTCCGTTTTCCATTCTGGATATCAACATGGGATGTCCGGTGCCAAAGGTCGTGCGAAACGGAGAAGGGTCTGCACTGATGAAGAATCCGAAGCTGGTATACGAACTGGTCAGTGCGACGGTAAAAGCAATCAAAAAGCCGGTTACCGTTAAGATCCGGAAAGGGTTCGATGATGAACATATCAATGCGGTGGAAATCGCGAAGATCATTGAAGAAGCAGGTGCGGCAGCAGTAGCCGTACACGGAAGAACAAGAGAACAGTATTATTCCGGAAAAGCGGACTGGGAGATCATCCGTCAGGTAAAAGAGGCAGTTTCCATCCCGGTGATCGGAAACGGAGATGTGGCTTCCGGGGAAAAAGCAATCGCCATGCGTGAGCAGACCGGGTGTGACGGGGTGATGATCGCCAGAGGTGCTCAGGGGAATCCATGGATCTTTTCGGAGCTTTTAGAATATGAAAGAACAGGACGGCTTCCTGACAGACCGGATGTGGAAGAAATCAAGCAGACAATGCTTCGGCATGCCAGACTCCAGATCGAGTATAAAGGTGATTTTACAGGAATCCGGGAGATGCGAAAACATGTGGCATGGTATACAAAAGGACTGCATGGGGCAGCCCGTCTGCGGGATCAGATCAATCAGGTTGAGAGCTATGCAGAACTGGAAAATCTCTTGACATCGTTATAACGATTGAGTATAATATTGAAATTGTGAAATATACTTGAATTAGAGATATGGACAGGCAGAAATGTCCTGTAAATACAGGAAAAAGCCGAAGATAAAGTTTTAAATAAAAGAGCAAGATCAGGAAAGAAAGGAAGCAGACAGGTATGGCAGAGGCAAAGAAGAGATTACTTACTTATGCAGGATTGAAAGCGCTGGAGGATGAACTGGAAAATCTGAAAGTTGTAAAACGTAAAGAAGTGGCAGGAAAGATCAAAGAAGCCAGAGAGCAGGGAGACCTTTCAGAGAACGCAGAATACGATGCGGCAAAAGATGAGCAGAGAGATATCGAAGCCCGTATCGAAGAGCTGGAAGGCATTTTGAAAAACGCAGAAGTTGTAGTAGAGGATGAAGTTGATTTAGACAAGATCAATGTAGGATGTAAAGTAAAAGTATTTGACATCACATTTGACGAAGAGATGGAATTCAACATTGTAGGTTCTACAGAGGTGAACAGCCTGGAAGGAAAGATTTCCAATGAGTCGCCGGTTGGTCAGGCTCTGATGGGTAAAAAAGTCGGAGATACTGTAGATGTAGAAACACAGGCAGGAGTGATCCAGTACAAAGTACTTGATATCAGCCGTTCTATGTAGTAGAAACCAGACCCCTTTATTACAAGGGGTCTTAATTCGCATTTAGGGAACACATAAAAGTGTACCGGATGCCTGAAAAGGAAGGAGAAAATATCGTGTCCGAACAGCAGAAAAAAGCACAGCAGGAACCAGATTTAAATCAGTTGAGAAAAGTTCGCCGCGAAAAACTGGCGGATTTACAGGCAAACGGAAAAGATCCGTTTGTGATCACAAAATATGACCAGACACATCACAGTCTGGAGATCAAAGAGAATTTTGAAGAGCTTGCAGGAAAAGAAGTTTCTATCGCAGGACGTATGATGTCCAAACGTGTGATGGGAAAAGCATCTTTCTGCAATGTACAGGATTTGCAGGGAAATATTCAGTCTTACGTTGCAAGAGACAGCATCGGAGAAGAAGCTTACAAAGAGTTTAAGAAGATGGATGTCGGCGATGTGATCGGAATCACAGGAGAAGTGTTTGAGACAAAGACAGGAGAAAAATCCATCCACGCTTCTTCCGTGACATTGCTCTCCAAGAGTCTTCAGATTCTGCCGGAGAAGTTCCACGGACTGACAAATACAGATATCCGCTACCGTCAGAGATACGTGGATCTGATCATGAATCCGGATGTAAAACAGACATTTATCAACCGCTCTAAGATTTTAAGCGCGATCAGAAGATATCTGGACGGACAGGGATTCCTGGAAGTAGAGACACCGATGCTCGTATCCAATGCCGGAGGTGCTGCTGCAAGACCGTTCGAAACACACTTCAACGCACTGGATGAAGATTTCAAACTCCGCATCTCTCTTGAGCTGTACTTGAAGAGACTGATTGTCGGAGGAATGGAGCGCGTATACGAGATCGGACGTGTATTCCGTAACGAAGGTCTTGACACAAGACACAATCCGGAATTTACATTGATGGAGTTGTACCAGGCGTATACAGACTATAACGGAATGATGGATCTGACAGAGAATCTGTACCGTCATGTTGCACAGGAAGTACTTGGAACAACTGTGATCGAATACAACGGTGTGCAGATGGATTTAGGAAAGCCGTTTGAGAGAATCACAATGGTAGATGCAGTGAAAAAATATGCAGGTGTGGACTGGAACGAAGTGGAGACACTGGAACAGGCAAGAGCACTTGCAAAAGAGCATCATGTAGAGTTTGAAGAGCGTCACAAAAAAGGAGATATCCTTGCACTCTTCTTCGAAGAATTTGCAGAGGAGCACCTGATCCAGCCTACATTTGTAATGGATCATCCGATCGAGATTTCTCCGCTGACAAAGAAAAAACCGGAGAATCCGGAATATACAGAGCGTTTCGAGTTCTTTATGAACGGATGGGAGATGGCGAACGCATACTCTGAGCTGAACGATCCGATCGATCAGAGAGAACGTTTCAAAGCACAGGAAGAGCTGCTTGCACAGGGAGACGATGAAGCGAATACAACAGACGAAGACTTCCTGAACGCGCTGGAGATCGGTATGCCTCCTACAGGCGGTATCGGATTCGGAATCGACAGAATGTGTATGCTGTTGACAAACAGTGCAGCGATCAGGGATGTGTTGCTCTTCCCGACAATGAAGTCCTTAGATGGTGTAAATAAGAAAAATGATGTAAATAATACAGCTTCTGAAGCACCTGAAAAAAATGTAAAAATTGAATCTGAAAAGATTGATTTCTCCAACGTAAAGATTGAGCCAATCTTTGAAGAAATGGTAGATTTCGATACATTCAGTAAGTCTGATTTCCGTGCAGTTAAGATTTTAGCTTGTGAAGCAGTACCGAAGTCAAAGAAGCTTCTGAAGTTTACATTAGATGACGGAGAACGCAAAGACCGTGTGATTTTAAGCGGTATTCACGAGTATTACGAGCCAGAAGATCTGATTGGCAAGACAGCGATTGCAATCGTAAATTTGCCTCCGAGAAAGATGATGGGCATTGATTCCGAGGGTATGCTGATTTCAGCAGTACACGAGGAAGATGGACATGAGGGATTAAATCTTCTCATGGTGAATGACCGGATTCCGGCAGGTGCGAAGTTGTACTAAGAATCAGAAAATCCATAGACTTTTATGAGTTTATCGAGTGTTTGACATCAAATTGACATCAAATTTGTGTCATTCGGTGGACTAATATGGACTGAAAAGGGATGTTTTAGAAATCAGAACCTTTCAAAACTTAATAGTTGAATGCTATTAAAAGGACATTTTCCAATAAAACGGAGAGTGTCCTTTTTCTGTTGTTATGGTCAAAACAAAATCAAAATAACACAAGGAGGGTTCTATTATGACAAGTACAGCGTTAGGAGCAGAAACCAAAAAGGAAGAAAAGATTATTTTTATCAGCGATGCACATGAGAAATTCTACTACGAGAAGTTAAAGGAAGTCCGGTATCAGGATGTTTACCACAAGGCACTCTGCTATTGTCTTGGGATCAGCGATGATACCAGAAGAAATGTTTACAGAATTTATGATTTCAAAACAGGATGCGTAATAACAGAGTGTTTACACGAAGGCTGGCAGACCAGTGGAAGTGTGAGAGTGATCAGAATGGCATTCAATCTGTATTGCAATGGAACACCAAGTGTTTCCGATTATGAAGATGCAGAAGAACAGGTGGACGAGTGCAGGCAGTACACGGTGGAGGAAATATTCTGCTGTGCTTATGCACCATATTTCTGGCAGGCAATTCAGATTCGGTATCCGGAATATGCCACATACAACCATAAGCTGTATGCCTTATTGGGAGGAACAGACTAATGTTAAAAGTCAGATTGATGGGAACAAAGAATGATATTAAGTGGTTCGGAAAGATTTTGCAGAGGAATCCGAAAGTGGAAGTAACGGAGTTTTCCGAGATGTATCCGAATAAGGGAACGAAGAAATTTTACAGGGCGTATGTAGAAGTAAAGAAAAGAAACGTAGCAGAAAAATAGCAGAAAACAAAGGAGAATCTATCATGTGTAAAATAATCGCAATCGCAAACCAAAAAGGTGGTGTGGGCAAGACCACCACAACCAGTAATTTAGGCATAGGATTGGCAAAACAGGGCAAGAAAGTCCTGCTGATTGATGCCGATGCACAGGGCAGTCTGACAGACAGTCTTGGCTTCACAGAGCCGGACAAGCTAGAGGAAACACTTGCAACAGCACTTGGCAATATCATCAATGATGAAGATATGGAAGCGGATTATGGTATCCTGAAACACAAAGAGGGAATTGACCTGATGCCGGGAAACATTGAGCTTTCCGGTCTGGAAGTATCACTTGTAAATGTGATGAGCAGAGAGCTTGTGATGCGTTCCTACATAGAGCTGGTAAAGGATAATTATGATTATATTCTGATTGACTGTATGCCCTCTCTCGGCATGATTACTATAAACGCTTTTGCCTGTGCGGACAGTATTCTGATTCCAGTGCAGGCGGCATATCTTCCGGCAAAAGGGTTGCAGCAGCTTATTAAGACCATAGGAAAGGTCAGGAGACAGATTAACCCGAAGCTGATGATTGAGGGGATTCTGCTGACAATGGTGGATGCTCGAACCAATTATGCAAAGGACATTACTGCATTACTGGTGGAGAATTACGGTAGCAAGGTGCGGATATTTGAAAACAGTATTCCCATTTCCGTCCGTGCGGCAGAGATTTCCGCAGAGGGTGTCAGTATCTACGAACATGATCCGAAAGGCAAAGTAGCCGCTGCTTATCAGTCTTTGACGGAGGAGGTGCTTGGGAATGAGTAAAGCAGGAAGTGCCGCAAAGGTAAAATTAAGCAGTTATGATGATTTATTTGGAAATGCAGAAGAAAAGACAGGGAGCGAAGAGCAGATTATCAGAGCCAAGCTCACGGATTTGCATGAGTTTAGAAATCATCCGTTCCGTGTACTGGACGATGAAAAAATGGAAGAAACAACGGAAAGCATCAGTAAGTATGGGGTGCTCGTACCGGGAATTGCAAGACCGAGGGCAGAGGGTGGCTATGAAATCATAGCCGGACACCGCAGAAAACGAGGTT
>ENA-UERM01001792-UERM01001792.1-human-gut-metagenome-genome-assembly--contig:-NODE-1792-length-10235-cov-3.314924_pt1 | contig 10235 bp, 8 predicted proteins | sample MGYA00242983_ERZ507983 | MGnify/ENA primary metagenome ERZ507983 (study PRJEB26167, sample SAMN06115432) | human gut metagenome | host: Homo sapiens | place: China:Shanxi | collected 2015-04-29...
GTAAGTGCCATGACAAAAGGTGGGAAATTTCAATTCAAGAATTTCAGCAGAGTCACGGGCGTAACCATCGAGTACCGCACCTGCTGCTTTCAGATGCATGGCACGGGTAGACATCAACCCGCCCCACAAGGCATAGCGCAGAGAGCTGCCCGTAGTGATGTAAACATCGTTCTCTTTGAGGGCATCCAGCGCTTCAAACATGATGCCAAACGGTTTTTCGCCAATCGCCGTCTTACCCGACGTCGATTTGGTTTCGTAAACGTCCGACTCCAGCACCGGCATTGCCCGGCCTGCCACCACCGTATTCACATCCAGCGGCTTGATTGCCGGAGAAACAAACTGGTGCATATAGCCCAGCGTGTCGAGAATATCGCCAACCACGGCGGTAAATAGCCGGGTTTTCATCAAAGCAAAAAGTTCGTTATCACTCTTCCACATTATTTTCACCCTGTAAGCCTGTTTAACAGGTTTACAGGGTAAGGAGAAAAAGCGCACAATACTGCGAAGGGCGTCACGAAAAAGTTGTGTATTTACTATTTCTTCGCCACTCTTTCACACAATATGTCTTTGATTCGCACTGCATGGCGGGCGCACAGGCGCAGTAGTCTATTGATAATCAAGGGTTCTGGAGGAAAATATGAAGGATACAGTCCCGGTATTCTGGATTTTACCGACCAGGAAAAAGTACAACAGGAGTAAAAATGAGTGAGAGTGCGTTATTGACCAGCGTAACGTTATCGTCACAGGTCAAAAATCATATTCTTAATCTGATCGCCGAACAAAAATTGACACCGGGGATGCCAGTTCCCAGTGAAATTCAGTTGATTCAGAAATTGGGCGTCAGTCGGGGTATTGTGCGTGAGGCCTATCGTTCACTTGCCGCCCTGGGGATTCTGGAAACGCACAGCGGTAAAGTGCCACGGATCAAAAAATTTGATGATGAAGTGCTGCGCGTGGTGTTTGGATTTGCCCTGGCGACCGAACAAGTAACAACAGAGCAAATTCTTCAAGTACGTCGCTGGCTAGAGTTGGGCGTTGTGGAAGCTGCTGCCCGTAATGGCGGAGAAGAAGATTTTGCTAACCTACGGGCTGAAATGGCAAAAATCCGCGAACAGTTCGATGATGTCGAAAGCTTTATCACCCATGACATCCGCTTCCATCAGTTACTCGCCGTTGCCTCAAAAAATCCGCTTTTTATGATGTTATTGCAGGCATTACATCAGCAATTGCGGCAATCCATCCAGGAGGGATTAAACGCCCAAAGCGATCAGAAAGAGTATGGCAATCACATCATCACACTACACCAGAAAATCTGCGACGCTGTGTGTGCCAGAGATGTCGAAACGGCGACTCAAGCCATGAAATCACACTTCGACAGCCCGGTCAGTGCACTGATCAATAATTCCTCGCCATAAGACTTATTTCAGTTCAATCGTTTACTCTTCCCTCTTTTACAAATGAGAGGGAGACAACGGTACTTAATACGCCCTTTAGCCAAAATCTGTCTTTTTCTTGATTACCGCTATTTTTTCGTTGAGGCGCATTCTTTATGCTGTATCGATACACCAAAGGTAAGTTAAACAGGGAGTGACGGATGCCAGTTTTGCAGTGGGGAATGTTATGTGTTCTGTCACTTCTCCTTTCTATTGGCTTCCTCGCTTTACATCTCCCGGCGGCACTCCTGCTTGGCCCGATGATCGCCGGGATCATCTTCAGTATGCGCGGAGTCACTCTGCAACTTCCCCGCTCCGCTTTTCTCGCCGCCCAGGCCATTCTTGGCTGCATGATTGCACAAAACCTCACTGGTTCGATTCTCACCACGCTGGCCGTCAACTGGCCGATCGTGCTTGCTATTTTACTGGTGACGCTGCTTTCCAGCGCCATCGTGGGTTGGTTATTGGTGCGCTATAGCTCACTGCCTGGAAATACCGGTGCCTGGGGTTCTTCTCCAGGCGGCGCAGCGGCAATGGTCGCTATGGCGCAAGATTACGGCGCAGATATTCGCCTGGTGGCGTTTATGCAATATCTGCGAGTGCTGTTCGTCGCGGGGGCCGCTGTTCTGGTCACCCGCATGATGCTGGGTGATAACGCTGAAGCGGTTAACCAGCAGATCGTCTGGTTCCCGCCAGTGAGCATTAATCTCCTGCTTACGATTATGCTCGCGGTCGTTGCCGGTACGGCGGGATGCTTGCTACGTCTTCCTTCCGGCACGATGCTCATCCCGATGCTGGCGGGCGCAGTGCTCCAGTCTGGTCAGCTCATCACGATTGAACTCCCGGAATGGCTGCTGGCGATAGCATATATGGCAATTGGCTGGCGGATTGGTCTTGGTTTCGATAAACAAATATTACTGCGGGCATTGCGCCCACTGCCACAAATCCTGCTGTCGATTTTTGCTCTGCTGGCTATTTGTGCGGGTATGGCGTGGGGACTGACCCGGTTTATGCACATTGATTTTATGACTGCCTACCTCGCCACCAGCCCCGGCGGGCTTGATACCGTGGCGGTCATCGCCGCAGGGAGCAATGCCGATATGGCGCTCATTATGGCGATGCAAACCCTGCGCCTGTTCAGTATTTTGCTGACGGGGCCTGCCATCGCACGGTTTATTTCAACCTATGCGCCGAAGCGTTCGGCCTAGTGCTGGCAGCCAGGGCACCAGTAAAACGGGCGAGATGACAGCGTGGTTTTCTCAATGATGCCGCCACAGCGTTCGCACGGTTCGCTATCACGATGAAAAACCTTAAAGCGAAACAGCGCCCCATGATGCTTATTCTCATCCACCTGCCCCCGCGTAGCGTAAGAAAACCGAGGAATCTCCAGTAACGCGTGTGCGAGTGCATCCAGTTGCGCCGCATTGAGATCTTTCGCTTTATGATTTCCAGTCAACCCAACCTGCCAGAGGATCTCCACCCGCAAATAATTGCCAAGCCCAGCCAGAAACGCCTGATCGAGCAGTAATCCAGCAAACTGACGGTTACGAAAGCGCGGCGACAATAATCGTTCCTTTACCACCTCCGGCGTCAGATTCGGATCCAGCACATCGGGACCAATGCGTTGTAAAAACGGATGCGTGGTCAGTTGTTCCGGGGTCAACATCTCAATATCCGAGGCGCTATAAAGCAGAATGGTTTTGTCAGCCGTTTGCAGTTTTACCCGCAATACTCGCGTGGTCTGCGGCTCTTTGCCGGTATCAACCACGCGCCAGACGCCGTAAAGCTGATTATGGCTGTAGAGCGTTAAGTCGTTGGAAAAATGAGTTAACAACGCCTTACCACGCGTTTCCACATGGGTAACGTGTTGACCGATAAGTTGTGATTGATAAGATTTTAACTGCGGGAAGGCAAACCAGACATCAGTTAGTGGTTTGCCTTTGATCGCCGCCTCCAGGTTATCCGCTGCACGGCGGATCTCCGGGCCTTCAGGCATGGTGATATCCTTTTTTCATTCTTTATTAATCGGGGTTATGCTGCGACAACAATCTCCTTTTCGGCAAATGTAGAGCGTAGTCGGCGGGCGAACGCCAGTGCGTGCTCGCCATCGCCATGCAGGCAGACCGTTTGCGCCGTGACCGTTGCCCATTCGCCGGTGATACTTTTGACTCTGCCGTGTTGCACCATCTCCAACGTTTGCGCCAGCGCCTGTTCTTCGTTTTCAATCAACGCGCCTGGCTGGCTTCGCGGCACCAGCGAACCGTCTGCCTGATAACCGCGATCGGCAAACACTTCCTCGCGCGTTGTCAGGCCATATTGCTTGCCTGCACGAATCAGCTCGCTTCCCGCCAGCCCGACGAGAATCAATGCCGGATCGCAAGCGTATACCGCTCTGGCGATGGCGTCTGCCAGTTGTGCCTCTTTCGCCGCCTGGTTGTATAACATGCCGTGCGGTTTGACATGACGCATTACGCCGCCTTGCGCACGGGCAATCGCTGCCAGCGCGCCAATTTGATACAGCGTCTGGGCGTAAACGGTTTCTGGCGGCAGCTGCATAGCGCTGCGACCAAAATTTTCCCTGTCAGGAAAACTCGGATGAGCGCCAATCGCGACACCATTTTTTATTGCTTCACGCACGCAAGCGTGCATGATTTGCGCATCGCCAGCATGAAATCCACAGGCAATATTGGCAGAGGAAACCAGCGTTAATAGCTCTGCGTCGCTGACACAGCCTTCGCCCAGATCGGCGTTCAGGTCAATTTTCATTGTGCAGCCGCCACGCTAATTGTTCGAAATAACGTTGCTGATCTTGCCGTGCTTTCAGTGCCTCTTCCAGTGAACACTGGACAAAATGAATCGGCTGACCGAGCGGAATTTGCGCCAGATGGTACATATCAGCCTCAATGATACAGGCAATACGCGGATAACCACCGGTGGTCTGTGCGTCGTTCATCAATACAATCGGCTGGCCGTTATGCGGCACCTGCACCACGCCCGGCAACAAACCATGAGATAACAGTTCGCGATCGGTGGTGCGTTTTAAAATTTGCCCCTGTAAGCGATAGCCCATGCGGTTACTTTGCGAGCTAAGCTGCCAGGGCGAACGCCAGAATGCATCCTGCGAGGCGCGATCGAACTCATGATATTCCGGCCCCGGCAAGGCGCGAATGCGGTTGCCCCACAGCAGCTGTTTAACGCCCTGCGCTTCCATAAAATCACGCTTCGCTTTGCCAATCGGGAGTCGGTCACCATCCTTCAGTAAACGGCCTTCCAGCCCGCCAATCCCCACTTTGAGATCGGTGCTGCATGACCCCATTACCGGCGGAACATCAATACCACCCGCGACCGCCAGATAACTGCGCATCCCGTGCTGCGGGCGTTTAAGCGTTAAACGCTGGCCTGCTTTCATCGGCAATCGCCAGCCGGTCCAGACGGCGTTATCATCCAGCCGCGCTTCGCAACCGGCACCCGTCAGAGCAAACCACCCATCAGTTTCGAACTCAACCGTTAACTGACCGAGCGTGATCTCCAGCGCGGGGGCATTGGCGTCATTACCCACCAGCAGGTTAGCAATGCGCAGCGCAGGCATATCCAGTGCGCCGCAGTGGCTGATACCCGACTGGCGAAAACCGTGACGACCGCCATCTTGCACAGTGGTATACATGCCCGCACGAATAATCTTCAGCATACTCCCTCCTTTTGCGGTACAAAGCGCACGCTGTCTCCCGGACGTAATAAGATGGGTTCGTCACGCGCCGGATCAAACAGGCTGAGTGAGGTATGACCAATCAACTGCCAGCCACCCGGCGTTGCCAGCGGATAAACACCGGTCTGCGGCCCGCCGATCCCGACAGAACCTGCCGGAACGAGCAAGCGCGGTTCAGCGCGCCGTGGCGTGTGTAGTTGTTCCGGCAAACTCCCGAGATACGGGAAGCCCGGTTGAAAACCTAAAAACCAGACCACGTATTCCACGGAGGAGTGCAATTCAACAACCTGTTTTTCGCTCAACCCGCAATGCGCCGCGACCACCGCCAAATCCGGTCCGCCTGCACCACCGTAAACCACCGGAATTTCAATAAAGCGAGACTCCGGCTCCAGCGCCTCACTCTCCTCCCACCAGCGTTGCAAACGCTCTATGGCATCCAGCGCCAGCGACTCAGGATTACGCAAAATCACCGTAATATTGTTCATGCCGGGAATGGCTTCAACCACATTCGGCATATCCACCAGACGCTGCGCCAGTCGCCAGATCCGTTTCTGGCTAGCCAGCGTCACCGGCGGTTCCAGTTCCAGCACTACCGCCGTTTCACCTATCAGATAACAACGCGCTCGTTGCACTTTCGATCCCTCTGATTATTCGTTATGCAGGATTAGGAATATCAATAAAGGTCACATCAAGATCGGTATTTTCATTCAGCCACTCGCTCAACGCGCGAATACCACCGCGTTCAGTGGCATGGTGACCCGCAGCATAAAAATGCAATCCCTGCTCGCGGGCTGAATGAATGGTCTGTTCAGAAACTTCGCCAGTAATAAAAGCATCCACGCCAAAACGCGCGGCGCTATCGATAAAACTTTGCCCGCCCCCCGTGCACCAGGCGACGCGCTGGACCACCTCAGGTCCGGTATCGCCACACCATAACGGCTTACGTCCCAGACGCGCTTCAATCCAGGAGGCCAGTTCCAGTCCCGGCACAGGCATGGTCAGTTCGCCCCACGGCACCAACGGCTCAATTTCGCCCATGACCGTGATCCCCAGTAACGCCGCCAGTTGTGCGTTATTACCCAGCTCCGGATGCGCGTCCAGGGGCAGATGCCAGCCATACAGGTTGATATCATTCGCCAGCAACGTTTTTAAACGGTTACGCTTCATTCCGCGAATGACCGGAGACTCTCCTTTCCAGAAGTAGCCATGATGCACAATGACCGCATCCGCGCCCAGACGCACTGCCTCATCGAGCAAAGCCTGGCTGGCGGTGACACCGGTAACAATTTTTTGCACCGTCTCTTTGCCTTCCACCTGCAAACCATTCGGCGCGTAATCACTAATCGCCGCGCTGTTCAGTTTTTCGTTAATCAGTTGTTCCAGTTCGGTGTTTTTCATCTTCGCGCCTTCCGTATTCTGATAGCTACACCGTTAACATAGCGTTACCTCGCCTGTTCGTCGATAGCCAATCTTTTGACATATTAAGAAACAAACCCGACGCCAAAAGACGCAAATTGTTTATATCATCACGCTTCAGCTAATGTATATTTATGCAATCAGACAGCATATTGCATAAATAATCAGATCTGTATCAAAGTTTTAACTTTAAGGAAACACAAGCACGCCGCGCAACTATTACGTGACGTTGCCGTCAATTGTGGAATTATTATGAATAAACACGCATCACAGCCGCGCGCTATTTACTATGTCGTTGCGCTGCAAATCTGGGAATATTTTAGCTTTTACGGCATGCGTGCCCTGCTGATTCTCTATCTCACCAATCAACTAAAATACAACGATACTCACGCCTACGAGTTATTTAGCGCCTACTGTTCGCTGGTGTATGTCACGCCAATCCTCGGTGGCTTTTTGGCGGATAAAGTTCTCGGCAATCGCATGGCGGTGATGCTGGGGGCGTTGTTGATGGCGATCGGTCATGTGGTGCTGGGTGCCAGTGAGATCCATCCGTCATTCCTCTATCTGTCACTGTCGATTATCGTCTGCGGCTATGGTCTGTTTAAATCCAACGTCAGTTGCCTGCTCGGTGAGCTGTATGAGCCAACCGATCCACGTCGTGATGGCGGTTTCTCGCTGATGTATGCGGCGGGTAACGTGGGGTCTATTATCGCACCTATCGCCTGTGGTTACGCCCAGGAAGAGTACAGCTGGGCGATGGGCTTTGGCCTGGCGGCGGTTGGCATGATCGCGGGTCTGGTCATTTTCTTATGTGGCAATCGTCATTTCACTCATACCCGCGGCGTTAACAAAAAAGTACTGCGTGCGACAAACTTCCTCCTGCCCAACTGGGGATGGCTGCTGGTTCTGCTGGTGGCAACGCCTGCGCTGATTACCGTGTTGTTCTGGAAAGAGTGGTCGGTATACGCCTTGATTGTCGCCACGATCATCGGCCTTGGCGTTCTGGCAAAAATTTATCGCAAAGCAGAAAACCAAAAACAGCGTAAGGAGCTGGGGCTGATTGTTACCCTCACCTTCTTCAGCATGTTGTTCTGGGCATTCGCACAACAGGGGGGTAGCTCGATTAGCCTTTATATCGACCGCTTCGTTAACCGCGATATGTTTGGTTATACCGTTCCGACTGCTATGTTCCAGTCGATTAATGCCTTCGCAGTTATGCTGTGCGGTGTGTTCCTGGCGTGGGTGGTTAAAGAGAGCGTCGCAGGTAATCGTACCGTGCGCATCTGGGGAAAATTTGCTCTTGGTCTCGGCCTGATGAGCGCCGGATTCTGCATTCTGACCTTAAGCGCCCGCTGGTCCGCAATGTATGGTCATTCTTCTCTGCCACTGATGGTGTTAGGCCTGGCGGTGATGGGCTTTGCGGAACTGTTTATCGACCCGGTTGCTATGTCGCAGATTACGCGCATTGAAATCCCCGGCGTGACCGGCGTATTAACTGGCATTTATATGCTGCTTTCCGGCGCGATTGCGAACTATCTGGCTGGCGTGATTGCCGATCAGACATCGCAAGCTTCGTTTGATGCTTCCGGGGCGATCAACTATTCCATCAATGCATATATTGAAGTGTTTGATCAAATTACCTGGGGCGCACTGGCGTGTGTAGGAGTGGTGTTGATGATTTGGCTGTATCAGGCGCTTAAGTTCAGAAACCGCGCGCTGGCGCTGGAGTCTTAATAAGCCAGCACCATGCCTGATAAAACGCTCGCTGCGTTTTATCAGACTCCTTTCCTCGCTTCTTCGTACGCTGCCAGCGTTCGCAGCCTTGCCTCTTTGTGATCAACTATCGGTTGCGGATAATCCAGCGTCACACCTGCTTTCTGCGCCCACTTCCACGGCTCATGCACCACTTTCCCTGGCACATCGCGCAGTTCCGGTAGCCACTGGCGGATAAACTCGCCTTCGCGGTCAAATTTCTCGCCCTGGGTTGTCGGGTTAAAAATACGAAAATACGGCGCTGCATCGGTTCCGGTTGAAGCGGCCCACTGCCAGCCACCGTTATTGGCTGCCAAATCACCATCAATCAGCTGCGACATGAAATATCGCTCACCTTCGCGCCAGTCGATCAATAAATCTTTCACCAAAAAACTGGCTGTAATCATCCGTAGCCGGTTATGCATCCAGCCGGTGCTGTTAAGCTGACGCATGGCAGCATCAACAATCGGGTATCCCGTTTTGCCTTCCTGCCAGGCCTTTAAATGCGCGGAATTGCTCTGCCACTGCACGCGGTCGGTCCAGACAATAAACGGACGATGTTTACACAGCGAGGGGTAATACGTTATCAGATGACGGTAAAACTCGCGCCAGATCAGCTCATTAAGCCAGATACTACCGGCCCCACCGTCCAGCGCCTGCGGCTGTTCAGCCAACAAGCGATGCAAGCACTGGCGAGGCGATAACCCGCCCGTTGCCAGGCTGGCCGACAAACGGCTGGTGCCTTCCACTGCCGGAAAATCTCGTTGTTGCTCATAATCTCCGGCACCGTTCTGGCAAAACTGGCGTAATTGCGCAATCGCCGCTTTCTCTTCCACCGGGAAATGCGCAGTATCGAAAGGCTGACGAGGATAATTCAGCGTAATGGATGGCGCGGGATCTATCGATCCGCTACTACGTACTTTTGGCGCAGCGACGCACTCCGGCATCCCTTCTCGCAGCCGTTTAAGCCAGGCGTTTTTAAATGGCGTAAAGACTTTGTACATCTCATGATTGCCAGTCATCACCGCCCCCGGCGGCAGGATCACGCCGTCGTCAAATCCTTCACACACCACGTTACGCAGCGCCCTCTCAGCCTGCACATCCCGCGCCCGCTCATTCACCTCATACTGATAGTTATAAAACAGATGGGTAACACGATTTTCCGCGCACACCTGTTTAACTATTTCGACGCTGGCGGCAAAGTCATCCACTTCATGAAACAGCAAAGGAATGCCTTTTTCCGCCAGCGCGATTTGTAGCCCGTTCAGTTGTGCATTGATAAATTCAGCCTGACGCGGCGACATATTATGCGCCGCCCACTGGCGTGGGGTAGCGATATACAACGCCAGCACGCGCGCAGACGAATTGCGGCAGGCGGCAGCCAGCGCGAGATTATCGTGCTGACGTAAATCCTGGCGAAACCAGACCAGATGGGTAGTCATAAAACTCCTGAATGGCGCAAGTTAATCACACGCGGCCAAAGTTCGAAATAACGCTGCCCTGAAAGCCAGGCGTCAGGATAAAGCGCCATATAGTGTTTGATACGCATCAGCGGCGCAAGAAGCGGTTGCTCGCCACCGCGATAACTGTCGATAAGCGCAGCCAGCTGCTGGCGTTCTGTGGAATCAATATGTGGGCGAAAATAACCCTGAACGTGCATCAAAACATTGGTGTGGTCACGTCGGTTGGCGGGGTGAGAAAGCAAAACAACTACGCGTTGGCGGTACTGGTTGTAATAGTCATCCAGATTTTGCCACTGGTGAATATCAGCCACGAACGGGCCAAGTTTGCGGTATTCCGGCTGGGAATGAGCCAGAAAGACGAGTTTATAGCGGCTGTGATAATCGAGAAGCGCCCCGCGCGTTAGTCCTCGATCTTTGAGATTGTGTAACTCATGCAAAGCAAAAATGCGGATAAGGGTGCTGTCA
>ENA-UERM01001797-UERM01001797.1-human-gut-metagenome-genome-assembly--contig:-NODE-1797-length-10179-cov-3.071768_pt1 | contig 10179 bp, 9 predicted proteins | sample MGYA00242983_ERZ507983 | MGnify/ENA primary metagenome ERZ507983 (study PRJEB26167, sample SAMN06115432) | human gut metagenome | host: Homo sapiens | place: China:Shanxi | collected 2015-04-29...
ACAGCGCCTCCAAACAGAAGGGGAATCTGCATCCCGATCACTGTCACCACCGGCACAAGGCCGTTCCGCAGGGCGTGAGCAGAAGGACAGTTTGTAGTGGGAAGCCTGGTAGCCTGTGTGCTGGGAATTACCTTAAAACTTCCGGCTGTTATCCATATTCCCCTGTGCCTTTTGGCGGCAGCGGCAGCAGGAGCGCTCTGGTCCTATCTGGTAGGACTTTTAAAGGTAAAGCGGGGCATTCACGAGGTTTTGTCGTTTATCATGTTTAACTGGATTGCCTTTTACCTCTCCAATTATGTGGTAAATATTCCTGCCATTCACAAGGAAGGCGGCGGTGAAGCCACAAAGGATGTGGCAGAAACGGCCCGTATCCTCTTCCCTGAGGCAGTAAGAGATGTACTGGGATGCAAGGTTGCAAACTGGGGGATCATCCTGGCCGTTGCGGCTGCTGTGATCATCTGGGTGATCATCGAAAAAACGACACTGGGATACAAACTGAAAGCAGTGGGCTTTAACCGGAACGGCGCTCTGTACGGCGGTATTAACTCTGATGCGTCTGTGCTTACGGCTCTTAGTATTTCCGGTGCGCTGGCAGGTCTTGGAGGAGCGGTTCAGATCCTTGGCATGGCAGGCCGTTTAAGCCAGTTTGCAGGCCAGGAAGGCTATGGCTTTCAGGGAATCACAGTGGCCCTGATCGGTTCCTCCAATCCCATTGGCTGTATCTTTGCCGGACTGTTTTATGGAGCCATGAAGTACGGCGGCTCCAAGCTGAGCATTGTAAAAGCGCCTTCAGAGGTGGTAGACATTATCATGGGCTGTGTGATCCTCTTTATTGCCATTGCCCAGATCTTCCGTATCCTGTTTAAGAAGCTCGCTGCAAAGAAGGAGGCAAACTAATATGGATGTAATCATTAAAAATCTTGGCCTTTTGATCAATGCAACTTTGATCGCAACGCCGCCCCTTCTTCTGGCGGCCCTGGGCTCCTGCTTTTCTGAGAGGAGCGGAGTTATCAATATTGGAATTGAGGGCATGATGACCATCGGCGCATTTACCGGTGCGGTACTTGGGCTGGAAACGGGAAACGGCTGGCTGGCCTTTTTGGGAGCGGGTCTTGCGGGTGCGCTTTTTGGCGTCATTCATGCGGTCGTATGTATTTCCTTTCATGCAGATCAGACCATTGCCGGAACTGCCATCAACTTTTTAGGCCCAGGTCTTGCGGTATTCCTCTGCAAAGCTATGTACAATAATTCCTCCGATACTCCGGCCATGGATCCGGCAAGCAAGCTTCCAAAGCTTTTTGAGGGCGTATTTCCAACAGGCTCCTTTTTAAGCAATGTACTGAATGTATATTCAGTGGCATATCTGGTGTTTATCCTGGCAGGCGTATGCTGGTTTATCTTTTACAAAACGCGCTTCGGCGCCCATCTGCGGGCAGTGGGAGAGCATCCGGAGGCCTGTGAATCTCTGGGAATTGACGTGTACCGCGTGCGTTACAGCTGTGTGATACTGTCCGGCTTTATGGCCGGCCTGGGAGGCGCTTTTGTAACGCTGGCTACCATTAACCAGTTCCGCCCAAGCGTAATTGTAGGACAGGGCTTTATCGCCATTGCGGCCGTTATCTTCGGTAAGTTTTCACCGGGCGGCTCTATGCTTGCCTGCCTTCTCTTTGGCTTCTGCAGCGGCATCAAGAGCCTTGCGGGCCAGAGCAACATGATCTCGCCGAATCTGATTTCCATGATTCCCTATGTGGTAACCCTGCTGGCGCTGATCCTCTTTGTTGGAAAAGCCCATACGCCGGCTGCCAACGGAAAGATTTTTATCAAATCCAAGTAAAACGTAAACCGCTGCCTTACAGATGCGGTTTGGAAAGGAAGCTTATCTATGTCAGTACCAACTCCTCATAACGGCGCGGCAAAAGGAGATTTTGCCAAAACCGTGCTTATGCCCGGAGATCCTCTTCGGGCCAGATATATCGCTGAAACCTATCTTGAGAATCCCAGACAGGTCACGGGAGTCCGCAATATGCTGGGATTTACGGGAACCTATAAGGGAAAAGAGATTTCAGTCATGGGAGCCGGCATGGGAATGCCCTCCATCGGTATCTATTCCTATGAGCTGTTTCATTTTTACGATGTGGACAGTATTATCCGCATCGGATCTGCTGGCGCACTTCAGGATTCTTTGAATCTGATGGATGTGGTTATTGCCATGGGCGCCTGTACGGATTCCAATTATGCGTATCAGTACGGACTTCCGGGTACATTTGCGCCCATTGCAGATTACAGCCTTTTAAACAGGGCTGCCGAAACTGCAAAGAATCAGGGAAAGCCGGCTGTGGTGGGAAATGTCCTTTCCTCTGATATTTTTTATAACGAAACTGCAGATGTGAATGACAAATGGCGTTCTATGGGTGTTCTGGCAGTGGAAATGGAAGCGGCAGCCCTGTATATGAATGCTGCCAGGGCAGGCAAAAAGGCGCTTTGTATGCTTACTATTTCCGATCATATCTACCGCCAGGAGGGATTAAGCGCAATGGAGCGCCAGATCGGTTTTGGAAAGATGATGGAGATTGCCCTGGAACTGGCCTGATTCTTATGGATCCGGTGAAGGAAAGATGAATATATGTTTAAAGGAGGATATGAAAATGGGAATAAAAGAACTTATGAGCCATGTAGATCATACACTGCTGGCACAGACGGCTACATGGGAGGAGATCCGGCAGATTTGTGATGACGCCGTCGCGTATCAGACAGCTTCTGTCTGCATTCCGCCAAGCTTTGTTAAGCAGGCAAAGGAATATATGGGAGATAAGATGGCCGTCTGCACGGTGATCGGTTTTCCTAACGGCTATATGACTACGGAAACAAAGGAGTTTGAAACCAGAAATGCTTTGGAAAACGGAGCAGACGAGATTGACATGGTGATCAATATCGGCTGGGCAAAGGCAGGCCTTTATGATGAAATTGAGGATGAGATCCGCAGGCTGAAGGCAGTGTGCGGGGATAAGATCTTAAAGGTTATCATTGAAACCTGTCTGCTGACAGAGGAAGAAAAGATAAAGATGTGCCAGGTGGTTACTGCTTCCGGTGCAGATTATATTAAAACCTCTACAGGCTTTTCAAAGGCAGGCGCTACCTTTGAGGACATTGCGCTTTTTGCTGCTCATGTAGGGAAAAATGTAAAGATCAAGGCGGCAGGCGGCATTTCCTCTCTGGCGGATGCAGAGCGTTTCCTTGCGCTGGGAGCGGACCGCCTGGGAACGAGTCGTATGGTAAAGCTGGTAAAAAATGAAGAAGCATCCGGCTATTGATGCCAGGAAGGAGTAGACGATGAAACCACTGGAACAGGAAGAAATAAAACGTCTGATCCGTACTGCGAAGGCTCAGTTGGATTATTCCTATGCACCGTATTCCCATTTTCATGTGGGCGCGGCTCTGCTTGCAAAAAACGGGAACATATATACTGGCTGCAATATTGAAAATGCCGGCTATACTCCCTGTAACTGTGCAGAGCGGACGGCATTTTTTAAGGCAGTCAGCGAGGGAGTAAAGGATTTTGATGCAATCTGCGTTACCGGAGGGATGAACGGCGTTGTTACAGACTATACAGCCCCCTGCGGCGTATGCCGCCAGGTAATGATGGAGTTCTGTGATCCAAAGGAGTTTCAGATTATCGTGGCAATTGATGAAGAACGGTATATCATAAAAACGCTGGAAGAGCTTCTTCCCCTGGGCTTTGGTCCCGGAAATCTGAAAGAAAAGCAGTAAAGGAGCAGAACATGGAAAAATTCAGACGTATCTTTGTGGTTGTAATGGATTCTCTGGGGGTAGGAGAGGCAGAGGACGCTGCCCAGTTTGGAGATGTAGGTTCCAATACCCTGAGCCACATCTCCCAGTCGGTAGAAACCTTTAAGATCCCTCATTTAAGAAAGCTTGGGATGGCAAATCTCACACCTTTAAAACAGGTGGAGCCGGAGGAACAGCCTCTTGGCTATTATGGAAAGCTGCGTGAAAAGAGCCTGGGTAAGGATACCATGACCGGCCACTGGGAGATGATGGGGCTGGAGGTGAAGACGCCCTTTAAGACCTTTACGGAGACGGGCTTTCCGCCGGAGCTGATCAAGGAGTTGGAGGAGCGCACCGGTCATAAGGTAATTGGAAATAAAAGCTCCAGCGGAACGGAAATCCTGGACGAGCTGGCAGAGGAGGAGATTGCCACCGGCCATATGATCGTGTATACCTCTGCCGACTCTGTGCTGCAGATCTGCGGCAATGAGGAAACCTTTGATCTTGAGGAGCTGTACCGGTGCTGTAAGATTGCCAGAGAGCTTACGTTAAAAGATGAATGGAAGGTAGGGCGCGTCATTGCAAGGCCTTATGTGGGAAAGAAAAAGGGCGAATTTAAGCGCACCAGCAACCGCCATGACTATGCCTTAAAGCCCTTTGGGAAGACAGCATTAAATGCTTTAAAGGATGCAGGCTTTGATGTGATTTCCATTGGAAAGATCAATGATATCTTTGACGGAGAAGGCATTACAAAGGCCCTGAAATCGAAAAGCTCTGTTCATGGCATGGAGCAGACCATAGAAGTGGCGGGAACGGATTTTCATGGTCTTTGCTTTGTGAATCTGGTGGATTTTGACGCCCTCTGGGGCCACAGACGGGATCCAAAGGGATATGCAGGGGAGATTGAACGCTTTGATGAGAAGCTGGGGATCCTTCTTGACGTATTAAGAGAAGATGATCTTTTGATCATCACGGCAGATCACGGCAATGATCCCACCTATGCAGGAACGGATCATACCCGTGAAAAGGTACCGTTTTTGGCCTATTCCCATTCCATGAAGGGAAGCGGCGCGCTGAGCGAAAAGGATACCTTTGCAGTGGTCGGCGCTACAGCAGTTGATAATTTTGGTGTTTCCATGCCGGAGGGCACCATCGGAGCTTCGGTTCTTGACGATCTGGTATAGTTTTATCTGTTTTTAAAGGGCTGTCCCTGAATGGGGACTGTCCTTTTTTCGGCGTTTTTTACCCTGGTGCAGCTATAAAAACGTATTGATTTATAGACGGATATCTAGTATATTATAAATTGTATCGCAAAGACGAAAGGAGAGTCTTTTTTATGATCAGAGTAGCGGTAGATGCTATGGGCGGAGACAATGCGCCTGTGGAGATGGTTGCAGGAGCCGTTGAGGCGGTAAAGAAGAAACCGGAGATCCAGGTTCTTTTGGTAGGACAGGAAAAGACCGTACAGGAAGAACTTTCCAAATATACCTATGACAAAGAGAAAATCCAGGTGGTAAATGCCTCAGAGGTGATTGCTACAGAAGAGCCGCCGGTAAATGCGATCCGGAAAAAGAAAGACTCATCCATCGTAGTAGGCATGAACCTGGTAAAGAACGGACAGGCAGACGCTTTTGTATCGGCCGGAAGCTCAGGAGCGATCTTAGTAGGCGGACAGGTCATCGTGGGACGGATCAAGGGCGTGGAGCGCCCGCCTCTTGCACCGCTTATTCCTACAGAAAAAGGCGTATCCCTTCTGATCGACTGCGGGGCGAATGTAGACGCCAGGGCGTCTCATCTGGTACAGTTTGCCAGAATGGGTTCGATCTATATGGAACACGTAGTAGGAATTCCAAATCCAAGAGTTGCCATTGTAAATATCGGTGCGGAAGAGGAAAAGGGAAACGCACTGGTGAAGGAGACGTTCCCGCTGTTAAAGGAATGTAAGGATATCAATTTCATCGGAAGTATTGAGGCCAGAGAAATCCCCCACGGCGGCGCAGACGTAATTGTCTGTGAGGCCTTTACAGGAAATGTGATTTTAAAGCTGTATGAGGGTGTAGGAGCTACTTTGATCCATATGGTAAAGCAGGGGATGATGGCAACGCTCCGGAGCAAGATCGGGGCACTTCTTGTAAAACCGGCTTTAAAGACCACCTTAAAATCTTTTGATGCCAGTCAGTACGGCGGCGCGCCTCTTTTGGGATTAAAGGGACTGGTAGTGAAGACACATGGAAATTCCAGCCGGACTGAGGTGTGCAATTCCATTATCCAGTGCGTGACCTTTAAGGAGCAGCAGATCAACGAAAAGATCCGCCAGTCGCTGGCAGAGGAAAAGGCTCAGGGGCCTATGTTATAAAGAAACAGATTCAGGAGAGGGGATAGAATATGGAATTTGAAAAATTGCAGGAAATTATTGCAGAGGTTTTAAATCTGGAGCCGGATGACATCACCATGGGAGCTACCTTTGTAGACGATCTTGGAGCCGATTCACTGGATATTTTCCAGATCATTATGGGAATTGAGGAGGCGTTCGATATCGAAATCCCCAATGATGCTGCAGAACAGATCGTTACGGTCGGAGACGCTGCAGAGCAGATCAAAAACGCATTGAATGAATAAAACGCGCGGGGCTGTTTTTACAGCCCTTTTGTGCGTTTAAAAAGGAAGGAATATACATATGAATATCCATTTAAAAGAGCTGGAAAAAAAGCTTCAGTATGAATTTCACGATAAAAATCTCTTCAGCCAGGCGCTGACCCACAGCTCCTATGCGAATGAACACCGGCTGGATCACAGCCGCTGCAATGAACGCCTGGAGTTTTTAGGCGATGCAGTGCTTGAAATTGTTACCAGTGACTTTTTATACCATAAATACGATGCGCTTCCGGAGGGAGACTTGACAAAAATACGTGCAAGTATTGTCTGCGAACCCACTTTGGCATACTGTGCAGGAGATATCAGGCTGGGCGAGTACCTGCTCCTTGGAAAGGGAGAAGAGGCAACTGGAGGGCGAAACCGCAATTCTGTGGTATCGGATGCGATGGAAGCCCTGATCGGAGCGATTTATCTGGACGGTGGTTTTACTAATGCAAAAGAGTTTATACACAGATTTATTTTAAATGATATCGAACACAAGCAGCTCTTTTACGATAGCAAGACTATCTTACAGGAGATGATCCAGAGCCGGCAGACCGGTGTTCTGTCCTATGAAATCATAAAGGAGGAGGGGCCTGATCACAATAAATCCTTTGAGGTCCGGGCGCTCATGGGAGAGGAAGAGATCGGCCGGGGCGTGGGACGCACAAAAAAGGCGGCGGAACAGGTAGCCGCCTACAACGGTATTTTAAAGCTTAAGGCGGGCGAATCATGTATCTGAAAAGTATCGAGATCCAGGGCTTTAAATCCTTCGCCAATAAACTGGTCTTTGAATTTCATAACGGCATTACGGGTATTGTAGGACCCAACGGAAGCGGAAAGAGCAATGTAGCAGATGCAGTGCGCTGGGTGTTAGGCGAACAGAGGATACGCCAGCTGCGCGGAGCCAGTATGCAGGATGTGATCTTTTCCGGAACCGAGCTAAGAAAGCCTCAGGGTTTTGCATATGTGGCGATCACCCTGGATAACAGCGATCACCAGCTGTCCATCGATTATGAGCAGGTGACGGTATCCAGACGCCTTTACCGCTCCGGTGAAAGTGAATATATGATAAATGGGAGCGCCTGCCGTCTGAAGGATATCAATGAACTCTTTTATGATACGGGAATCGGAAAAGAGGGCTATTCCATTATCGGACAGGGACAGATCGATAAGATCTTAAGCGGAAAGCCGGAGGAACGGCGGGAGCTTTTTGACGAAGCTGCAGGTATTGTGAAATACAAACGGCGCAAGGCCATTGCACAGAAAAAGCTGGAGGACGAACAGGCCAGTCTGGTACGTGTATCGGATATTTTAAATGAGCTGGAAAAGCAGGTGGAACCCTTAGAGCGTCAGTCAAAGGCAGCCAGGGAGTATCTGCAGTTAAAGGAAGAGCTGAAGGTCTGTGATGCCAACCAGTTTCTGTTGGAAGCAGAGCACATCCAGAGCCAGTTAAACGAAATTTCCAGGAAAAAGCAGGTTTTGGAAGGAGATCTGGAGGAGACCAGAAAAAAAGGTGAGGACATCCGAAAGGAATATGACCGCCTGGAAGCAGAAATCCGCAGTCTGGAGGAAGCTGTTTTAAAAGAACGGAGCCGTTTCAATGAGGCGTCCATGGAAAAAAACACGCTGGAAGGCCGGATCAATGTTTTAAGAGAACAGATCCACGCAGAAGAACGGAATGAGGAGCATATTAAAAGCCGAAAGGAAGCCATCACTGAGGAACTGAAGGGAAAAGAGGAACAGCTTGCGGACTTTGAAGCGGAACAAAACCGAATTGGGGAGCAGAATACAGAGGAATTAAACCGGCTGAACCGTGCCAGACAGGAGATTTCTGAAAAAGAAAATCATATCAGCCATCTGGAAGCGGTGATCGAGGAGGCAAACGCTCAGATGCTCCGCTTCCTGAATGAAAAGGCCGAGCTGACGGCCAGACAGCAGCGCTATGAGGCTATGTCGGAGCAGGTAAATCTGCGCCGCAGCGAGGTTTCCCAGAAGCTTCTCCGGTTTAAAAGTGACGAATCTCTTCAGGAGGAGAGGATCGCAGAGGAAAAGGAGCATCTTGCACAGGTACAGGCGGAGCTGGTGGAAAAGCAGGTTGCAGCCCAGGAAGCCGAGGATGGTATGGAGCAGGCAGACAGCGAGGTCCGCCGGTTAAACCGTCGGTTAAATGATACCCAGCAGGAATACCACATGGCCCATACCAGGCTGGAATCGCTGCAGAATCTGGCGGAGCGCTACGACGGCTACGGAAACAGCATCCGCCGGGTGATGGAGGTCCGGGACCAGATCCATGGGATCCACGGCGTGGTGGCAGATTTGATCACTACTGGCAAAAGGTACGAAACAGCCATAGAAACAGCCCTTGGGGGCAGTATCCAGAACATTGTCACAGACTCAGAGATTACGGCCAAGCAGCTGATCGAATATTTAAAGAAAAATAAATATGGCCGGGCTACATTTCTGCCTCTTACCAGTATGGGAAGCGGATCGGCCTTTTCAAGGCCTGAGGCGTTAAAGGAAGCAGGCGTGATCGGCCTTGCAAGCGAACTGGTAGAAACAGAAGAATGCTATCGGGGACTGGTACGGTATCTTTTGGGCCGGGTGGTAGTGGCTGTTAACATTGATGCAGCGATTGCCTTAGCTAAAAAATACCGCTACAGCCTGAGAATTGTCACTTTGGAGGGTGAGCTTTTAAGCCCAGGCGGTTCCATGACGGGAGGCGCGTTTAAAAACAGCAGTAATCTTTTAGGGCGCCGCAGGGAGATCGAGGAGCTGGAACAGACCTGCGAACGTTACTTGAAGCAGGCTGAGACCATTCAGACAGAGTTAAGTCTTAAAGAGGCAATTGTTCAGGAAAAAAAGGATGAGGCGGCTGTCTTAAAAAGAGCCGGACAGAAGCTGGCGCTGGAAGAGAATACGCTTCGGGTTACTATTTCCAGACTGGAGGAGAAAAAGGGAGAGATTGCCGATTCTTCCTCTGATCTGGTAAGGGAGCATCATCAGCTGGAGATTCAGGCAAAGGAGATCAGCGAAAGCCGCAGAAGCCTGCAAACACAGAAAGAGGCTCTGGACAGCGAGAGTGAGGCTGCTGCTGAGACTGTAAATGCACACAGCTTTCTTTTGGAACAGGCAAAGAAGGAAAAAGAGGCAGACAGCGAGCAGCTGGCGCAGTTAAGCATTAAGCAGGCAGGACTGGCCCAGAGGCTGGATTTTATCCGTGAGAATGAAAAACGTCTTTGGGGAGAAGGGGAGCTGCTTAAAAAGGAACTGTCCCAGCTCTCTAAAGGAAGCACAGAATCAGGAGAAGCCATTGCAAAAAAGCAGGAGGAGATTTTAAAAATCCGCAGAGAGATTGAGGATTCTCTGCTTCAGACGGCAGACAGCGAAGCGTTGATCGCAAAAAAAGCAGAGCAGAAGGAAGCGTTTCTCGCACAGCAAAAGAAGCTTTTTACAGTCCGGGAAGAAATTTCATCCCGCGCTTCGGAACTGGATAAGGATATGTTCCGCATTCAGTCCCAGGAGGAGAAGCTGCAGGAAAAGCTGGAATCAGGGGCCGCATATCTGTGGTCGGAATATGAGATGACGGCTGTTCAGGCAGAGGCGATGAAAAAGGAGGATTTTCCTTCTCTGGAAGAAGTAAGCCGGATCATAGGCGGATTAAAAACCCGGATCAAGGCACTTGGCCCGATCAATGTCAATGCCATTGAGGATTACAGGGAGGTATCCGAGCGTTTCCTCTTTATGAAAACCCAGCAT
>ENA-UERM01001798-UERM01001798.1-human-gut-metagenome-genome-assembly--contig:-NODE-1798-length-10168-cov-4.907640_pt1 | contig 10168 bp, 7 predicted proteins | sample MGYA00242983_ERZ507983 | MGnify/ENA primary metagenome ERZ507983 (study PRJEB26167, sample SAMN06115432) | human gut metagenome | host: Homo sapiens | place: China:Shanxi | collected 2015-04-29...
TCGTGCAGCGCGGCAAGGAGGCCAACGACCAGATCAACATCCTGGGCGACGACGGCGTGCCGGTGGAGTACCACGAACGATTCTGGAAATCGGAGCTGATCGACTTCGTGATCCTGCAGCAGGATGCTTTCGACGAGATCGACGCCAACTGCCCGATCGAACGCCAGAAGATGATGTACGAGATGGTGCTCGACATCTGCGACCGGGAGTTCGCGTTCGCCGGATTCGAGGAGTGCGCTTCGTTCTTCAAGGGCCTGATCAACCTCTTCCGTCAGATGAACTATTCGGAGTGGAAATCGGAGAAATTCGAGGACTACCGCCGTCAGATCGAGAAAACAGTGAGTGAAAAAGAATCCAAATAAGGCGCGGTATGACAACACGAGCATTTCAGAAGATATATACCAAGATTGAAAACATTACCAAGGCGACCGTGACGCTGCGTGCCGAAGGCGTGGGTAATGACGAGCTGGCCACCGTAGGCGGCAAGTTGGCCCAGGTGGTGAAGATTATGGGCGACCAGGTGACTTTGCAGGTTTTCGCGGGCACGGAGGGTATTACCACCGATTCGGAGGTAATTTTCCACGGCGAACCCCCGAAGCTGCGCGTTTCGGACAACCTGGCGGGCCGTTTCTTCAACGCCTACGGCGAACCCATCGAGGGCGGCGAGCAGATCGAGGGCGAAGCCCGCGAAATCGGCGGTCCGACGGTGAATCCGTTCCGCCGCATCCAGCCGTCGGAGCTGATCGCCACGGGTATCGCCGGCATCGACCTCAATAATACGATCGTGACGGGCCAGAAGATTCCCTTCTTCGCCGACCCGGATCAGCCCTATAACGCCGTGATGGCCAATGTGGCCCTGCGTGCCAAGGCCGACAAGATCATCCTGGGCGGCATGGGTCTCTCGAACGACGACTTCCTCTACTTCAAGCAGGTGTTCGAAAACGCCGGTGCGCTCGATCGCATCGTTTCGTTCGTCAATACCACGGAGAATCCCCCGGTGGAGCGTCTGCTCGTGCCGGACATGGCCTTGACCGCCGCCGAATATTTCGCCGTCGATAAGGGTGAAAAGGTGCTGGTGCTGCTGACGGACATGACCCTTTACGCCGATGCGCTGGCCATCGTGTCGAACCGTATGGATCAGATCCCGTCGAAGGACTCGATGCCCGGTTCGCTCTACTCCGATCTGGCGAAGATCTATGAGAAGGCCGTGCAGTTGCCCAACGGCGGCTCGATCACCATTATCGCGGTGACGACCCTTTCGGGCGGCGACATCACGCACGCCATCCCCGACAATACGGGTTACATCACCGAGGGTCAGTTGTTCCTGCGCAACGATTCGGACACGGGTAAGGTTATCGTCGATCCGTTCCGTTCGCTGTCGCGTCTGAAACAGTTGGTGATCGGCAAGAAGACCCGCGAGGATCATCCGCAGGTGATGAACGCTGCCGTGCGTCTCTACGCCGATGCGGCCAATGCCAAGACCAAACTGGAGAACGGCTTCGACCTTTCGGACTACGACGAGCGTGCGCTCAAGTTCGCTTACGACTATTCGGAGAAACTGCTGGCGATCGACGTCAATATCGAAATTACGCAGATGCTCGACACGGCGTGGGAGCTCTTCGCCAAATACTTCTCGAAGGAAGAGGTGGCCATCAAGAGCGAACTGGTGGAGAAATACTGGCCTAAAACCGAGTAGAGCAATTCAACTCAAACAGAATGGCTATAAAATTCCAATATAACAAGACCTCGCTGGGCGAACTCGGAAAACAGCTGAAAATGCGGCAGAAGGCGCTCCCTACGATCAAGAGTAAGGAGTCGGCCCTGCGTTCCGAAGTGAAGAAGGCGAAGGACACCGCACAGGATTTCCAGCGGCAGTTGGACGCGCTCACGGCGCAGTACGACTACATGGTTTCCCTGTGGGGTGAGTTCGATGCGGACCTGCTGCGCATCGCCGACGTCGATCTTGCGGAGCAGAAGATCGCGGGCGTGCGTACGCCGGTGTTGCAGGACATCCGTTTCGAGGAGAAGGACTACGACCTCTTCTCGGCTCCCGTGTGGTTCGCCGACGGAGTCGATATTCTCAAGCGCCTCGCGCGTCTGGGTATCGAATTCGAGGTGTTCAACCGCAAGATGGAGTTGCTGGATTTCGCACGCCGCAAGACTACTCAAAAGGTAAACCTCTACGAAAAGGTGCAGATACCCGGGTACGAGGATGCCATACGCAAAATCAAACGCTTCATGGAGGATGAGGAGAACCTCTCCAAGTCGGCCCAGAAGATCGTGAAAACCAAACAACAGCAAGCCGGGGAGGGCGCGATGTTATGATAGCGAGAATGTCGAAATACGACCTGGTACTCTATGCGGGTCAGAGCAGCGACTTCATCGAGAAGCTGCGCGGCCTGGGGCTGGTCGATATTACCACTACGGGGTGGGAGCCTTCGGACGAAGACCGTCAGTTGCTGCTTTCGATCGACAACCATCACAAGGCGGTCGATGCCCTGACGCGGTTTCTCGAAGACGAACGTTTCGTTCGGGACGAGCAGCCCATCGCCGACGGCGGCGAGGCTTTCGATCGCTATACGGCCGCTACGCAGCAGGCAGCGGCGCTCCGTTCGGAGATCGCACGCTTGCAGAAAACCGCCGACGAGCTGCGTCCCTGGGGCGATTTTTCGGTCGATACGCTTCGCAAGTTAGCGGACAGGGGCGTGGTGCTACGCTATTTCTTCACCAGCCGTGCGGCTTACGAGAAGGATATCGAAGCGTGGTCGGAGCGTTATACGATCGCTCTGGTGCACGAGGGTGAAACCTTTGATTACTTCGTGGTCGTGACCCGGCCGGGCGAGGAGGTGGTGCTCGATGCGCAGGAGGTCAAGGCGCCGACGATGGACTGCCGTCAGACCGAAGCGCAGATCGCCGAGGCCCGCAGGAAGCTCGCGGAGCTGGATCGGGAATTTTCCCGTGCGGCTCTTTCGGTGGAGGCGATCCGCCGGCATGGGATCGAGCTCAAGCGGAAGCTGGAAGAGATTCGCGTGAAGAATACTGCGCAGCCTGAAGCCGACGGTACGCTGGTTATTCTGGAGGGATGGGCCGAGGAGACCGATTCCGCGAAGGTGGATGCTCTGCTGGCCGAATACCCCAATCTGATTTTCCTGAAGAGTACGCCGACCCCCGAGGACAATACCCCGGTGAAGCTGCGCAACCGTCCCTTCGCCCATCTGTTCGAGGTGATCGGCGCGATGTATGCGCTGCCTAAATACGGCACGATCGATTTGACACGCTTCTTCGCTCCTTTCTATATGATCTTCTTCGGCTTCTGTATGGCCGAGGGCGGTTATGGACTGGTCATCATGCTGGGCGGTTTGGCCGCAGTGATGCTGGGTCGCAAGAAGGGGAGTTCGGCCATGAAGGAGATCGGTATGCTGACGATGCTGTGCGGATTCTCGGGCATGGTCTTCGGCCTGATGTCGGGCTCGTTCTTCGGATTGCAGCTCTCCGAATGGGAGTGGCTGGGCAGCCTGCGCGATCATCTGTTGACACCGGACATCCTCTTCCCGCTTTCGATCGGACTGGGTGCCGTGCAGGTGCTTTTCGCCATGATGATCAACGCTTATGTCACGGCCCGCAGCTTCGGCCTGCGCTATGCGCTGGGACTGATCGGCTGGATCATCGTGCTGGTCGATAGTGCCGTTGCGTTCCTGCTGCCCGAAAGCGTGGGCTTCACGTTCCATTCGGTCGCTTATCTGGTGATCCTGGGCATCGGCCTGGTGCTGATGTTCTTCTTCAATACGCCGGGCAAGAATATCTTCGTGAACTTCGGACTCGGTATCTGGAATACCTATAATAATGTGTCGGGGCTGGTGGGCGATCTGCTGTCGTACATCCGTCTGTTCGCCATCGGCCTTTCGGGTGGTATTCTGGCGATGGTCTTCAACCAGTTGGCCGTTGGTATGAGTCCCGATATTCCGGTCGTGAAGCAGCTCGTGATGTTGCTGATCCTGCTGCTGGGACACGGCATCAACCTCTTCATGTGCGTTCTCTCGTCGGTGGTGCATCCGCTGCGTCTGACGTTCGTGGAGTTCTACAAGAACGCCGGGTTCGAGGCCGCAACGCGCGTCTTCACCCCGTTGAAAAACGAATAAACTAAATGATAATCAATATTAACAACTAAAACAAAATTCGATTTATGGAACCTATTACGTTGGGCTATCTCGGTATGGCCATCATGTTTACTCTGGCGGCCGTAGGCAGTTGCTATGGTACTACTATCGCGGGCAATGCCGCAGTCGGTGCGATGAAGAAGAACCCGAATGCCTTCGGTAACTACATCATCCTGTCGGGTCTGCCCGCTTCGCAGGGTCTTTACGGCTTTGCCTCGCTCTTCCTTATCATGAATTACCTGACCGATTCGGTTACGATGCTGCAGGCGGCCGCTATCTTCGGTTTGGGTATCTTGGTCGGCCTGGTGAACTTTTTCTCGTCGTATCGTCAGGGCCAGCTTTGCGCCAACGGTATCGCTGCCGTAGGTAACGGTCATGACGTGGGTACCAAAACCCTGATCCTCGCCGCTTTCCCGGAGTTGTACGGTATTTTGACCGTGGCGATCACCTTCCTGGTAACCGGTCTGATGAAGTAATCGAAATCCCGGATTTCGAAAGAACAGGCGGAGCTTCTGCAAGCTCCGCCTGTTTGTGTTTTGTGAGGAAGAGGGTGTGTGTGGAGGGGTTTTGGAGAAGGCATGAGAGGGGACGGTTCGATTCGAGGTGGAGTAAATTGCGGGGTTCGGCAATGTTGCTGTGTCCCGGCAGATCGGACGGTTACGGGGTGGAAACCGCTGGAATTCCGGGGTGTCTTCGGAATCCGGTCATGTCAGTCATAGACGGCTGTTTTGTGTGGTCGGCTTTGTTGGGTATGCTGCTTTATTCTGTTGTTTGGAGCGCTTGTTCGATTTGCTCGATCAGCAGGCGTTGTATTGTTGCGTCGTAGTCGGTTTCGGAGAGCAGGATTTTGCCATTGGGACTGATGATAAAGTTGCGGGGAACGTATCGGGTGGCGTAGAGCGAGTAGATTGACATGTCGGGATCCAGACCTACGGAGAATGCGATTCCCAGCTCGCGGCAGAACTCTTGAACGGTCTGCTGCGTTTCGCCTCGATTGATTGGAAGGAAGCGAAATTTCCGGTCAGCAAAGCGATCGACGATTTGGGTTTGCATCTGCTGCATTTGTTTCCGGCAGGTCGGGCACCACGTGGAGAAGAAGGTAAGCAACACCACGTTGCCTTGCAGGTCGGACAGGGTGATCGCTGTGTCGTCGAGCATTCCGACCGTGAAGTGAGGGGCCTCCTCTCCGACGCGGACGAGCGTGGTTTCCTTTTCCGTCGGGATCTCTTCGGAAAGGCAGCCCGTTAGGGCGAGTACAAGCAGGAACAGCACAATAGTCGGCTGTACGGTCCGGTATAGAAGTCCGAGATGTCGTGTAAGTCCGGATCGAGAGAAGAATCTTGTCTGTCGAAGAGCAGGCCGTAAATATGCCGTCATAGGGAGTTGGTTATAATCGTCGGGTAGAGTTCAAAATTCGTTCCGAATAAAAAAGCCGGAATTTTCCGGCTTTTTTTCGTGCAGGGAAATACCCCTCTTCAGTTGATATGGCTTGCCGCATGGGGATCGTTACCGCATTCGGTAAAGCTGGTCCCGCAGACGAGGCGTGAAGCCCGCCTCGCGGATCGCTTGTTGGATGCCTGCGGCATCGAACTGGTTGTGCGCCCCGGCCGAAGAAACGACGTTCTCCTCGATCATGATCGAACCCATGTCGTTGGCGCCGCTGTGCAGCGCTACCTGAGCGGTGGCCTTGCCGACGGTGAGCCACGAAGCCTGGATGTTGCGGATGTTGTTCAGAACCAGTCGGCTGACGGCGATTATGCGAATGTATTCCAATGGTGAAAAGCGGGTTGCAACTCCCTGCCGCTCCAATTCGGTGCCCGACGAGCGAAAAATCCAAGGGATGAAGGCCAGAAAGCCGTAATGTCCTTCGGGACAGCGGGCCTGCAGGTCGCGGATGCGCAGCAGGTGGTCCACACGCTGACGGGATGTTTCTACATGGCCGTACATCATCGTCGCCGAGGTCGGCAGGTTGAGGCAGTGGGCTTCGTGCATCACCTGGATCCACTCCTCGACCGAAGGTTTGGCGGGCGAGATGGCTTTCCGCACGCCGGGATCGAGGATCTCGGCCCCGGCACCCGGCAGGGAGTCCAATCCGGCGGCGATCAGCCGTTTCAGGGTGTCGAGCGTGGTGAGGCCGCTGATGCGGGCGATGTGCGCCACTTCGGGCGCTCCGAGGGCGTGCAGGCGTACCTGCGGATAGAGGCTCTTGAGTGTCGAGAAGAGCTCCTCGTAGAAATCGATCCCCAGCTTCGGGTGTAGACCGCCCTGCAGCAGCAACTGGTCGCCGCCGAGGGCGAGCATCCGCTCGATTTTCTCCTTGTATTCATCCAGCGTAGTGATGAAAGCCCGCTCCGTCTGGTGGGGTTTGCAGTGGAAATTGCAGAAGTGGCAGCCCGAAATGCAGACGTTGGTGATGTTCACGTTGCGGTCGATCTGCCAGGTCACGACCTCCAGGTCGGGCACTACGGCACGGCGCACGCGGTCAGCCGTGAGAGCCAGCTCCTGCAGGGGGGCCTGTTCGTAAAGCCAATACGCCTCCTCCGCCGTGAGGGGATCACGCTTCAGACATTTTTCGTATATCTCTTCCGCACGGTTGGGGCCGGTCCCGGCGGTTCGCTGCGTCTGTTCCCGGATCATCGCTTCGATCCTTTTTTGCCCCCTTTGCGGGACGTTTTGCCGCCCTTACCCGGTCGGGACGTGCTTTGGCGGCGTACCGGAATCGCTGCGTGCCCCTTTACGTCGTCCTCGCGGGAGTCGGCCGCCGCATCGTGCACCAGTTCGAAATCGAGCTGGCGGCGTTGCAGATCGGCCCGCTTGACGCGAATACGCACGGCATCGCCCAAGGTGAAGATCCGTCCTTTGCGGCGTCCATAGACCTCGTAGCGGTTCTCGTCGAACTGGTAGAGGTCGTCCTCCATTTCCCGCAGCGAAACCATGCCTTCGATGTGGGTTTCGTCCAGCTCGACGTACATGCCCCAGTCGCTCATGCCCGAGATATGGCCGTCGAAGAACTGGCCGATTTTATCCTGCATGAACTCCACCATTTTGTACTTGATCGAGGCGCGTTCGGCTTCGGCAGCGATCACTTCCCGCTCCGAGGCGTGTACGCAGAGTTTCTCGAAGGTGTCGCGGTCGGCCGATTTGCCTCCTTCGAGGTAGCGGGCCAGCAGCCGGTGGACCATCATGTCCGGGTAGCGGCGGATCGGCGAGGTGAAATGCGTGTAGTAGGGGAAAGCGAGGCCGTAATGACCGATGTTGTCGGTCGAATAGAAGGCCTTGGACATCGCACGTACGGCGAGGTTCGAAATGACGTTCTCCTCGATGCGTCCTTTGGCCTGTCCCAGCAGCTTGTTCATCTCCTTGGCCACGGCGCGTCCCTTGTCGGCCTTGAATACGTAGCCGAAGCGCAGAACGAAGGTCCGGAACTTTTCGAGCTTCTCCTCGTTCGGAACGTCGTGTACGCGGTAAACCATCGTACGCCGAACGGCACGGCCGTTCACTTTGTGATGTCCGCAGAATTCGGCGACCTGTTTGTTGGCCAGCAGCATGAACTCTTCGATGAGCTGGTTGGCCTCCTTTTGCTCCTTGAAATAGACGCCCAGCGGTTTGCCTTCGGCGTCGAGTTTGAACTTGGCTTCTTCGCGCTGGAAGCTCACGGCTCCGCGCTTGAAGCGTGTTTTGCGCATCCGCTGGGCCAGACGGTTGAGCGTCAGCACCTCTTCGGCGAAGTCGCCCTTGCCGGTTTCGATGATCTGCTGCGCCACCTCGTAGGTGAAGCGGCGGTCGGAGAGGATGACCGTGCGGCCGAACCATTTGTCCAGTACTTCGGCTTCCTCGTTGAGCGTGAAGACCGCCGAGAAGCAGAGACTCTCTTCGTCGGGGCGCAGCGAGCAAAGTTCGTTGCTCAATTTTTCGGGCAGCATCGGAATCGTACGATCGACCAGATAGACCGACGTGCCGCGCTCCTCGGCTTCGGTGTCGATCACCGAGCGGGGTTGAACGTAGTGGGTCACGTCGGCGATATGTACGCCCACCTCCCACACGCCGTCTTCGATCTTGCGGATCGAGAGGGCGTCGTCGAAGTCCTTGGCGTCCGCCGGGTCGATGGTGAAGGTCGTTATCTTGCGGAAGTCGCGCCGGGCGGCATAATCGGCTTTGGTGATCGTCGAAGGAATGGCCTGGGCCGCATCTTCGACCTTTTGCTCGAAATGGTAGGGCAGGCCGTATTCGGCCAGGATGGCGTGCATCTCGGTATTGTTCTCTCCGGCGCGGCCCAATACCTCGACCAGCTCTCCGGCGGGGCTTTTGGAACCCAGCGCCCAGTCCGTGATGCGGATCACGACTTTGTCGCCGTGCTGTACGTTAGGGTTGTCCCGCTTGGAGAGATAGACGTCCATCGGCATACGCCGGGGATCCATCTTGACGAAGATGGCGTGGTCGCTCACGTCGGCCGTGCCCACGTATTGCTTGCGGCTGCGCTCCACGATGCGGGTGATCTCGCCTTCGAGGGACCCGGCGTGGGAGCGGCGGGTGATGACGAACTCCACGCGGTCGCCGTCCAGAGCATTCAGCGAATTGCGCTGGCTGACATATACGTCGTTTTCGAACTCCTCGGAGCGGATATACATCGCTCCTGTCGAGATCATCTGTACGATGCCCTCCTGACGGGGACGCTCCTTGCCGCTGAGACGGTACTTTTCCTGCCCGCACTCCTCGATAGTGCCCTGGGCGAGCAGTTCCGTGATGATTTCACGGGTACGAAGACGGCCCTCCTTGGTGGCGCCGCCCGAGGCCGAAGCCAGATGCTTGAGGGAGAACTTGTTGTTCGGGAATTCCCGGAACAGGTTAATGATCAGCGAAGAGCGGTCGAATGCGGCCGACTTCTTCGTATTTTTCAGTTTATTCATCGGTTGAAATAGTTACGGGCGAGGAGTTCCATGAACCGGATGCCGGTCGGAATGGCCGCCTCGTCGGGATTGAAGGTGGATGTATGCAGTTTTCCGGCTCCGGGACCGACGCCCAGGCGGTAGAAGATCGCCGGGTAGCGGGTGCCGTAGAAGCCGAAATCTTCGGAAGTCATGCGCAGGGGCAGCATTTGAAAGGGAATTCCTTCGGTTTCGGCCAGTGCGACGGCCTGCCGGATCAACTCCGGGTCATTGACCACGCACGGGTAGCCGGGGGTGAAGTGTACCCGGGTTCGTACGCCGTACGAGGCGTCGTTCGCGGCGGCGAGTTCTTCGATCCTGCGTTTCACTTCGGCCCGTTCCCGTTCGTCGAAGGTACGCATCGTTCCCTCCATATAGACCCGGTCCGGGATGACGTTCGTAGCGCCCGCAGCTTCGACCTTGCCGATCGAAACGACCCGTTCGGGCGTGTTCAGGGCCGTGAGGTGCAGGATCAGTTGTGCGGCGGCGCTCACCGTGTCGCGGTGTTCGGCACGCATGGCCGCGTGGCCGCCCGCGCCTTCGAGCGTGAGGCGCAGTTCGTCGTTGGAGGCCATGTACTTGCCCGCGCGGAAGCCCAGCGTGCCCGCGTCCAAAGCGGGTTCGACGTGCTCGCCGACGACGGCCAGCACCGTATAGCCTTCGAAGGGGTTTTCGGCCAGCACTTTGGAGGCTCCGCCGGGATTCGATTCCTCTCCGGGTTGGAAGATTCCGAAAAGAGTACCCTCGAAATTCCGCTCGGCGGAGAGCCGGAGCAGGGTGCCGTAGAGCACCGCTGCGTGGATGTCGTGCCCGCAGGCGTGCATCACTCCGTCGTTCTCGGAACTCCACGCCGCGCCGCTCTGTTCGCGGATGGGCAGGGCGTCGATGTCGGCTCGCAGCACGACGGCTCGCCGCAGGTCGCCGCGTCCTTCGATTTTGGCCAGTACGCCGGTTCCGGCGATCGGACGGCAGGGGATGCCTGCCTCGCGGAGCGCCTCGGCGATGAAGCGGGCGCTCTCCGTTTCGCGGAACGAAAGCTCCGGGTGGCGGTGCAGGTGGCGGCGAAACTCTACGGGTGTCATGGTT